>JACCDW010679351.1_pt1 | contig 13627 bp, 24 predicted proteins | sample 7449781 | NCBI WGS metagenome assembly JACCDW01 (sample SAMN15323449, study PRJNA562643) | freshwater metagenome | isolation source: river surface water | place: USA:Blue River Watershed | collected 2017-08-18 | reverse complement strand
TGGAAAAGCTGCAGTTTCCCAGGGAATGGCTGCAAGCAGTAATGATCCGTTAAATAAAGGTGCAGCCAATTTATTTGGTTTGCCTTATGTTTCTATTCCTGCTTTAGGAGTTATGACTTTAAATGCAAGAGCTGTTGCTCCCGGTACGTTGGAAGATGCACGTCGCATGGGGCTTTTGCGCTGATGGCTCAGGAGGACAATAAGTACACAAAGCCAGAGTTACGCGAGCGGATCAAAGATCGTGTGATGGCTGGCTCTGAAGGTGGTAAGCCTGGGCAGTGGTCTGCCCGTAAGGCTCAGATTGTGGCACGTGAGTACAAAGAAGAAGGCGGTGGTTACAAAGGAGGTAAAGGTGAGAAACAAAAGTCTTTAGAGAAGTGGGGCAAAGAACGTTGGATGACAAAAGATGAGTATGAAAAGAGAAGTAAAGCAAAGTCTGCAGCCAAGAAATACAAAGAGAGTAAGTAATGGCTGACAAAGCAATTCAAAAAGGATATACCAAGCGTTACTTACCAGAGAGTGCCTGGGCCTCACTGTCTCCAGAAGAACGTGCGGAGACTGACCAAAAGAAAAGAGCTGGTAGCAGAGAAGGTAAACAATTTGTGCCTAACACTGAACGTGCAAAGAAAGCTGGTCGTGCTGCCCGTCGTTACAAACAAAGTAAGTGACTTTATAATCAAAAGAGTTACTTAACAATCATGGCTGACGCTAAGAAACCTGCAGGCGGCAAAGCAGTTCCTCCTAAAGGTAAAGCCGTACCTCCCAAGGGCAAAGCTGCTGGCACCGACAAGCAAGCTGCTGCACGCGACAAGTTCAAAGCAATGATTGAAGCAAAGAAAGCTGCAGCCGCAAAGAAGAAAAAATAGTGATATCCTGACACACGGAGCAATACCGCTCTGGGACTAATAGTCGAAAAGTCCCCCACGTTACGAACGTAGAGCTTACGGCTAACCCAGATTGAGTTGAGCGAGAAGGAAGTATGATCCCGGTATACACCGGGGTTTTTTGTACGTGGCGTATCTAAATCACAACCTTCCCGATTGGTCTTGCTACATTCGCAACGAGTTTCTTTATAACCACACCCAAGGTCATGGCGAGGTAACCAAGTGTGATGTGCACTGCGTTGCCAGCATTGAGAAATGTGTACCGTTATTTGAAGCATTCCTTGAGAATGGTGTGAACTGGACCAGGCGTCCACTGCATGCATTTTGCTGGAAGCCTGATGCACCTATTGAACCGTTGGAAGATGTGATGTATTGGGATTGCTTCTCACCTTATATCGATGTACAGAAACGTGCACGGCTTTCCGGTTTGCAAGCAGAGCTCATCAAACCCAACGGAGACAAAGCTCTTGGTACCTACATGTTTACCCTTGATTGGTCATGGGAAAACAAGGGTACTACCGACTTTAATTTTTCAGAAACACCTGAGCATAAGTGCGCCCATCTTTTCAAGATGGACAGTGGTAATTACTATGCGTATCCCAATAACAGAATCATCTGGTACGACAATGCTTGGGTTTTTAACCGTATCAAACAGAATCCAGGGTACGAGATTGATATGACCGTATATTCTGTAGAAAACAAAAGGAAGCTGGAGACATCAGATCATTACATGTATGAGGTAAAGCATGTAGAATAATTTTGTTCCCCCTCTCTTATGATGGGGCAGATAAAGGTGCAGTCACTGTCTGGATACGCCTGGTTAACTCACAGCCCGATTGTCGGTAAGCCAGTCACACTGCATTCATTTATGTGTCGGTAGTCTAGTGGTCATGACACGCAGACAATGCAGTTGGAGTTTGGGTTCGATTCCCAACCGATCTAAAGGGTGCAACAAGGAACGTTGCATTAAACAAAGGATCCCCTCGGCCGCATCGTAAAATGGCGAAACTAGCTTCAGCATAAGTTGCCAAGTCGCTCATCGTAGGCGGACATCCTTGCCCTTAAAAACACCCCCTATGCTTAGCTCTCAGATGTAGACCATATTGTTGGCGTCAACAAAATGGTCTATAGAGATGATGCACAAACCTGAGGGTCACTCGGGGATTAGCGCAGTTTGGTAGCGCATCTGCTTTGGGAGCAGAGGGCCGCAGGTTCAAATCCTGCATCTCCGATTATTCAAATTCCTAATAAACACCGTATATTAGTTATACGAATAAAAATTATGTATGGGTTGGGCTGATGCCAAGAAGCGCATCGACAAGAACCGACAAAAGCTTTTGGAGTACAAGAAGACTCTGCAGTGCAAGAAGTGTGGGTTGGATGATCACCGTGTCCTTGAGTTTCACCATGTAGGTGATAAGGATAACAACATTTCAAGCATGGTGAATCATGGCTACGCCTGGAGCAGGGTAGAGCAAGAGATCGAGAAGTGCATCCCGCTTTGCTGCAACTGCCACAGGCTTGAGCACTGGCAGTGCTAAGATATTCGTAATTAAAATTTTCGTAATGGCAGAAAAAATTTGCAGCTCTTGCAAAGAACTAAAGCCGCTTGAAGCTTTTTATAAAGAGAGTCGAGTCAAAGATGGCCGCATGCGCAGGTGCAAGATTTGTCATGGATTAGCAACCGCAAAATATCGGACTCAAAATCCAGAGGTTTATAGAAAAGCAAGTTCAAAATATTGGAACAAATCTAGTGAAACTAAACGACACAATGCTTGGCTTAAAAGATATGGATTAAGTAAAGAAGAATATGAAATTATGTTTAACAAACAAGACGGTCTTTGTTTAATTTGCAAAAAACAATGCTGTTCAGGACAAAACCTATCAGTTGATCATTGTCATAAAACAGGAAAGATAAGAGGGCTGCTTTGTAAAAAATGCAACTCAGCCCTTGGCATGTTAGATGACAATATTAAATATTTTCAGGCAGCTATTCTTTATCTTAAGAGTTACGAAGAGTCGCCTTGATCATCCACGCGGCTTTAAAAGCCTGGCCGCATAGATCGGCCATGTAGTTTTGAATGTCGATAGCACCTACTTTAGCTGCAACAGGCTCTAACTTTTTGGTTTTCATTCCCAGCTCTTCAAGATTTTTATAGTACACAGTGAGCATATCTGTGTTTTTGTAGCTGGTACAATGCTGGATACCTGGACTAGAATCTGCTAAACCTTTGCTACAAAGGGGAAGCAGGTAGTCCATGGACCTGATGAACTCACTTAATGTATCGAACTGTTCCAGATGAGCTTCGTATTGACCTTTAAGGAACCCGTGGAGCCCAAGAAAGTTTGCACCTTCAATATTGAGGTGAATGAGATGGGCTTGTGTTTGAAGTTCCTTGAGGTAGGAGGCGAGGGAAATGCACTGCTGGATGAAGGCCCCGACATCACCATTCTTTGATTTGCCGGGAGCCTTGGGTTTTGCTTGGGGCTCTGGAGCCACCCCATTATTGAGTGGTTCCACCCCGATCTGGGGTGGTTGTTGCGTCTGAGGACCAGGAGTATACATGGCTTTTAATCAATGATTTTATTTTATCATCAGCCAATTACGGTTATAAGCTGATTTCTTCCCAGTCCAGTGATGCATGCACAGTAGATGTATTGGCACTGGCAGCCACAGCCAATGTTATTTCGTATGGCGTACCCGTTAAACCATCACGTTCTAGCTGGAATTTAAACAAAGCTTCTCTCAAGATATCTGTTGCAGCAAGTGTTTGATTGCTAGCAGAAAAATATCCTTGTGCAGCTATCCGTCCACCTGTTGTAGCAGTTCCAGTCAAATTATATTCAACACTAGAGTTGGCACCTGCACTGACCCATGTACCACCTGTAGTAGTTGCAGATTCTATGACACGCCAAGAATAATTGGCAGTGCCACCAGCAGCCATGATAGATAGTGCACTTAATACTACAACTGCATCAAGCGTAGTTGATTTTAGACGAATTGAAATTACCGGATAAAAAGTTCCTGCTGTTGCAAGACTGTATGGAGCAGTTATTGAAGTACCAATAGCTTGTTGCAAACCACGGAGTTCATATCCACCTTCCGAGATGACAGTTGAACAAACTTGTTTTAATGTGCTGCTGCTTGCGGTAGCTGTTATGTTTTTAATTTCATAACGCAAAGGCAACGAAGCCGTTGTGATATAAGTTGAAGTAATTAAGTTTGCATGATGAAAAGAATGGCAATGAATAAATTTACCGTTGATAATAAAACCAATACGGACTGTGCCAAGACCCAACCATTCAATATCCATCCACAGGATTTGAGCCTTGGTAAGGTCAAGAGTCAATCCGGATGGCCCGGTGCCATCAAGTTTATCTTCATTCCAGTCGGCTTGTGAAACACTTGTTTCAGTTACACTGCCGGTTACTGAATTACGCTCAACAAATGTAGGAGAGTTAACTCCGTTTTTTTCAAGGTAGATTCCATTATTTGCACCATAATAACCAACGCGTTGCCTGAGACCTGTTTTACCAGGTTCCATAACAAACGTTGACATCACAAGGAGTGATTTACCAGGTTGGTATGGAAATACTTTATTGGACTCTCTTACAACTTCTGAACCAGATGTAGTGGTTACAGCCAGTTCAACAAGGCCTGCATTGGCATTGAATGTTGTTGTACCTCCAGTACCACTGGTTGTAGCCCATAGACCATTATCTTTATAGCGATGACTGGAATCAAATAATGTAAATGCGTTTGCTATACGCAAACGACCAAACGCATCCGAGCCAGTGCCCCCACCTTGCACATTAACTACACTACTGGAGCTACTGGTGACTTCAATGGGTTGCCCACTGGCAGTAGTAACTACTATTCCAGAGCCGTAATCAGCATAGCCAGAGGTGCCATCACCGTAGTCATTGATATAACGAATAATCATTATGATAAAACACAAGATTTCTTTTATTTTAGTTGCGACAACCTTTGGTAGAATTACAGAAAATAGGTACGGGCTATGCCTTTAGTTAAAGAAAATTCACAATTATACGAAGTTATTAAGGTAGGAACTGTTAGTGGTATTCCTATTTCAACTGCCATTTCAGGCATTACAGCTGTTAGTGGCGCCCTACCTGTAAGTGATAACAATAGTAGTTTTACCGTTGACGGCAAAGCATATCGCACCACTGTAACGATTACCCGCCCCAGTAATACTACTGCTTATACGGCAGGTGATGTTGTAGGTGATACTGGCGGCAGCGCAATTCTTACGTTTACAAACGCGGGACCTTCTGGTGGCTTTGTTATTTTACAAAGTGTGTCGCTAGTGTTTAGCGATAGTTCTGTACCCAGTGGCATGGGTGCTTTCCGTTTGCATTTTTACAGTGCAACCCCTACTGCAATTGCCGATAATGCGCCGTTTGATTTGATGAGCGCTGAACGAGCCAATTACATGGGCTATATTGATTTGTCTACCCCATTAGATTTTGGCAGTAGTTTATATACACAAGTCGATTACCCTGGCCGATTAGTTAAACTTGCTGCGGCTAGTACAACGTTATTTGCTGAACTCGAAACCCATGGTGCTTATACACCAGTTAGTGCAAGCACCATTCAAGTACGTTTGAATTTACTTGAGGCTGGACTCTGATGCTTGGCTCTGCTGTTTTTCGCACCGGCGTTGCACCTGGTGGCGCATTAGCTGGACCGTGGGTTAAGAATGAGCTATGGAATAAAGCACGTTCAGTGCCGTCACTGGACCTGCGCTTCGCGGATAACAAGAGCCTTGTTGACGCCACCACCGGGCAAAACTTTGTCACGTTCACCCGCGCCAGTAGCGGCACCTACGTCGATAGCCAGGGTGTGATCAGAACGGCGACGACGAATCTGCTGCTGAGGAGTGAGGAGTTTGATAATGCAAGTTGGACAAGAACTGGCGTTTTTGCTTTTGGTAGTGGTTCAATTACGAACGCTGCAATATCCCCTAACGGAACTTTAACGGCGGATCTAATTACTGAAGATACGTCTGTATCGTCCTTGCATCGCCTGAATCGGGGCAGCTTGACAGTTGCAGCGGTATCAAACACTGTTTCTATTTATGCAAAGCGAGCAAACGGAATCCGCAATATAGAAATTAACGCAAATGCACTTACTAATGCAAGGGCAGTATTTGATCTTGGCAGTGGCACTGTTGGGGAAGTAAGTAGTGGAACGGCTTCTATTCAGTCTGTTGGTGATGGCTGGTATCGTTGTAGTGTTACTGGTGTGTCAGCAGGAGGAACAAGCACTTTATTCATTCACATTTCAACTGGCACAACTACAGCAAGCAGTACATATACAGGCGACGGCACCTCTGGCATCTACCTCTGGGGAGCCCAACTAGAGCAATCTTCCACGGTCGGTGAATACATCCCCACCACCGGCACGATCAACAGCGCACCACGGTTTGATCACGACCCCACCACGGGCGAGAGCTTGGGGCTGCTGGTGGAGGAAGCACGGACAAATCTAAGTCAACAGAGTGACAACTTTAGCGATGCCTATTGGACAAAGACAGATTGCACAATCACCGCCAATGAATCCACGGCTCCAGATGGCACATTGACGGCTGATCTTTGGACAAATACGGCAAGCCCTGGGATTGTTGCCAGCAGCACCATTACAAAGGATGCAACAGCACGCACATACACTGGATCTTTGTGGGTCAAAGGAGGCGGTACTGCTTTTACGATGTCTATTGATAGCACTACTACGACTAATCGTGGAAGAGCTATATTTAACATGAGCAGTGGAACGCTCACTAGCGTGGCAAATGATGGCAATTTTACAAATACGAGCGGCACAATAACAGCCTACGCTAATGGCTGGTATCGGCTAACAGTAACTACTACGACCAGCACATTTACAGGGATTCGCTTAAGGCCGTTTTTTAGCGGCACTGGATCAACCGCCCGCATCTGGGGTGCACAAGTAGAAGAGGGTGCTTTTCCTACCAGTTACATCCCCACCACCACAGCAACAGTCACCCGCAGTGCTGACGTGGCCAGTATTACGGGGAGTAACTTTAGCTCTTGGTATCGGCAGGATGAGGGGACGGTGTTTAGTGAGTTTTCCGCTGCTGCCTACAGCACCGCTTCTTATGCTATCTCCGATGGCACGAATAGCAATCGAATAATGGTTGACAGAGGAAGCACTGGTACTCGTTATGTAATCACAAATGCAGCGGTAGTCCAATCTGGAGGCGCACAAACGCCATATACCTTAAACAGTTTTGTCAAAACTTCTCTTGGCTATGCGCTTGACAACTGTAACCTGGCTGTAGGCGGTGTATTGCAGACACTTGATACAAGTGCAACTATCCCCTCGAACGTAGATCGTTTACTTCTTGGCGTTAATGCAGGTGGTGCAGGTTATGGTAACGGTCCTATAAAACGGTTCACATTCTGGCAAAGACGCCTTTCGGACTCCACCCTCCAGGAGATCACCCAATGACACACTTCATACGCTTCCCGGACGCTGAAACCGGCATGAAAGCCTTGGATGATGCTGGGCTACTTGATGATGACCAGCAATTCATCACTGCTTCCCACAGCCATTCTCTTGATGTAATCGGCATCATTTTTAGTGGTGGTGAATGGGCTTTGGATGATAGCGTCATCACACCCCCTAGTGTACTTGACGGCTGGCACGTCAACTATGCGGGTGAGTTGCCTGAGGGGTGGGAGCAATATGTGGTTCAACCAATCAATCCGGTGCGTGTCTGGTTTTAATTACTTCTTGTTTCCATTTAGCCCTTAAATGCCCATAGTCTCTGGGTTCTGTGACAGCGACGTCTGTGTCACCACAGATGTCGCATGTTCCTTTGTGATATGAAGCGCAGTGATAAGGTGGGCCAATGTATGAACCACGTTTATACCAAGCCCCATAAGCTTCACCGCAAACATGGCAAATCCACTTAGGATATTCAGGTTCTTTAAAACTTGCCATTATTTTTGATCAATGAAATGGTAACGCAAAAGATCTATTAGTTCTTTTGTTTTTTCATATTCTTTTTTTGTGCACTGCATATTTTCATATGCAGCTTGGTAAAAAGCTTTGTAAAGATCTTTACCAGATAATTCATATTGGTATTCAGCCAATGTGTCTGCAAAATGTTCTTTTGCTTTTTGCATCCACATGTCTTTTACCTTATCTGGTTTATCAGACAGGGTTTCCATTTCGTTAACAATTGGATTTTTACGATACCAATCTTGCCATTCTTTAATGGTTTCCATTGGTTGATCGACGTCAATAAAGTCCATAGTTGGATTAAGCACACCACAAGTGTGATGTGCCTGTAGTTAACTGTCTACTTATTGTAAAGCTTAAGAAACAATAGATATTTCTTTTGTTTGCTGTTCCTCAAAAAGCTTAGCGGCTTCTACCATTTCAAAGTATTTGTCCCGAGCAAAAAGCCCAGCTTCTTTTAAGCAGAACTCTTGCCACAATCCTGTATAAAGCCCAACAACACCAGGGCCAGCATTGGCACGACCAGAACACTGATACATATGTTCCATGAAGTCAGCTTTGCGTTGCTCGGCTTTAACGTCCCAGCCTGCAAGGTAGTCAGAGTTCATCATCAGTCGTTGAATGCAACGGAGGTGCAGCTAGTATAAACGCCTTTGACGTGAGGAGATAGCTCGTAGAGCAAATCATCTAAATCGTCTTGGAGCGCCTCAGCAATTTCATCTTCTGTTTTACCACCGAAGGAGTTGTATTCTACTTCGATGTCAACAGCAAAAGAAAGCGTGAGCTTTGGCACAGGAACGGTTTGCATTGCCGGATCTAAAGACTCAATTACCTTAGCAGTAATTTAGTTTCCCAGTAAACGTTCCAATGAATGTGCTTGATGTTGTTGGTAGTAACCAAGTCGCTCTTGAATAATATTGTAATAATTCAAAGCAGCATCTACCATTTCTTCTGCATCCATAGAAGATGCAAGTGTTTCATTAGAAAGCATGGCTGCTGTCAAGATGACAACACCATGCTCCATTTTGGAACCAATGGTTGCTGATAAAGGAGTCCCATCATTGGTAAATCCAGCAATTAATTTATTAAGATGCACATCCCCATTCATAATATTTTTTAACGGCTTCTAAAGCCTCTTGCTCTGTTTGATAATATCCTATCACTTTAGTTTTGTTTTCTTTTGTTTGTTTTGTGTAAGCTTGCCATTTTTTCATTTGTTTATGATAGAAAACATATTTCCCTTTTTTGCGCATGTCATGCTGAGCGCGTGTTAATTGTTGTAAGTTTTCAATTCGATTGTCAGTACGATCATAATTAATATGATCAATTTCCATGTTTTCTTTTAATTCATTTCCATGCCAAACCCAGATAAGACGATGTAAAAGATAAGTTTGCTTTTTGTAAGTGCCCCTTAAATAACCATTTGAACATGGAAGTCCAAGTTTTCTGCCTATAGGAATATTCCTATTTGGTTTTATTTTCCAGTAAAGGCACCCATCAACATAATCGAATACTTTACGCAATTCTTCTGTTGATGGGTACTCTTTCATTGCAGTTTATTTACCAGCCTTGGCAAGGTAATACCAGTAAGCATTGGTTGCATTCTGGTGAAACCGTTTACCAAGCAGGAGCTTTAGTTTCTTTTGCTCTAGTTCATCCACACGTCCTTCGTTGTAAGGAAGAATCTCACCATGATCTCTGAGCATTTCCATCTCAAGATCATTCATCTCAATTTGCAGATCAAAGTCCTTGACTGCATGTTGATGACAGTTCATCTTGATACGTGCATCTTCCGTATCATTTGGTGCATCAATCTTCTGGTAGAAGCTCTCCTGGATACTCGGATGCTTCCAGTTCCACTCTGGGTTCAAGATAGATTCGCTTGGATCGGACACTATATTCTTGAGTGACTTTGATTCCACTCGGTAATTGTTGACCGTTTTGATAGGCGCTGCGTATGGCATCAAGGTTGGGGAGGACTTTTGTTTTGATGGAAGGTTCTGTTCTATCGGATAGAACTTCTCCTGACATTGAACGTAGCACAACTCTTTTTGTTGTGGAGACTTCTTCTTCAATGCAATAAAGTTCTCTTTCTTGAGAACTCCAAAACTCTGGATCCGTTGAGACTTCAACCGTTAGTTCCTTTTTCTTGACTAGGGTGAACTGGTAGTTCTTGCCAGTGATTTTGTTGGTATCAAATGGCAAAGAACGCCGGAGCCAGCCTAACAAATTCTTGAGCGACCGCAGTTGGGATTCATGGTGACGCTTGGCTTGCGTGATGAGATCTCCTTCTTTTTTGATTCGTTCCAAGGCGTCTTCATGCGCCGCCATGGCGTAATAAATGCGATCAATTTTTTCTGACCGTAGGTTGGCACAAGTTTCCAGTTCGGACTTTGCCAGGTCTTGGGACTCAGGAGTGAGAAGAGGCAAAGACTGTTCGAGAGCAGCATAGTGTTTATACAACTCAAAGACGTTGAGTTTATTCAGTTTAGTTTGAGTAATTTGGGACATGGCTCAGTTGAATTGGGATTGAACTTTGTTAATTAAATAGGTCAGCAGCATACCTGCCGCTGCCCAAAGAAGATCTTTCATGACAGGAATTACTGCCGCAAACAAAGATTCAAACATCGTATTGAATTGAGATGGATGGTCAGTTTTACGTCATGACCAGGACGGCGGCCCTGCAGGGGTTATGCGTGATCAGTCTACCAGGTTTTCGGCAATGCCTTCAAGGCCATTGGTTGTGACTTTAACCAGCTCAGCAAGGTAATCAGTAAGCGCTTCTACCTTAGCATTAACTGATTTGATTTCGTTCATCAGTTCTTCCCTAGAAGGGGTAAGCATGGAATAAAGATCATCGTCTTTTAAAGCATCAGGGTTGTTTGCTTTTTGATACCGGCGGCAATCATCATTGGTTGCATAAACAGTTTCTTGATAGATATTAGAAACTGTTTTGAAATCAACGTTGCCAACACCTTCAGCTGAAAGAATGTTACAAGTATCAAGATAAAGCCTGGCGGCAAACCTGACATTGTCTTTGAAAAACTTCACATACTGTTCAGAAGGAAGTCCGTAAGTGTCAATCGACATAGCAATCCAAAACTTTTTGGAGTGAATTAATCATAAAGGATTCTTGACCTTGTGGACCAAGATCAGTCCACCATTGGAGATCTGGATCGTTCTCGTTCCATTCAATGTGAATGGTCATGGAACCATCTTCTTCATCAATACAATTAATTTGCAGCTTGTCGATCGAGTTCAGATTGCACGCAGCTAATAAGGATGTTTTCTGCATAGGTTTCATGGTCAGTTTGAATTTCTGCACCTAGTTTAACAAGACCCCAGTAGGTGTCTTCGTCAACCGATAAGTCGAGAGCATACTTACCATTGGAAAGCTTCATTGGTTCTAGTCGAGGTTTGTTGATTAACTCTGTGGCGTACTTACGCAGCTTAGGGTCAATCATTGTTTTTTGAGAGCAGACTTAAGTTGTGGCAGTGCAGTACCAGGGAATGGGACATAGCCCGCATCCATCATATTGAAAAATAGATCCCATGCATCATGCTGCGTAAAAATTTCTTTGGGTTTGTAGGTACGCCAATGAGCTAGTGGAGCTTGTGCTCCTGAGTTGGTATACAGTAATACAAAACGACCATCACTGCTGTGATCAACAGGTGGTGCATACCACCAAGCCACGCACTTCTCAGGTGTACCACTGGGACTAGCATTCCGTGCATCCGTTCGTTTGCACAGCAGCTCGCGGTACTTATTAAACCAGCTCAGGTGAATGCACCAGGGTTTGAATCCTTGGATCTCGGACGCAAAGTCAGATAGGTTGCTGAGCTGACGCTGATACGACTCACACGAACACCAAGGTTCAGCCACGACAGGCTCGGATTGTTCAGCTTCCATGTCGCTGTCAAGGTCAATGGGCCGATTCGGAAGCCGCAATCCGTCTGGTGCAACCAGATGTCCAAGATCCGTTTGATCGGATTGGAGGAGGTGCAGGGCTTTGTTTGTGTCTGATACATGTATAAATTTGTCAGCCCAATGCGCTTGGAGTTTTGCATTAGAGGTCAGGTGTCCGAGTGCGTGCGAGTAATTCCAGCCCTTAAAAAGAATGTAAGCATTGTTGTGCCATATACTAGGGCCACGATAATTAGGACCAAGATAGGAAAAGAAATCTTTGAGACGATGAGTGTAGCTACTGTACGTAGCTTTAATTAATTCCCGTGAATAAGTCTGCTCACTACCATCGCAACGCACCACAATACAATCATCAGCTCGCACATAAATGCCAGCAATTTCGGAGTCATCAAAATCCTGGTAAGCACGACTTATGTTGGTGCGAGTGTAGATACAGGATTGAGCAGCGTTGAGTTTGAGTTGAGTTTGGATGGTCATGATTGAGTTGAGTTAGTTGTCTTGAAAGTAATCCTGTTGGATCCTCTCCTGCTTGGTCTTGTCATAAGCAGACTTACCCATACGGTAAGCGCCAAGCATGACTGCTGCCCAAGCCACTGGCGTTGCCATGGTAGCAGCAAAGGCACCAGCAATCAATGCTGTGGCACCTGCGGCTTTGACAGCAGCTTTTTCTTCTGGTTGCATGTGTTGAATCCTTAACACAAACGAAAGGTTTAGGTCAAGTCTAATGTTCCAAGTAGAATAATTCGTAACAACTTAATAACTTATGGAAGAAATTAAGTACGTTCCACTGACTCAATTCCAGATTGAACCAACGCTTGACGATAAGTTCTGGCATGAAAAGATTAAACGAACAATAGAAGAATGTAATTCAGTTAGTACCTTAAAAGAAATAGCGATCTTGCTTGCGCAGATCGCTACTAGCAGACAAGGTGTAATTAGAGGATTGATTCAAGACATGTTCATCTTCAACAATGTTGCAGTTGAACCGACTGACGTGACCAATCCTCCAGTCCCTGGATTAGAGAGATGAATCTTCTCCAGTCATCTCATTACGAGAAGGTAGAGCTTTAACGTCTACCGCATCTGTGGTACGGGAGACGGGAAGGATTTCAACACCTTCTTTGATTCCGTAGGCACCACCGAGGCGTTGCGCATCCTGACGAGAGTGTTGGTTGATGTAATCATCAAACATCTCTTGCATCTTCCAGGTGGATTCACGATCTTCATCAGGAATCGAAAGACGATTCAGTGATTCAACCGCATCTTCCTGGGAGCTGTAGTCAGGAATCTCAAAGGATTCAATAGCGCAGATCTCAACGTTGTTGGCACCACGCATCTCGTTGGCGAGTACGGGAGCAAACACCGTGGTGGCATAGAACTTCTCGTTGAATGCCAGGGGTACCTCAGAGTCCAGTGCTTTGCTCAGGCACTTGGACATTTCTTTCTCGTACAGCTTAACCTTGTCCGAGACATCGGTACCGTTTAGACCCTTGAGGGTAAGCACCATCGGGATTTTGTGAGCACGCTTGTTATCCTGGTTCAGGATGTAGACAAGGTACTTGGTACGCACACTGTAACGACGCTTGTACATCTCGCCTTTGCTGTTGGCAAGATCAGATGCAACCTTGTCGTTCTCAAACATGGCCTTGACTTCTGGATCCTCAAAGGTTCCAATTGTCTGTCTCATCCCTGTGGTTTCCTCAACCATGAGGGGAGAACGTAAAAGGATTTGAACTCGAGGCTCAACAAAATTGAGTCCTTCTTCAATTGAAGTGTTGGGAGCCATACCAAAAGTTTGCTTGTAGTTCC
>JACCDW010378890.1_pt1 | contig 13627 bp, 19 predicted proteins | sample 7449781 | NCBI WGS metagenome assembly JACCDW01 (sample SAMN15323449, study PRJNA562643) | freshwater metagenome | isolation source: river surface water | place: USA:Blue River Watershed | collected 2017-08-18 | reverse complement strand
TAGCTTTCATTGTAGGCCTCCTTGTTAACGGGTCTATTTCTATGAACTTGATCGCAGGCCCATGAGAATTGGCAAACGACCTTTTCCATAATTACACTTTTTTGATATACAACGCCGCAAACATCATTGCCAAACTTGCCAGATGCTACACGATTCATTGTTACCTGTGCTACAGCTACTTTGCCTTCAAAGGGCTCATAGCCTGCTTCACGATAGATATTGATAGCAAGACAATCTAGTTGTTTTTCGCGAGTCTTGATGCTCACGATATCACTGTTATAAACACCTGCTGATTCTTTGAGTACTGCGAACTTCTTTTGGGTCACAGATTGAACCAAAAAGAATACTGCTATAAATCCTAATACATAGGATATTATTCTAATCGACTTTTCCATAAGTCCTCCTTTCACTTGGTGTCGTCTTGTCATACCGATACATTGGCACTATCTAACGACATTACATTAAGGGAGTAAACTTCACGAGGCTCTTGAAAGAACCCTGGGTTCGTGTAGTTTGTCTCCATCAGCCACCAAATACTCATAATATTTGGTACCTTTGGCGAACTTGACCGCCCGAATCTCACGGGTTTCTCATAGGCCAAGACTCGCGGGTTGAATAAAATGGTATGCATTTTTATCAACCAACTATCTTAGTTTCTTTGCGAAACGTAAATTATATAGCATATCTTTCATATTATAGCACGAAAACCGGTGATTATCGACGCATTTTGGAGATATCTACCGCTTCTTCGTCCGAAAAGATAGGAACTGCATTACTTTTGTGCATAGTACCAATACCTTTAACCTTTGTACCTGTATAAACTTTCTGTTCTGGTTTAATACAAGGACCGCCAGTAAAAGGAAGACTGGGAATTTTGGCGGCACCCGAATCTCGACGAAATGGTTGCTGCGGTTTCAGTGTTTCGGCAGTCATTGCACGATTTCTACGCCGCTGTTCTTGCTCAATACCGTGACGCTTCAGTAGATCTTGCCAGGCATCTGCCTGTTCACGAGCTTTACGAGCCTGTTCGGCATTTCGAAACTTTTGTTTGCCTTTCTTTTTGCCTGTAGTAGTTAGCCACGGGCCTTCCAAATGCATACTCAAAGTGTATCTCCGTTAGTTACTGAGCATTTAGTATAACATCTTTACAAGAAAAGTCAAGAAAAAACCCGCCGAAGCGGGTTCTTGCATTTTGGAGTAACCCTATGTATTATCTATTCATGATATACATAGTGATCTCAAAACCGTAACGCATTTCGGTTGCTTCTGGTTTGGTCCACATAATGTTTCTCCTTTGTTAACAATAAAAACATACTATTGCCTTAGTATGTATCACTATTATAAGGCAAAATCACCGTGAAAACCATACTGATAATCATTAAAAGATACTAATGAGATTGTGCTTAAATATTTGCCAACAATTATTCCAAGTCCATTTTTCTGAAGACTGCGTTACTCTTGTTCTATCCAATTTAGCAGCCATCCTAATACTATGAGACAAATTATCGCTCATATGTCCATTTATATCTTGTTCTAATATATCAATTGGACCAGGAACAGGATAAGCTGCTACAGGCGTACCTAAGCTGAGACTTTCAATAATCACAATTCCGAATGTATCGGTGCGGCTAGGAAAACAGAAAACATCAGCCATAGCATAACAATCTGCTAGTTCACTTCCAGTTTTATAACCTAAGAATTTTACCTTTTGATATTTCTTCATTAGATCTTCTTTATAAGGCCCGTCACCCACGATGGTTATGTCAAATTCATTTTCTAAGCAGCAGAGATCATCTAGATTTTTTTCTTTACTTACACGACCTACATACAGAACACTAAGATTGAGGTGTAGATACTGTTGATGACTCCATTTTATACTAGTTGATAATATTTCTCTGTCAACGCCTCTAGTCCAAGGTACAATATTACCTTTGAAACCATGGTTTTTCAAATCGTTAACCATAGTTTCTGTTGTGGTTAAAACTCGGCCTGAATGCTTGTGGAACCAGCGAACATAGCTATAAGTCCAAGATACAGGGATATGATAGATCTCGTTTAAAAATTCAGGAAATTTAGTGTGGTAACTAGTATTGTAACGATAGCCGCGTTGGTCAAGATAAAGTCTAGAACACAGACCAATAGGACCCTCCGTGGCGATATGTATATAATCCGGAGATATCTCCTCAATCTTCTTGCCGATCTGCCAAGGAAGGCTAAGTTTAACCTCAGGGTAGCCTGGGCAACTAAAATGTAAGAACTTCCCGGGATCAAGGTATAAAATGCTATACCCGTCCAGAAGAGCCAGGCTCTCAATATTCTTGAAGGTGGTGACAACGCCATTGATCTGCTCCCGGAGATTATCTGTTATAATTAATATTTTTTGATGCATTTGCCTTCTACTTTGAACTTTTCAAATTTCAACCAGTAGGTCATAGTGGTGAGAACTCTCTCGCATTGTTCTTGATTATCAAACTCTAGAACGACTTTGCCCGGCACGTCCTGAGGATTGCTTATGTGTACTGCTATCAATATCATCAGCCACATCATCTCGCTCCTTAGTCCAAGTTATGATTTCCCAACGACCATCCCGATGTTCTACAAGTGCTGTACAAGATTCGACCCAGTCGCCGTCATTCATATAAACAACTCCGTCTATTTCTTTGATTTCTGCGTGATGTATGTGTCCGCAGATTACTCCGTCATATCCACGCTTCTTACAATACCCAGCAAGGTTCTTTTCGAATTGAAACATAAAATCTACGGCTTTTTTAACTCTGTGTTTGAGATATTTGCTGAGGCTCCAGTAACCAAAACCTAATCTATGTCGGATCCAATTGAATTTACTATTAAGATACAGTACGAAATCATAGGCTTTGTCACCTAAGAAACTTAACCAAGGTGCCAATCTAGTAATGCCGTCGAATAAATCACCGTGTACTACTAGATAATGTTTTCCGTCTGCACCTATATGTTCTAACTGATTATGTATCTCTACCATACCGAATGAAAAACCATAAGGTATCATAGGTCTTAGAAATTCATCGTGATTACCTGCTACATAGACTACACGGGTTCCTCGCTTGGCATGACCTAGTACACGGCGGACAACATTAGTATGGCTTTGTTTCCAGCGCCATTTATTTTGTTGTATTTTCCAAGCATCGATGATGTCGCCTACAAGATACAGAGTATCGCAGGTATTATGTTTGAGAAAATTATTCAGAGCCTCGGCTTTGCAATCTTTAGTACCGAGGTGAACATCTGAGATAAAGATACTGCGGTAAGTTCTTTGCATAGCAATATTTACCGCAGTAGAGTCTGTGTAGTGTTACAGTTCAGTTACAAATAATTAAATCTGAACCACGGTCCAACGGTGTGTAAAATGCTTACCTTCGGCCTTGCGTTTCAAGATTTTTTGGAACTCAAGTTTCTTGAGTTCTGCCATCTTCTTGGCGTCGTGGTCGAAGCAAGCTTGATACAGTTCCGCTATGAGCTTTTTCTGTTTCATAGTCTTGCCCCTCCTTGACAAATATTTATTAACTGTTTAACACCTTTGCGACACTGTTGATAACTGCGGCAATACGTCCAATGTCTCTCAATTGATCAACGCTGTAGCCTTCTGCCTTTAATGTATCAAAGTGTGCCTTAACACAGAAATGGCATTTACCAACGATGCTGGCTGCTAGGCTGTATGCTTCAAATCTAGCCTTAGTAGTGCCACCGTGACTGGCAATGGCATTCATTCTCAATTGTGGGGGGATACCTTCCAAGGCACCGTCCACCATTTCAACATATGGATACCATACATTGTTTTGTGCCATAATACTACCTGCAGTCAAGGCTGCATCACGCTCTGCGACATCTTCTATGTTGCTTTGTATAAATGTTACTAGTTTGCCATTGCCTGTGCTCATTGCTGCTGCTAGGGCACAACCGTTGGCAACCACAGGGTCTAATGTAGAACGGTTTATAACCGAATCCAGATTTAGTCTTGTATCTTTTGCGTATTCTGGTAACGCTTCTTTAGTTAAATCTACCCAACTCATCGTGTCTCCTTTGCTATAGATTTATAACCTTTGTAAGTAGGATGGACACCGTCAGAGCTGATCTCGTGTTTGCGACTATCGATAACGATATCTTTGTATCTTTCTGCTACCTTTTGAACTGCTTCACGCTTGTTGTCTTTGATAGCAGGTAAGATCCAATAAACACGATCAGCTTTGACTAACTGTCTCAGTGTGTCTAATTCCGCATAGGTTTTGATACTTTTATAGTCATTTGATCCAAGGCTGATAATCACTGTCTTGGCTTCTTTATGATATGTGTTAGTGTACATCACGTGTCTATTCACATAATCATAACTGTTAATACCGCTGACTGCGTAAGTAACACATTCCTTACGGATCTGTCCAACACCTACTGCGAGACTATCGCCTAGAACCAAACAATCAATCATATCACACCTTTAGAGTTTCACCGCCAACTTTGCGGTTGCAGGCACAGAGTTCACCAGTTTGTAGCGCATCTAATACGCGAAGTGTTTCTTCTGGTGAGCGACCAACATTCAAGTTATTAACTGTGATGTGTTGTATTTCGTTGCTAGGATCGATAATAAATGTGGCACGGAGTGCGGCGCCTGCTGGAGCATAGAACACACCTAATTGATCGATCAAACTCAACTCATTACGCTGTGTGTCAGCGAACTGGATATGTTTGATATTTTTTAGATCACTGTGTGCAGCCTGCCAAGCAAGTTTACAGAACTCATTGTCTGTGCTACCTGTGAGCAATACAGCATCGCGATCTTCAAAATCTCTTGCCAACTTGTCATAGGCAACGATTTCTGTAGGACATACAAATGTAAAGTCCTTTGGATAGTAAACGATTACTTTCCACTTACCTGCAAATGATTCTTCTGTGATTGTAAAGAAATTTTCATCGCCTGGGTTAACACCGGTCACGGCAAATTTTTCTAGTTTATCGCCAACTGTTTTCATAATATCTCCTTTGTGTGTGTTTGAAAACTCTACAACTTTGTCTGTTGCTGTCATTATTATATATCCTATTAAAATGCAAAATCAATAGGTTTTTCCTAAATATTTTTTAATGAAGATTATAGGAAAAATCAATAACGAAGAACAAAAAGCGACCCGAAGGTCGCTTTACTATTTTGGGTTACAAGGTATAGCTACCCCGGAAGTTTAGGCTGCTAGAGCGTAAACCTCGTCATTAGCTGCGTTTGCAGTTATGTGTTTTGCTTGATTTAGAGTCATCGCCTACTCTGCTGTCCACTCTGTTACTCTTTGCCCTGTCGAAACCAGGTCCGGCCCATCAGAAAGAAACTTAACAATGTCCAAAATGTCTTGCTCGGATAAATGCAACGATAGACTTGGCGGTCTGTATATACATTTCTCTAAGTTTTAGTTCTGTCTCGTTCATAAATTTCCTTTTGGTGGACCGGGCGGGAATCGAACCCGCGTCCAGAACACTTTTCTCTTTGCTTCATACAGCAATAAATTTATTTAATCCAACCTATTTTTTTACCGGCATCTCTACGGCGCCAATATTCCTCTGGTGTGTTTGGATATCTCCAAGCCCAGACTGCTACTAAAGCCATAAACACTGCGGTTGAGATTATACCGATGGGTTTAACTCCACTGATATACATCATTATAAGGCTGATTGACATCATTGTCAACATCAAATACCGAAGTTTTTGAGGAAACACTCTGTGATTTTGCCAATTCGTAAGGAATGGTCCGAAAATCTTGTGGTTATAGATCCAACGGTGCATACGCTCTGACCCTTTTGAGAAACAGTACGCCGAAAATACGATAAATGGACTGTAAGGTATGCCCGGGGTAACGACTCCGATGTAGGCCAAACCCAAACTAATAAATCCTAAAATATTCCAAAATAATTTTTTCATTTAATCTCCAACAAGAACATCTGCAGATCCGGTGGCAGCTTCTCCACAACTAGATGCTTTATCGCCTGCATTACATACTGCCTTATTATTAACAAATACTGCATTTGTAGCAGCTACTATAGTTTGAGTACCGTGCGGAGATCTTCCGTGGCTTTGTACAGTATCACCGTTTACTATCACTAATTGATTATTAGCGAAGACAGTAGATTGACTAGGAACTAAATCCCCACCTGCTTTATCGCTATCTCTGCATATTCCTGGCATAATATTAAGCTAATGTGATACCTGTGGTACCTTGTATGTACTGATTAGAAAATTCTTTATCGCTGGCCGCGATTACTGTGACTGTAGCTTTGTTAAGTTGAATATCTTTATCAGGACTGACTGTAAACAAATACGGAACCATTCCTATACCTTTTGGTCCCATGCTTAGAACCAAAGGTTTGGCTAACTTATAATGTGTAGCCGTTTCTTCTACTAACTTAGCTACCAACTCCTCACCACTGGTAAGTTTGATAGTCACTACTTCTCCTGCTGTTACGCCTTTATCAATTAACATTTTGTTCCTTCGCCAGATAGGCTTTTAATTCTGTGAAACCGCCGATCAACTGATCATCAAGAAAGATCTGAGGTACAGTCCTTGCTGTAGGCACTGACTCTAATAGATCCTCTTTAGTGTATCCGTCCCCGATTTTCTTTTCCTCAAATGCTATTCCTTTCTGCTTTAACAATGCTTTGGCTTGATCACAGAAAGGACAGTTATACTTGCTCCAAACTACAGCTTTCATATCTTCCCTTTCAATTTGAATATATTATAGCACCATTTTTGTCTGTAACACGTACTAATAGCATACCCTTGTTTTTATATTGTAGAGCAGCACTGACAGCGGCCTGTTCGCTGCCGTAGTGTCCTATAGTAGTCCACGACTCGTATGGTGAATGTCTTTTAAACTGTGCTTTATACATAATATTATATAGCCGGTAGCTCGTCGTAGTCTAAATTATCGCTCATAACACCTATGACATAATTGGTGCTTTCGTTTTCTTGTAGAGCTGTCTGCTTCTTGTGTGTATCGCTATGTTTGTTGAACCAAGGTATTGGACTGGTTTTTGGTGCCACCTGTGAATATTTCAATCCGATATCTTTTAAAGAGCTGGCAGCAGTATAGTCTACAAATTCTTTGAGGATATTAGCGTTCAAGCCGATCACAGGACCTTTTTTGAATAGATAGTCAGCCCATTGTTTTTCCTCTCGGATCACATCCATATACATAGCCATTACTTCGTCTGCACATTCTTCTTTGGCTTTAGCAAATCGTTCATCTTCTTTAACAACCTGATTAATGATCCAGGCTGTCCAACCTTTGTGTAGTAGTTCGTCCTGTAAAATCAGTGCTATGATATTACCATTACCGATAAAGATTTTATTCTCTACCATTGCCAAACTTGTAGCAAAAGATACCATGAAGCGGAAAGCTTCTAGGGCATATGAAGCATTTAAAGCTAACCAAATAGCTTTAATATGCTCTTTCTCGGAAAACTTCTCTTTCAATTCTTTTCGACAGTTGATCATATGCAAACGATCATAATATAGGCCAACACTGCTAGCCATATCAACAATCTCTTTAGTATCGTGAATTGTATTAAAGACTTCTTTAGGAACATTGTAAATGTTACGAATGATGTGACTGTATGAACGACTGTGAATATTAGTTTCAAAGAAGGTCCAGTTGTAGACTAACGCTTCTAGTTCTGGCAGACTTACGACCGGAGTAAAGATTTGACTTGGGCCGCGACCCTGCAGACTATCAAGAGCAGTTTGCCTAAGCAGGTTGCTAGTGAAGATATGTTTAACTGCATCTGATGCATCCTTGAAATCTTGTGCGTCTTTGGTCAACGATATCTCTTCTGGAACCCAAAAGAATCCACGGGCTGTGGTTTCAAACTGTTGTACCTTGGGATACTTGACTTCTTCAAATCTCTGTATAGTTACTGGCCCTTGTGGATCCAGAAACATCTTTCTTTGCAGATAATCTGTCTTATGTTTTAAATCGTATTGAGCTAGACTCATAGTTTACATGCCTCGCAATCTTCTTCTTCTATTAATTCTCTTTCGTTGTGAAATCCGTTGTAGTGGACTTCCGGTGTTTTATCTTCGTGTTTGGCGCCTGCTTTGTTAATCAGACTATAATAGAAAGTCTTAATACCCCACTGATGTGCCTGCATTAGATTCTTAGCAATCAATGTAGTGGGTACCTTTCTATCTGGGAAATTAGCTGGGTTATAGAATGTGTTAGTTGAAATACTTTGATCTATATAGGCCGCTAATACTGCTGCGGTCTTAAGATAACCATCACAGTCCTTCTGTTCCCACATCAGTTGATATTTGTTCTTTAACTTGTGATAATCTGGAACGACTTGTGTAAACGATCCTGCCTTACTTTCTTTAGTAGAAATAAGGCTCATTGGCAGTTCTATTCCATTTGTGCTATTAATAACAACACTGCTAGACTCAACTGGAGCGATAGCCATAAGAGTAGCATTTCGTACACCATACTCTTTCATCTCCTTGCGTAAAGGTTCCCAATCTAGTTCGGGTTTGAAGCTAGTCAGTTTGTTTACACCTTGGGCTCTACGCTCCCAAGGAAATACGCCTTTGCCGTAAAATGTTTTGTCACTGTCTTTGCAGCGTCCTCTTTCTTTGGCAAGTTCTACAGTTGCCTCTGTAAGATAATATGCCTGATGTTCCATCCACGACTTAACATCTGCTAAAGCATCCTTCTCGCCATACTTGAGTCCACGTTTGGCGTGCCAATAGGCTAGGTTAGTAACTCCAATGCCCAACGGCTGAATTTCATCATTGCTAAGTTTACTCTGTATTGACAAGAAGTCTTGATAATCTAGAATATTACATAGACTTCTTTGTAATATGCGACAGGCTCTACGCATGTCTTCTGGGTTACGGAACGCACCCCAGTTGATGGATCCCAGTGTGCATAACGCTATGCGTCCCTCCTCGTCGTCTAGTCTCTTAAATGGACGGGTTGGCAATAAGATCTCACAGCACAAGTTACTTTGATAGATGGTATGATATTCAGGATCAAAAGGACCTTGATTCATAACATTATCAATAAACACCAAATAGATGCGACCCGTGTCTGTACGCTCCTTTAAAATGCCAGACTTGAATACTTCTTCAGCTGACATTGTTTTTTTCCTTAGGCCTTTTTGCTTTTCATATTTTACATATAGTTCTTCGAATAATGAAGTATCTTTATAGAAAGCTTCATACAGATCTGGTACTTCATTAGGATCAAAGAATGTTATGTTTTCTTTATTCTTGAATCTTCTCCAGAAGAAAGCTGATAACACCACTCCGTAATCCATGTGTCTTACGCGAGTTTCGTCAGTGCCTTGATTATTTTTTAATACAATCAGATCATCGAACTGATGATGCCAAATAGGATAGAATACTGTGGCACTGGCATTGCGGATACCACCTTGGCTGCAACTGCGTAAGTCACCAAACCACTTTTTCAAGAATGGTATCATACCTGTGTGCATAATCTCGCCACCCCTGATGGGACTACCTAATGGTCGCAAGCGTCCAATCTCTAAACCAATGCCTGCTCGCTTGCTGGCATACTTGGCCATCATTTCCCCAGAAGCAAAAATAGAATCCAGATCGTCGTCGGAGCGAATAAGAACGCAGGATGAAAATTGTTTTGTTGGTGTGCCGAGACCAGCCAGCACAGGTGTAGCAAGAGTAAACAGACCATCACTAGCCGCATTATAATATTCTTTGATATATCGCATTCTTGCAGCGTTTGGTTCTTCTCTGTGGAACACAGTGGCTGCTGCCACCATGTAACGAACTTGAGGTGTTTCATAAATTTCCTTTGTCGCACGATTGCGAACAAGATATTTTTCAATCAACTGTTCGATAGCTGCATAGCTGTATTGTTCATCTTTCTCGTGATCGAGCATTTCGTTCATTTTGTTCCAGTCTTCTTCTGAATACCATTCGAGAAGTTCTGGTGTATAAAGTCCTATGCTGACATTCTTCTTTACTATATCGTATAGATGTGGAGGATCGTATTGACCATAAACATCTTTTCTTAGCATACTAAGTCTTTGTTTACCTGCAACATACTGATAATTGGTGTGGCCGACATCTGGATTATTTTCAACATCGATTAGATCGACTATAGCTCTCAGGGTAATCCCGTCAATTTCTTCTGTGGTGATGCTGTCGTAAAAATGTAACTGTGCTTTGATTTCTATCATGGATTGACTGACATCTGCAATTCCTTGACATACCTTTGCAACCTGAGCCTGCCACTTTTCGATCATCAAAGGTTCTCTGTGTCCGCTTCTCTTAATAACTGTGATGCTCATATTCTTTTCTCTTTTATATTATTGGAATGGTATTTATTTTGTGCTGCTGGTTGGATAGAGCTTACTGGTTTTTAAATCCTTGAGCTCGGATGCGTCTACTACTTCTTTATATCTATAGTTCAAGACATACTTGTTATCTACTAACAAAAAATGGCAATTCGTTTTGTCTGGTAACATAGACATATGTATCTCACAATCGCTATCCATAAACCGCTGTGTTAACTTCAAAGTATACAGCATTCCTAATGCGATTGCAAGGTCGTCAAGCCGTTGATCCAAGACTAAATGCCAAGGATCGGGCCATTTGGTGGGATTGTTTTCGTCCAGATAAGAATTAACGAACGGTGCTCGACTCCAAAACTCTGCCAAATCTCCTAAAGGGTTTGGACTTGTTTCTAATCTATCTCGGAACCTCTTCCATTCTGCTAATCTATCTACGCCATATGCATCAAACACCGTAGGTCACATCAAATGATATGGTTCCTACTGCGCCTGTGGCCAGAGGATTCTTGTATGACAATACTAAAGTTTCAATGCCGCTGTCTCCGGCATTGCCTCTAAGGCTGGCTGAAAATTCAAAATTGGTCATCATTGTTCCTCCTTCAGATGTTATAAATTGCGGTGAGTACTGGAAATTATCTGTCACTGCTACACTGGAAACATTATCTTCTCCTGATAGGTCTTGTCCTACGGATAACCATAACTGTCCTTGTCGTGTATGTGTTCCTAATCTCAAAGTATAATTGATAGTGGTATATCGATTAAATGCACTTAAAACTGCAAATGGTCTAAAGCTATCAGAAAGATAGATAGTACTGTATATTCTATCTGCCCAAAGAGCCTTATCACTGTTATATGCTTCTACATAAGAAGCTGTTGAAGAAACTGTGCTAGGATTTAATCCTGCATTTTGTAAACGGTTGCTGAAACAATCGATTATAAGATTACCAACAGATTCACCGAAGTAGATCATCACATCAGATGGTGAAGCCGCGGTGTTAGTGCCGTTACCTACATTTTTAAATCTGCTTTCTTGTATTCTTGTATACGATCCATTAGTTGATCTAAATGCTTGTTTGGCGATTTCCTCAAAATCACAATCTGTAATAGACCAGGCATTAATTTGACCTGCTACACCATTTATGTATATCGAAGTATCACCTACTTTAAATTTACAATTATCGATCACTACATTGGTTTCAAATACAGCAGTCTGAGAACACTTAATAGAAACACTGTTAGATTCAAATTCACAGTTATCAAATACTAAATCAGTAGTTCTAATTCCGAACAAATCGTTTTGCCAGAAGACTGCTGAAGGTTCAGAAGATAATGATGCTACGGTATTACCTAATTGATACTCACCTTCAAATCTAACATCTTTAAAAATACTGTTGGCAAGTCCTGTGCAGGTAAGTTGTCCAGTCACACGCTTGATGGTTAAATTATTAAATTCAACATTCTGTGGTCTATTAGTGCTGTTAAAATTTGATAGTTCTAAACCATTGCTAGTGATGAATCGTATGTTATTCGATCCGATATTAAGAACAGCGCCTAAGCGAGTTTCTCCTTTGATTATAACATTACTAGGAACTCGAATATCACTAGTGAATAGATATTCTCCATTAGGTACTAATAAAGTTTTTTTGTAATTGCTATTTGCATTTCTAAATAATTCAGTAAATGCCGATTCAAAAGCTGCTACACAATCTGTGGATCCATCGCCCACTGCGCCAAAGTCTGACACACTGACATACTCGTCTAGTTTGCTTTGTAATGTTCTCGGAACAGCGAAAGTTATGCTGTTATCATCATTGGCAAATTGATAACTGTTGGCAAGGTCAAGTATGTTATCGTGCTCGGTAAGGATTTTTGTATTTCCTACATAAGGAGCACCTTCTGCTACACTGCCGTTACCTATGAATAATTCTTGCGTGTCCACTGCCCAGGCAAACTCTGCCGAGCTTAGTTGTGGAATACCACTGTTTGAATTCTTTTGTCCTCTGCGGACCTGTATTTTAGAGATCTGTACGACAGCCATAGATAAATTCCCGTTATAGGGTATTTATCTGGACTGCGAGTAATACTCTTCTACTTTATCAAGCCAAAGATCCTGGTATTTGTTAAAGTCCGAGGGCCAAAGATCAAACTGCTGATATTCGCAGTTACGGCTACACATAAAAACATGGCCCTCGCGGATGTCTGTGCCGTAGACTTCATTATGTGCTAATATATAAGCTACTAATTGAATTTTGTAATCTTCTACCCACTCTTCCTTTTTAGGCTTGTTAGTTTGCTTGTAATCCATCACCGACGGATTGTCTTTGTAAACTCCCACTAGATCTGTAGTGCCCGAATATAGCCCAGGAAAGTACAAGCTCTGTTCCATCGCCCATACTTCATTGACATCCTTAAGGCCCTCAGTAATGATCACATCTGCCATGGCATTTGCCTGCACATGAACAGGATTATTTCCAGGTTGTCTCTGCATACCTGCGATAAATCTTTCTAGATTGGCATGCATCGCTGTGCCTACTCCGGCGGCTTCTGTGGTAATCTGCTTGGCTTTTTCTTCGCCGATGCGTTTCTTCCATTCATTTAGTGCTGTCATATCTTTGGTAGCACTAAGAATAGTTGTAACGCTAGGTAGGCTTTCGCCGTCTGGAGTTAGGTAAACTCGTTTACGAGTAACAGGATCATTGACCTGTGTACATTTTTTGTATTGAAACCGTTCAACGAACGGTGGTGGTGTAAATTGTGTAGTCATATTGTGTAATTATACACAAAATGTTTTAGGATGTCAAACCTTGATTCCTGCTTGGTTTTGAGCTAGCTGATTGGCTGCATTAGCGTCTGCGATTTTTCCTACTACTTCTTCGCTGTCCTTGCCGCCGTTTGGAATGGGTTCGTTGGCATCACCTGGTTCTTCTGCGCCTGGAACATTTAATTCAATACCACTGTCGTTGAAGTTTTTAACAATGTTTTGTACGATAGGATTCGCATCATAGATAGATTTAAATGTTTCATAATCGGCAGCGAATTCAAAACCACTGTCGGCAGCGATCTTTTGTAGGCTATTCCAATTTAGTTTAGCTGGTGTTTTTTTAGATGCCGCGCGGCCTTGAAAGTTCCTGAGTATCATCACGAACTTATCTATTCCTGCATCAGAGTCTGCAAATTCGAAAAATCTCATCCTAGTTGTGTCAATTCTTTTTGTAGATCAGCAAGTTCTTGCTGTTTTTGTTTGATGGCGTCTTGGACTTGTTTCTTTTGATCATCTCTTTCTTTTTTAGCAGCAGC
>JACCDW011599019.1_pt1 | contig 13629 bp, 12 predicted proteins | sample 7449781 | NCBI WGS metagenome assembly JACCDW01 (sample SAMN15323449, study PRJNA562643) | freshwater metagenome | isolation source: river surface water | place: USA:Blue River Watershed | collected 2017-08-18 | reverse complement strand
TTTCTATCCATCAAATCGATAGAAAGAGAGGAAACTCCCAGGTTTTATCGGAAGATCTCCGATGGGCGAATCGATGGAAAAACTGCTTGTCCATCGTTTTGTACAATGAATAGATTTGTACAGATTTTTAGGAGCGGTTGATTTTGTGTGGTTAAATAGTTATAAAGACTAGCTAAGAGTATATTTTAGAAATTTAAAAAAGGCATTTGGACTTGAAAAATCTGCGTTTTAGTTATTTTCTTTTAGGATGGATTCTTTTTCCTTGGATAGCTTACTCAGTGGTCACTGTAGGGGTCGATGTCTTTTTGGATGAAGGGCATGAAATTTTACTTAAAGGGAAAACTGTAGGTCTTGTAACGAACCATACAGGCATTAATCGAGATTTTGTTCTTACTTCAGATCTTTTTAAAAAACGGTTATTTAAGTTAGCTGCATTATTTTGTCCTGAACATGGGCTTAAAGGCGAGGCTTATGCTTTTGAAAAGATAGATCATACAAAAGATTCTAGTGGCATCCCTGTTTATAGTTTACATGGTGATACGAGAAGACCGACTGAGGCTATGCTTAAAGGATTGGATGTCATCTTGTATGACATTCAAGATATCGGCGTAAGGGCTTATACTTATGCAACGACTCTTTTTTATGTGATGGAAGAAGCTGCAAAAAGAAATATTGAAATCATTGTTCTAGATAGACCTAACCCTATGGGAGGGGTGGTTGTAGATGGGCCGATGCTCGATGATTCTTTTCGCTCTTTTATAGGGTATGTGAATGTAGCCTACTGTCATGGGATGACAATTGGTGAGTTGGCTCACTTTTTTAATGAAGAGTATAAGCTTAAATGTAAATTGAAGGTAATCCCTATGAAGGGATGGAAGCGATCGATGGTATTTACAGATACAGGACTGCAATGGATCCCTCCAAGTCCTCATATCCCAGAATCTACTACACCATTTTTTTGTGCATCTACGGGTATTTTAGGTGAAATCGATCTTGTGAACATCGGTATAGGATATACTTTGCCTTTTAAAGTGATTGGAGCTGCATGGATTAATGCAGAAGAATTTGCTGACGCTTTAAACAAGCAAAAACTCCCGGGAGTAGAATTTACCCCTTTCCATTACAGGCCTTTTTATGGCTCTTATAAGGGAGTAGATTGCCATGGGGTTTTAATTGTGGTTAAAGATCCTATGCAATACAGACCTTTAAGTGTTCAGTTTGTCCTTCTTGGGATTTTAAAAAGTTTATACCCGAAAGAGTTTGAGAAAAAAATTTCAGCGATGACAGCTGCTAAAAAAAGGTTGTTTTGTTTAGCAAGTGGTAGTGATCAAGCGCTTTTAATTTTAGAAAAAGAGAAGTATGCAACATGGAAGCTTCTAGAGCTAGATAGGGTAAAAACTGAAGATTTTTTAAAAAAACGTCAAAAATATTTAAGAACTGAATATCAAGAATAATATTTAGCACTTTCTTTTGTTGTTTGCTAAAAACAAGAGTGTCCTCTCTTGACAAAAATCTGCTTTAATCTTACGATTTTTTCTTTATTTTAGATTAAAAAAACAAGGAGACATTGCTATGGTAGCGCCAAAGATTAGACCGCTTGGTAAAAGAGTGTTGATTAAAAGAGTAAAAGCCCTTCAAAGCAAGGGTGGAATTTTACTTCCGGAGTCAGCTCAGGAAAAACCTAAGCAAGGCGATGTGGTAGCTGTTGGTCCTGGAGTGTTTTCTAAGGACGGAGAGTTTGAAAGAGTTGAATTAGCTATTGGGGACAAAGTACTATTTTCTGCTTATGCTGGATCAGAAGTGAAAACAGCGGATCTAGAAAATGAGTATTTGATTATGTCTCAAGATGATGTGCTGGCGATTATTAAATAATTTAAATAAAGGAAAATGAATCATGGCTAAACTTCTTAAATTTGACGAAGATGCGTTAAAAGCGATTTTGAGTGGTGTAAAAACGTTAGCGAAAGCAGTGATTGTTACGCTTGGTCCAAAAGGTAGAAACGTTGTCATTCGTAAAGAGTATGGATCTCCTTTATCTACAAAGGATGGAGTGACAGTTGCTAAAGAGATTACTCTTAAAGATAAGTTTGAAAATATGGGAGCGCAGCTTGTTAAAGAGGCCTCTTCAAAAACTTGTGATATAGCAGGGGATGGTACTACAACAGCGATAGTTTTAGCTGAAGCTATTTTATCTGAAGGGGTAAAAAATGTGGTAGCTGGAGCCAGTCCTATGAGTGTAAAAAGAGGGGTTGATAAAGCTGTAGAGTATATTCTTGATGCGCTTACAGGTCTTGCTGTTGCGGTGAGCAACCATGAAGAAATTAAGCAAGTAGCAACGATTTCCTCTAATAATGACGAAGAGATCGGAGAGATGATTGCAAAGGCTATGCAGCGTGTAGGTAAAGATGGAACGATTACTATTGCAGAAGCTAAAAGCATTGAAACAACAGTAGATATTGTTGAAGGAATGCAATTTGATAAAGGATATTTATCTCCTTATTTTATGACAAATGGGGAAAAAATGTCTGCCGAGCTTAGTGATGTAAGGATCTTGATTACAGATAAAAAACTCTCTACTGCTAAAGAGCTCGTTCCTATATTAGAGAAAGCAATGGAGCAAGGGCAAAAGCCTCTGCTTATTATTGCTGAGGATGTTGATGGAGAAGCTTTAGCGACACTTGTTGTGAACAAGTTAAAAGCAGGGTTGCCGGTTTGTGCAGTAAAAGCTCCTGGATTTGGAGACCGTCGTAAAGAGATGCTTCAGGATTTAGCTGTTTTAACAGGTGCTACAGTGGTTTCTGAAGAAGTGGGTCTTTCTTTTGATGATGTAGGTGTGGAGGTTTTTGGTCGTGCAAAAACTGTAAAAGTGACAAAAGATGACACAACAATTATTGATGGATTAGGTAATCAACAAAAGATTCAAGCTCGTATAGCGCAGGTACGTCATGAGATAGATCGTTGCACATCGGATTATGATAAAGATAAGCTGCAAGAGCGTTTAGCGAAACTTTCAGGTGGTGTGGGTGTTGTTTATGTGGGGGCTCCTACAGAAGCTGCATTAAAAGAGAAGAAAGCAAGAGTTGAAGATGCACTTCACGCAACAAGAGCTGCTGTTTTAGGTGGTATTGTTCCAGGTGGTGGTGTTGCTTTAATTAGAGCAATGAAGACTTTAGATAATCTTAAATTGCAAGGTGATGAAGCTATCGGGATAGATATTGTCCGCTTTGCTTGTATGGCGCCAGCTGTTGCGATTGCACACAACTGTGGAGAGCGTGGTTATGTGATTGCTGAGAAGATTGCTCAAAAAGAGGGTGCTTATGGATATAATGGGCTTACAGGGGAGTTTGAAGACCTTATGAAAGCGGGTGTTATAGACCCAGTCCTTGTAACTAAGAGTGCTTTAAAAAATGCAGCTTCTATCTCTGCTCTTTTGATTACAGTAGCAGCTATGATTACAGACAAACCTGAACCTAAGAGAAAAGAGGCTCCAATGGATCCTATGGCGGGCATGGGTGGAATGGGAGGTATGGGCGGTATGGGTGGAATGATGTAATTTCTACATCTCAAAACTGTCTTATAGCAAAGAAAAAACCCGGTTTGATAAAAAAACCGGGTTTTATTTTTTAAAACTTTTTTTTTGCGGAATTTTTTATCTTAAACTCGAACATCAGATAGTTTAGATGGAACTTTAAAATCATTGCTTACCAAATGCTTTTTTAGAGCGTTTAAAGCTGTATGGTTAAATTTATCCATTTTGATTTGATCTAGGATGTTTTCAGCCTGTTTTTTTTCTACATAAAGACCTTTAGCAAAGAAAACTGTTTTTTCAAGTTTTAAAAAGACTAGCTTTTTTGTATCGTTCTTATCAATTGGATTGCTTGTAAATTGGCCGTTCTCTGAGTTCCAAGATAGATAGTTCGAGCTAGGTTGTGTATTATTAAGGACATTTACAAGATTGTTCAAGGGTTGTGGTTTATAATCAGCAAATAAAAAGGGATTTAATTCTGATGTTTTTGAGCTTTCAGATGAAGCTTTTGTCTCAGAGGGTGTTTCCCAGTCTTTGTTGTCTATAAAATCCCAGTCGTCTGATACCTCATCTTTAGCATTGCATGTCTCTTCAGCATCGCATGCTTCTACAAAGTTTTGTGGTATGTTGATCTTGGGTGAGGTGTCTATCATGGTGGTTGGAGACTCTGAGCTTGAAGAGCTTGTGGTATAACCTTCATCAGATTGGTTGTTGCTATGATTGGAAGTAGGGGATTGTATTGAGAGTGCTTCTATAGGGTACTTGCTTAGGAATTCTTGTTTTATCTCTTCATACGTTGGGACTTTTAGCTCTTGTGGTGGTGGTAGGAGGATGTCGTATTTACTCCAAGGGAAACGTTGCTTTGATGTGCGAAGACTTCTTAAAGCAATATAGGCTTCGGCTTCTTCGCGTGCGGTTTGAAGTTTTATTTTTAGAGGATTATTGTAATTATCAGCTGTTAATAGATTAGTTACCATTTCGCTTACTGTATCGGCATCTTTAATGGATCCTTTAACGTGTAATTGCAAATGGTACTTCATTGACGTTCCATTATGTGTACGGCTTGATGCATCGGGCATTATTTCAACGCACTGAGCGGCAGTAGATACCACATTGCTTATGTATAGACCTGTTTCGTCAACAAGCGTAATTTTATCATTGGTTAAGGTTAGAAAAACTCCAGCGTGCTCTAAACTGTATTTTACAGCTTGTAAATTTGTTAAATTTGGTAATGGAGTTTTTTCAGAAGGGGTTACTGAGTCATTAGTGTTTAGCGGGGGTTTTGCAATACCAGCCGATGCAAGCTTTATTTTTTCATCTTGTTCTGCCTCATAGAACTTTGTCCGTGTACTTTTAACTGGTGGAAAATCAGTTATTAATGTTTTATGACTTGGTATTGCACTCATATTAAAACCTTTTTATTGTTTTTATTTCTATTAATGTATATTTTACAATTACTTTAATTTAATTAAAACAGTTTAATAAATTAAATTATTAATTATTTTAAATTAAAAATAATTGCATGTGGTTTGTGGATTAGTTAGAGAGAATAAGACAAGACCAGTCCTCTTTTGTAGAAGAGTCTGTTAATTTAAAATTTGAATACGGGAAATTTTGCAAATATAGTGCTTTTTGTTCTTGTAGGATGCCGGATATTATAAAAATTCCTTTAAAATCTAAGGTTGGATAACAAGAAAATACTTGTTTTTGTTCATGCCATAACATGTTGAGGCATACTACCCAGTTTCCTTGATTTAATACTTTAGGGTCAAAAGATTGAAGGAATTGCACCTTGTTGTGGCAGTGGTTCAGGTGAGCATTGGCTTTAGCGTGATTTAAAGCTTCTTCATCGATATCTAGCCCTATAACGTGATTTGCCCCTAGCTTATGAGCTGCTAGGCTTAAGATGCCACTGCCACACCCTATATCGAGGATAGAGGCTCCTTGGATTTTATTTGCCATAGCAGATAATGTTAAATAGGTAGTTGGATGAGAAAGATCTCCAAAACCAGGTCCTGGCTTTAGATGGACATAGGCCTCTAATGAGGCTCCAAAGTCCTTTAAAGGGATTTTAACAAGCCCTTCTTCATAGTAAGGGCAGTGGAGTTTCCACTGGTTGTCCCAGTCAATAGGTTGATCATACTCTATAAGGGTGGAGTGTTTTAAAGGCCTTATGGGCCTTGTTTGGAGGAAGCCTCCAATGAGAGTATGATTAGATTCCTTAATAGAATAAGGATCTGTTAATCCCAAATTCAACAGCTCTTGTAGAGCTATTTGGGTATAAGAAGAGGCTTTGACTTTAAAAATGGCATGTTTCATAAGGTAGTATGATACAATAAAAGAGAAAAATGAGCATCTATGATTAAAGAACTTGCTGAAAATTCTCTGGTGAAGGATCATTATTGCAAAGTTAATCTGCACCGATAGCTCAGCTGGATAGAGTACTTGGCTACGAACCAAGAGGTCAGAGGTTCGAATCCTCTTCGGTGCGCTTTTTAAATAAAAATTATGATTATAGAAGTCTTTCCCTCAGGGCCTGTTAACACTAATGCCATTCTTATAGGGTGCGATAAGACTCGTGTAGGTGTCTTTATTGACCCATCTAGTGGAAGTGCTCAAAAGCTTCTAGATGCTGCTGAAAAACATCAGCTAAAAATTCAAGCGATTTATTTAACTCACTCTCATTGGGATCATTTTGTTGATGCAGCTTTTTTAAAAAAAAAGCTGCACATTGATGTTTATGTACATGAAAAAGATGCAGAGAATTTGATGCATCCTGGAGCGGATAGACTTCCTACTTTTTTTGATATTGAAGGTGTAGAGCCTACCCACTTATTAGAAGATGGTGAAAAGGGATCTATTGGACAGTTGGAGTTTGTAGTGATTCATACACCAGGGCATTGCCCGGGGTCTGTTTGTTTTTATTTTGAAAAGCAGCAAGTGTTAATATCTGGGGATACTCTTTTTAAAGGAACAATAGGAAGACTTGATTTACCAACTGCTGAGCCTAAAAAAATGTGGACTTCTTTAAAAAAGTTGGCTTTATTACCAGGAGTGACTAAGGTATATCCAGGTCATGGACCTACAACGACAATCGGTGCTGAAACTTGGTTAAGTTCAGCAGAAAATATGTTTGGATAAGGAGATAAGTATTATGTCATGTTTAGTTGGAAAGTCAGCCCCTCATTTCAAAGTAAAAGCAGTACAAGGCGACCGTATGTTAGATGAGCTTTCATTGAGTCAGTTCCTTGGAAAATATGTCGTTCTTTTCTTTTATCCCTTAGACTTTACATTCGTTTGCCCAACAGAGCTGCATGCATTTCAAGCGGTTTTACCAGAATTTGAAAAAAGAAACGCAACTTTAATTGGATGCTCTGTCGATAGTTCTTATTCTCACTATGCTTGGCTTAACTGCCCTAAACAAAAGGGAGGAATCCAAGGGGTGACCTATCCGATTGTGTCTGATTTGAATAAAGAGATCGCTAAAAAGTATCAAGTCCTTAATGAAGAAGAGGGGGTTGCATTTAGAGGCCTTTTTCTTATTGATCAAAAGGGAGTTATACGTCATCAGCTTGTTAACGACCTTTCTCTTGGTAGATCAACGAGCGAAGTTCTACGCCTTTTAGATGCCTTGATTTTTCATGAAGAGCATGGGGATGTTTGCCCTGCTAATTGGGAAAAAGGCAATAAAGCGATGCAAGCCACGCAAGCTGGACTACTTAAGTATTTTAATTAAAAAGCGTTAAATCCAGTCATGTAATCGTAAAAATCTCTTTCTGACGTAATGAGTATAGCGCTATGAAGGCGACATAAATCAAGCGCTTGATGAACGATTTGAGTATTTCCCATGCCAGGCATACAAATAGCTGATAAAGGGTGACTTGGATGATTTTGTTTTAATAAATAAAGGCCACGTTCATAATCGCAAATGCTAAATCCTTCTTCTTTAACTCTTACATAAAAGATATCTTTTTCAAATATCAGTGTTTGAACAGCTAAATGCAGTCCATGGCTGCCATCCGGAGGATTGCCTAAAGTGTCTGCTAAAATGGGTAGATGAGAAAAAGCAAGAGGGAAGCAAAACTCCCCTTTTTCTGCTTCACCAAATAGTGCAATCTTATGACAAGTCATTTTAATATCCTTAGTATAAAATGTCATAAGGGTTATAAAATAATACAAACCCTGTTAATTACATTTAAATATAATAACATGGTTTTATTAGCAAAATAATGTTGTTATTTTCCGAACGTGGCTTTTTTCCCTAATTCTTCTTCTATTGTAAGAAGCCTATTATATTTAGCTATTCTATCGGATCTAGATAAAGAGCCTGTTTTAATTTGGCAAGAATCTGTAGCCACAGCAAGATCTGCTATAAAAGTATCTTCCGTCTCACCAGATCTATGAGAAATAATACATTTATATTGATGACGTTTTGCTAAAGCAATTGTATTCAGAGTTTCTGTAAGGGTTCCTATTTGATTAAGTTTAATTAAAATAGCATTTCCTACATGAAGATCAACCCCTTTTTGTAAAAATACTGGGTTAGTAACAAAGATATCATCACCAATAAGTTGAATTGTTTTTCCTAGTTTTTTAGTAAGAAGCTCCCATCCAGACCAATCATTTTCTGCGAGGCCATCTTCAATGCTGTCGATAGGGTATTTTTTTACTAGAGAGTCTAAAAGTTGAATTTGTTCTTCTGAGGAAAGGGATTTAAAGCTCTGATTAGCTTTCTTTTTCTTTTTTTCTATATAGACACCTAGATCTTTATTATAAAATTCAGAAGATGCTGGATCTAGGGCGATAGTAATATCTCTATTAGCTTTGTAACCAGCTTTTTCAATAGCATGAAGGATAAAATCTAAAGCTTCTTCATTAGAAGATAAATTAGGGGCAAAGCCTCCTTCATCTCCTACAGAAACATTATGACCTTTTGCTTTTAGAAGACCTTTGAGTGTATGAAAGACTTCACAGGCCATTTGAAGGGCTTGTTTTATGTTAGATGCGCCAAGTGGTCTTATCATAAATTCTTGGAAATCTAAAGAGTTATCTGCATGCGCTCCGCCGTTTAATATGTTCATCATAGGAACAGGAAGAATATGCGCTTCTTTATTGAGGTGTAGGTATAAGGGGATATTTTGATAAAGAGCTCCAGCTCTTGCAGAGGCTAGAGAAACACCTAAAATAGCATTACTTCCAAGGTTAGATTTATTAGGGGTGCCATCGAGTTTAATCATAGCTTCATCAAGAGCTTTTTGGTCTAAAACATCTTTTCCTTGAAGAAGTTGAGCTAGTGGGCCGTTAACATTAGCCACTGCTTTTAAGACCCCTTTACCAAAGTAGCGGTTAGGGTCTTGATCTCTAAGTTCCATAGCTTCATGTTCCCCTGTGGAAGCTCCTGAAGGGACTTTAGCAATCCCTACATCACCACTTGATAAAGTGACTTCTACTTCTATAGTAGGGTTTCCTCTGGAGTCTAGAATCTCTCTTCCGCGAATTTTTTTAATCCTGGACATCTATATTTTCCTTATGGATTGAGGGTTTCTTATTTAATGAAATATTAACTTGTCAAAACGCGTCTTGCAAGATTTTTTGTTTATAAAATAGTTGTTATATATTAGATTCTTCATATCGCAAATAAGAAAGTAGTTATTTAAAGAGACGTCTAGAAGAAAAATAGATCTTAGCGGTAGTCATCTTCAGCAAGTGTCATGAGATCATGATAAGATTCATAACGCAAAAGAGAGATGACTCCCTCTTCTACAGCCTGTTTAATACTACACTCTGGTTCTTCAAGGTGCATACAATTAGGGTATTTGCATTGAGAGGCAAGTGGAGTAAATTCAGAAAAATAATATTGGAGATCTTTGGGATCATTTTTCCAGATTCCAAAACTTTTAATCCCTGGTGTATCAATACAAAATCCAGATCCTTCTAAAGGTAAGAGCTGCGCCATTGTCGTTGTGTGAGCTCCTTTATAAGTTTTAGTTACAACATCAGCTGTTTTGAGCGTTGTCCCTAAAAGCTTATTGAGAATAGTTGTTTTTCCAACACCAGATTGTCCAGAAAATACAGAAGTCTTATCTTTCATAAAGTCTTTAATAGGCTTTAATCCATTTTCATTGATTGCGCTAATTTCAATAATAGGAATGTTAAGTTTTTTGTATATTTCTATAAACTCTTGATAAAGAGCAACTTCTTGTTTGAATGTTTCTGCATCAAGATTGTCAGGGGGAGCTTTGAGCAGATCGATTTTATTCACTACAATGATAGGTTGGATATTGCCTTGATGGGCAGCTATAATATAGCGATCAACAAGTGAGGGTTTAAGTCTCGGCATGATTACGGAAACTACAATAAAAAGTAGATCGATATTAACAGCTAGCAGCTGTTCTTTATTTCTATGTAAATTATCTGCTCTAGAAAGGATCGAATAACGTGGTTCTATATGCGCAATGACACCCCGATTTTCAGAAGCTACTTCAAATAAAACAAAATCACCTACAGCTATAAGGTTTTTTTTGTCTGTTTTTATTTTTTTTAAAAGACCTTTTAATGAACATATATACTGCATGGATTCACAATCTACAAGCATTCCTTCAAGGGTAATTGAAATAACTCTCCCTTTTTTTAAATGGGAATGAGTAGCTTCAAGGGTATTTTTTTGAAGAATTTTTTGCTTCTCTAGCTGCTTTTGATCTGTTTTCTTGTATTTTGATCTGTCTTGCGCTGTAAGCTGTTTGCGTTGTTTTTTATGAGATTTACGATCATGGGAGAAAAAATCTTCTTCTAGGTTTAAGTGGTGATCATTTTTTGACATAATATGCTCATATTAAACATTAAAACACCTCCAGCAATAGCTACGTTCAGTGAGTCCGTTGAAGATGATATTGGGATCGAGATGCTTTTAGCGTGTTTTTTAGCTTCTTTTGAAGTGCCATGGGATTCATTGCCAAGAATTAAACCAAAAGGAGATAGAATGGGTTGATTTAACAAAGAAGGTCCTTCTAAATCAGCTTGATATAGATTTAAATCGAACTGATTTTGAAGCGATAATAGATCTTTCCAATCGCCTAAAAACAGCGGGAGATGGAATAGAGCACCTTTAGCAGCTCGGATGACCTTATCATTAAAGGGATCAACAGAACCTTTAAGAAGAAAAACTGCATCAAAATTAAAACTAAGCGCTGTTCTTAATAAAGTTCCTAAATTACCAGGATCTGAGACTTTATCGCAGATTAAAAGACGTTCAAGTTGATGAAGTTTAAATTTCGGCAGGCCTACTTCTGCAACGTAAGGCTCTGGATTTAAAAGGCCACTGATTTTTTTTAAAACAGATTCAGATATGGTATAATGGGTTTTTGCAGCTGCAATAGGGTTGTGACCTTCTAAAGAGAACAGGTTTATAAGAGGAATATTCTCTGGAAGTTCTGAAATTTGTTTGTTGCCTGTAATCAATAAAGAGCGGTGTTCTTGACGATAATCAGCATTTTCGCGAAGTTTTGCACAGTGTTTAACAATTGAGTGTTGTAAACTCTTAATTTGAAATGGTAACATAACATTATAGGAACTTATATATTAACGGTCATGAGTATGACAGATTCATCTTTGCGGTTCAAGGATTCAAAAAAGGTTTTGCCTCAAGGGGTTAAAGGGTCTTTGGCTTTAAGGGTTTTTGTTCTTAATATTATTTTTTTAGTGATCCCTTTATTGGTTTATTGTGCGGTGATGTACCGCTATGATATTGAGGCTAAAAAAGCTCAGGAAGGAAAAATCTTGCAGCTTATATCGGAAATACAGGTTTTGACATTTGATGAGCTTATAGAGAAAGAACTGCAAATTTTAGATCTTTTAACCTTAGAAGCCTCTAATTTTATAGAAAAGAAAGCATCAGCGGATGAATTCAAAAAATTCCTAGAGGAGGCGTCTCGTTTTAGAGTGGTTGAAGCAGTTGCTTTTTTAGAAAAAATAGGTAGTGATGGTGTGAAATGTACGATATCATCTGGATTATGCCAAGATAGCCCTGCTTTTAAAACTGCATTTTTTTCTTCAGATCTTCAAAATAATGACGCAAAGATTTTTTTGATAGGAGCAGACACTGTAGATCCTATGTTGATGTTAGTAAGGGTTGTTAGTCGTGGAAGTCAAGGAGAGGTTCTTCAAACTATTAATCTTTTTATATCTACGCAGGTGCTTATGGAGTACCTTACAAGAGCAGAAGCCTATGCTGGAGGATATCATATAGCTTTATTTACGAATAAAGATTTGCAGATTTTTTCTAGTCAAGACTCTACTTTGCTTGGTAAAACTATGAGCTTTCAAGAACCTGTCAATCAGAGTAGAGATGTGCTTTTTTTAGAAAAAGTATCTAATGTGGAAGATATGTATACATATACACAAGGTTCTAACAAGATCTATGCAACGATTTTACCTCTTGCTAATGATCCTTTTGGGATTTTAATTGTAGCAAAACCCTATGAAGAAGGACTTTACTTAAGAAAATTTTTTTATCAAACGATCATATTGTTTGCTTGTATTATTATTTTTGGTGGGTTGGGGACTTTGCTTTTAACTTATCTTATAGGAGATCCTTTAACGCAGCTATGTTATGTTATGAAAGAGGTAGGATCTCATAGATTAGAAGCACGTTATAAAAGCAGTCGTTATGGGTTTGAGATTAATAATGTGGGAGAGATCTTTAATAAAACAATAGAGGATGTTGTTAAGCATTTGCATCAAATAGAAGTGCAAACTATTCAAAATGAAAGGTTAAAGAAAGAACTTTTTATAGGGCAAGAGATTCAAAAATCTCTTGTTCCAACTCATCTTTTAGAAATCCCTGAATTAGAGTTTGAATCAATTTTAATTCCAGCCAAGGAAGTAGGGGGGGATTTTTATGATTTTTTTGTAAACCCTTTAAATCAAGACGAAATCTTTCTTGTTATGGCAGACACATCAGGTCATGGTGTTTTTGGGTGCTTTTACTCTTTAACCATGAGGAGTATTTTGAGAAGTTTTGGCTCAACACTCAACAACTTATACCAAATCATTACTCAATCGAATTCCATCTTTTATAAAGACAGTTTAGAAAGTCAGGTATTTGTGACAACATGGATAGGGTCTTATAATTATAAGACAAAACAGCTTAACTATAGTAGTTGCGGACATCCATTAGGGTTTGTTTTTAGAAAAAATAAGCTACTTAAAGAACTCAGTACACCAGGCATTGCTTTGGGTGTATTAGAGACGTTTGATCCAGTTATTGCAAATATAGGACTTGAGTCTGGTGATACCTTAATTTTAATTACAGATGGTGTGATAGAAACCCATAATTGTCAAAATCAGATGTTTGGAAAAAAAAGATTTATAGAAACAGTTGAGCAGTTTTGTCACTTATCTATAAAAGGGCTATCCCAAAAAATTGTTTCTACTGTAGAAGAATTTGAAGAAACCTCAGATAATCAAACAGATGATTTCACAATGCTTCTTGTTAGAATAAAATAATGTTCTTAAAATTTCGCTCAATATTTTATAGTTACATAAATTTGCACTAATTATAAAGCTATGAGTTCTCTTTCTTTTTGCATTCCTACTTACAATCGATGTCAGTTGCTTCGTGAGACCATAGGATCGATTCTGTCTCAAAATATCAATATAGAAATTGTTGTAAGTGATAATTGTTCGGGAGATGATACGAAGGATTATATGGAGGAGTTATGTAAATATTATCCTCAGGTTCGCTACTATAGATGGATTCAACCTGTAGAATGCGGTCAAAATTTACTTCATACAATAGAATTAGCAAAAGGAGATTATTGTTGGCTTATGACAGATGATGATTGTTTAGAAGAGGGAGCAATTGATCATGTTATGGAGCTTTTACAGAGTTATCCGGGTATTAGTGGCATTAGTGTGAATGTAGAAGGTTATGATAGAGATTTAAAAGAAAAGAAAAAAATAAGGTATTCACATAATTTACAAGTATCACGCTTGTTTCAAGAAGAGAAAGAATGTTTTCGTGAACTTGGTGCTTGGTTTGGATATTGGTCTGCGCATATTATTCATCGCTTTAGATGGAATAATGCAAAACAGCAAGGGGGACA
>JACCDW010290667.1_pt1 | contig 13631 bp, 9 predicted proteins | sample 7449781 | NCBI WGS metagenome assembly JACCDW01 (sample SAMN15323449, study PRJNA562643) | freshwater metagenome | isolation source: river surface water | place: USA:Blue River Watershed | collected 2017-08-18 | reverse complement strand
GCGCCGGTGCTGTTCAAACACTTCGGCTTCACCGCCGAGAACGTGGCCGACACGGTCCACGCCGCACTGCTCAAGGCCTGATCGTTGGCCACGCAGCACCTCACGGGGTGCTGCGTGCCACAACGGCCACTGACCGGCCGGACCCCTTCCTCGCCCACAAGGCGCTGAAGCCACGTTCGGGGATCAGGATCCTGAAAGGGTCTTGGTTTCAAATCCGGTTACGTAACGGTTTAGTAACTTATCTCCTGAGGCTCTCACCATGACCATCAAGCTGGGTATCAACGGATTTGGCCGCATTGGCCGTCTGGCTTTGCGCGCCGCACTCAAGCACGGCTACGACGACATCCAGATCGTCGGCATCAACGACCCCAAGCCCGCCGACTACCTGGCCTACATGCTCAAGTACGACAGCGTGCACGGCCGCTTTGATGGCACGGTGGACTTCACCGAAGACACCCTCATCGTCAACGGCAAAAAGATCAAGCTCTCGCACGAGCGCGACGCGCACAACCTGCGCTGGGGCGAGATGGGCGTGCACACCGTGCTCGAATGCACAGGCCACTACCTGACAGAGCCCACAAGCCAAATGCACTTGGCAGCGGGTGCCAAGAAGGTCGTGATCTCGGCCCCATCCAAAGACAGCATTCCCATGTTCGTCTACGGTGTGAACCACAAAAAATACGCGGGCGAGGCCATCGTGTCGAACGCGTCATGCACCACCAATTGCTTGGCCCCCGTGGTCAAGGTGCTCAACGACAAGTGGGGCATCAAGCGCGGCCTGATGACGACCGTGCATGCAGCCACCGCCAGCCAAATGACCGTGGACGGCTCGTCGCGCAAAGACTGGCGCGGTGGCCGAGGCATCTTGGAAAACATCATCCCCAGCAGCACGGGCGCGGCCAAAGCCGTGGGTGTGGTCATCCCCGAGATCAAGGGCAAGATCACCGGCATGGCCTTCCGCGTGCCCACCTCTGACGTGTCGGTGATTGACCTGACCGTCGAGTTGAACAGCGACGCCAGCTACGCCGAAATCTGCGCCGAAATGAAAGCGCAAAGCGAAGGCGCCCTCAAGGGCGTACTGGGCTACACCGACGAAAAAGTCGTCTCCACCGACTTCCGCGGCGAGCCCTGCGCCAGCGTGTTCGACGCGACGGCTGGCATTGCCCTGGACAAGAGCTTCGTCAAGATCGTGGCCTGGTACGACAACGAATGGGGTTACGCCAAGCAGTGCCTGGAGATGGTGCGCGTGGTGGCTAAGAAGAAATGACCTGAAGGGGCAGGCAGCGTCAGGGCTCCCCGCAGGGGCTCAAAGCGCCTTAGGGCGCTTTTTTCATGGCTGACTAGCCCGTATCCAATCCGCCGCCTTCTCCGCAATCATGATGGTTGGCGCATTGGTGTTACCGCTCACGATGCGCGGCATGACCGAGGCATCCACCACGCGCAAGCCCGGCACGCCGTGCACGCGCAGCTGCGCGTCGACCACCGCCATCTCGTCTTGCCCCATGCGGCAGGTGCCCACCGGGTGGTAGACCGTGTCGGCGTTTTGCCGAATCCAGTGGTCGAGTTGTTCGTCGCTGTGCGCATCGGCAGATGCTGCCCACTCCTTGCCATAAGCGGCCAAAGCGGGTTGAGCCAGAATTTTTTGGGCTTGACGAACCCCGTCGCGCAAGCGCTGCAAATCGTGCGGGTCGCTCAAAAACTGTGGGTCAATGAGAGGCGCACTGTTAGGGTTGCGGTCGGCCAATTGCACACGGCCCCGGCTGTCGGGTTGTAACAAACACACATGCAAAGAGTAACCATGCCCCAACGTGAGTTGGCGGCCGTGGTCCACCAGTTTGGCCACCACAAAGTGCAGCTGAATGTCGGGGTGCGCTTCGTCGGGTCGGCTTTTGTAAAAGGCACCACCCTCGGCAAAGTTGGTGGTCAGGCGCCCCGTGCGGTGCTGTCGCCAGGCCCACAGCGCCTGCAAGGTGTGCCAAGCGCCTTTGGGTGACACGCCAATCAAATCGGTGTGCCCCGGCGCATCAGCGACCAGCACCGCGTCCGGGTGGTCGTGCAGGTTTTCGCCCACGCCGGGCAAGTCGCGCAGCACCTCGATGCCCAGGCTTTGCAAGTGCGCAGCAGGCCCAATGCCTGAGCGCATGAGGATGGCGGGCGACTGAAAAGCGCCTGCACTCAAAATGATCTCGCGCCGAGCGGTCACGGTCTGAGCCTTGCCACCCTGTAAGGTGTGCACCTGACGCGCCACGCCATCCACCAAACCAATGCGGTCCACGGTGACGCCGGTCATGACGTGCAAGTTGGGTCTGCCAAGGTTGGGCGTCAGGTAGCCCTTGGCTGCGCTGAAACGCTCGCCCGCCTTCTGTGTGACTTGGTACAGGCCCACGCCTTCTTGTGTGGGGCCATTGAAGTCGGTGGTCAAGGGCAACCCGGCTTGCACCCCCGCCTCGACAAATCGTTTGGCAAACGCGTTGGGGCTTTGCAGATCGGCCACATTCAAGGGGCCGTTTTGACCATGCCACTCGTTGTGAATGCGTTCGTTGTGCTCGGCCTTCAGAAAATAAGGCAAGACCTCGTCCCACGACCAACCCGCGCAACCCATGTCAGCCCAGGTGTCGTAATCCACGGCTTGGCCCCTGATGTAGGCCATCGCATTGGTGGAGCTGGAGCCGCCCAAAGTGCGGCCACGCGGCTGGAAACCAATGCGGCCGTTCAAGCCAGGTTGCGGCACGGTGCTCAGCCCTTGCGAGACGATTTCGGTACGGGCCATGAGCGCGATGCCCGCAGGGCAATGGATCAAGGCGCTGGTGTCTGGTGGCCCGGCTTCGATGAGGGCCACCTGAAGCGTGGGGTCTTCGCTCAAGCGACTCGCCAGCACACACCCGGCTGAGCCACCGCCCACAATCACAACATCAAACTCCATGCATCACTCCGCTTGCTTGCCAAGCTCCCCAATGTACCGGCTCCGGCAAAGACGCCTGTCACGGCAGTGTCTGCCTCTTGAGTGTGCTGCTTGACCAAAAGGCCTGCACACTGATGGCGATGCGGCTATCTCGCTGTTGAATCAAAAAAGCCGCCCACCCTTGCAGGGCAGGCGGCTATTTCAGGCAAAAGCCAATTACTTGGCGACTGCGGCTGACTTCTTCACCGCTTCAGCCACATGCTCTTGCGCTTTCACCGTGTGCTCTTTGGCCACCAGGGTGTGTGCTTGTGCCGCTTTGTGGTCGCCTGCAACGATCAGCTTGGCGACTTCTTTGTGGGACTTGGCGGCATGCTCCAAATGTTCAGCCGCTTGCGTGTGGTGTTGCTGAGGTGTGACAGCCGTTGTGGTGTCGTGGGTTTTGATTTCGTTGAGTGACATGGCAGTGACTTTCAAAAAATGGAAGAGTGTTCAAGCTTGTAAATCAAGTGCACCTGATCTACCGAGCCATTTTTTCCATGAAACGCCAAGCTGTCTGTTGCCCTGCACACGCAGGCATGGCGAGTTACAAAACCAAAACAAACCCTTGTATTGGCAGGGATGTGTAATTAAATTACATATTTGCCATACGATGGTTACATCGTGGATTGGGCTCACAAAGCGCAGTCGTAACCTACACGCTCAAAGAAAGAGACAGACATGTCCACCAAGATCGGTATCAATGGTTTTGGCCGCATCGGCCGCATGGTGTTGCGCGCAGCGGTGCAAAACTTCAACGACGTCGAGATCGTCGGCATCAATGACTTGCTGGAGCCCGAGTACCTGGCCTACATGCTGCAATACGACAGCGTGCACGGTCGCTTCAAGGGCACGGTGGCCGTGGAAGGCAACACCTTGGTGGTGAACGGTCAGCGCATTCGCCTGACACAAGAACGCGACCCGGCCAATTTGAGGTGGAACGAAGTCGGCGCCAATGTGGTGATTGAAGCTACTGGCCTGTTCCTGGACAAAGACAGCGCGGGCAAACACCTGACTGCAGGGGCTAAAAAAGTGGTGATGTCGGCCCCGTCCAAAGACGACACGCCCATGTTTGTGTATGGGGTCAACCATGGTTCATATGCCGGGCAAGCCATCATCAGCAACGCCAGCTGCACGACCAACTGCCTGGCCCCGATCACCAAGGTGCTGAATGACAAATGGGGCATCAAGCGTGGCCTGATGACCACCGTGCACGCCGCCACCGCCACCCAAAAAACCGTGGACAGCCCGAGCAACAAGGACTGGCGCGGAGGTCGCGGCATACTGGAAAACATCATCCCCAGCAGCACGGGTGCGGCCAAGGCCGTGGGCGTGGTGATTCCCGCCATCCAGGGCAAGCTGACCGGCATGGCGTTTCGCGTGCCCACGTCTGACGTGTCGGTGGTGGACCTGACGGCCGAGTTGGACACTCCCGCCACGTATGCCGAAATTTGTGCCGAGATGAAAGCGCAAAGCGAAGGCGCGCTCAAGGGCGTGTTGGGTTACACGACTGACAAAGTGGTCTCAACCGACTTCCGTGGCGAAGTCTGCACCAGCGTGTTTGACGCCGATGCGGGCATTGCGTTGGACAGCACCTTCATCAAGGTGGTGGCCTGGTACGACAACGAGTGGGGTTACTCGAACAAGTGCCTGGAGATGGCACGGGTGGTGGGGCGCTGAGGTTTCCATCACGGCTTGTGCTTGCGGTCCATAGGACTCAGGAAGATGCCCGACAATCGGCAGGTTTCGCCCAAGCGCTCTTGGACCAACGCCTTGCCTGATAGACCCCCATGCACACCCTTGAACAACTGCGCAGCGGCGCTCTGGCGGGCACGCGCCGTCTGGACCTGTCTTGCGGTCTGACCGAATTTCCGGAAGAAATTTTCGCGTTAGCCGACACGCTGGAAGTACTCAACCTGAGCGGCAACCGGCTGCGCGAATTGCCTCACCAACTGAGCCGCCTGCACAATCTGCAGGTCTTGTTCGCGTCCGACAACGACTTCGAGGTATTGCCCGAAGTGCTGGGTGCTTGTCCAAACTTGCAAATGGTCGGCTTCAAGGCCAACCGCATCACGCTGGTGCCTGCCGCCGCTTTGCCATCGGCATTGCGCTGGCTGACCTTGACCGATAACGCCATCGGCCACTTGCCCACTGAACTGGGCCAGCGCCCGGCATTGCAAAAGCTGATGCTGGCAGGCAACCGGCTCACGGCTTTGCCCGATGGCCTGCAAACGGCACAAAGACTGGAGTTGCTGCGTATCTCGGCCAACCGCCTGGCGCATGTACCCGACTGGCTGACCCAGTTGCCACGCCTGTCTTGGTTGGCGCTGGCAGGCAACACCATGGCGGGGTCTTGGGCGACAGAATCTGAATTACCAGCTGTACCGTGGCACACGCTCACACAGGGCCCCTTGTTGGGCGAAGGCGCTTCGGGTCTCATTTACCGCGTACAAGCATCGGACTGGCCGCAACCGCTGGCGCTCAAGCTGTTCAAGGGTGAGGTGACCAGTGATGGCCTGCCCGAAGACGAACTGGCCGCTTGCTTGGCGGCAGGTGACCATCCGAGCCTGACCACGCCCGTCGCCCGGCTGGTGAGCCACCCTGAACAAGCCCAAGGTTTGTTGATGCCGCTGATCCCACTGGGGCACGTCAACCTGGCGGGGCCACCCAGCTTACAGACCTGCACGCGCGACGTGTACCCGAGCGGCTTGCGCTTGCCTGCAGCTCTGGCACTGAACATCGCCCGCGATGTCGCCAATGCCGTCGCACACTTGCACCAGCGTGGTGTGATGCATGGTGACTTGTATGCGCACAACATCCTGATCGATCCAATGCACGGCCAAGCCAAGCTGGGTGATTTTGGTGCGGCCACGCGCCTGCCCATGGGCAGCCCGACCCCTCGCCACCGCTGGTTTGCACTGGAAGTGCGGGCCATGGGTTGTTTGCTGGAAGAGCTGGCAAATCACACGCCAGCGTCAGCCAGCACCGCACTCCATGCGCTGGCGCAGAGCTGCCTGTCGCTTGTCCCCAGTGAACGGCCTGACATGACCACCGTGGCCGCGCAGTGTCAGGCATTGGCCGATGGATTCGCGGCTTGAGCGACTGCGTTCAGTCCAGAAATCGCGCTGCCACATCGGGCGGTGGGACCATGCAAGTTTCTGTCCGCCCAAAAATTCGATATCGGTGACGCGCCACCCAGCGGTAAAGCGCATCGCGCAGCACGGCTGGCACAAGCCAACCCAGCCAAGCAGCACGCCAAGGCCAACCCAGATGGTGCAGGATGCGCAAGATGGCAGCCGTGTGTTGCCAATGGGTGGGGCCATCCACCAGCAGCAAGGTTTGAAGACCCTCGACCTGCAAGCCCGCTTGCTGCAGCAAGGCTTGGCCTGTACGGCCCTGAATGGCGGCGAAACGGAAAACACCGCGCTGGTCGTGCCTGAGTAAAAATTTCACCCAACCATTGCACAGCAAGCACTGCGCGTCAAACACCACAATCAAGCTGGGGGTGGTCATGCTCACAACGCCAGTGCCGTCGTGTTTTTGACTTCTTCCATGACCGCATAGGTGCGCGTCTCGCGCACACCGGGCAGCTGCCACAGTACCGTGCCTGCAAATTCGCGGTAAGCGTTCATGTCGGCGGCGCGTGTCTTGAGCAGGTAGTCAAAGCCTCCGGCCACCATGTGGCACTCCATGATTTCGGGGCGCACCTGCACTGCCGCCTTGAACTGATCGAATACATTGGGGGTGGTGCGGTCAAGCAGCACTTCCACAAACACCATCATGCCCGCGCCAAGTTGGAGCGGATTGAGCCGCGCTTCGTACCCCAGGATGAAGCCCTCGCGCGTGAGGCGCTGCACACGCGCCAGCACAGCCGTGGGTGACAAGGCCACGCTTTCGGCCAGTTTCAAATTGCTGATGCGACCGTCGCGTTGCAGCAGGTCGAGGATGCGTCGGTCGATGCGGTCAAGGTCTGGGGATTCAGTACTCATGCCGCAGATTATTCATCAATGTGACTGTATTTTGGTGAAATGTTCGGCCATCAATCGGGATGATGGCGATTCATGTCAACCCACAAGTCCTCCGTCATGAACGCTCCTACGACTTTTTTTCAACTGATGCCCACAGGCACCCACTTCACCCCCGGTGGCCGCTTGAGCGAGCGCGGCGCCCTGCGCGAAGCCATCGCCCGAGCCACCCGCCTGCCCGAGGCGCAAGCCTTGGCCCCATTGCTGGCTGCGGCCCGCATGAATCCCACACAAGCCGCACGCACCGACACGCTGGCCCGCCAGCTGGTGAGCGGCATGCGCGAAGGCCCGCAACAAGGCGGTCGCGCTGGACGCGTGCAAAGCTTGATGCAGGAATACGCACTGTCAAGCGAAGAGGGCGTGGCGCTGATGTGCCTGGCCGAGGCGCTGCTGCGCATACCCGATGCGGCCACACGCGACGCGCTGATCCGTGACAAGATCGGCCAGGGCGACTGGCACCAGCACGTGGGCCGCAGCCCTTCGCTGTTTGTCAACGCCGCTTCGTGGGGCTTGCTGCTCACGGGCAAGCTGGTTGCCACGCACAGCGAGGGCGCGATGCTGGCCTCGCTCACCCGCTTGGTGGCCAAAAGCGGCGAGCCGCTGATCCGCCAGGGCGTGCAGCTGGCCATGCAGATGCTGGGCGAGCAGTTCGTCACGGGCGAGACGATTGACGAGGCCCTGCACCGCGCCCGCGACATGGAAGCACAAGGCTTTTGCTACTCCTACGACATGCTGGGCGAAGCGGCGCTGACCGAAGCCGACGCGCAGCGTTACATGCGTGCCTATGAGAACGCCATCCACGCGATTGGCCAGGCGTCCAACGGGCAAGGTGTGGTGAACGGACCTGGTATCTCGATCAAGCTGTCAGCCCTGCACCCGCGCTACAGCCGCGCCCAGCACCAGCGCGTGATGGATGAACTGTTGCCACGGGTGCTGCAGCTCACCGAGTTGGCCCGGCACTACGACATTGGCCTCAACATCGACGCCGAAGAGGTGGACCGCCTGGACATCTCGCTCGACCTGCTCGAAGCGCTGTGCTTTGCCCCCAGCCTGCAGGGCTGGCACGGCATCGGCTTTGTGATCCAGGCCTACCAAAAGCGCTGCCCCTTGGTGATCGATTTTGTGGTGGACTTGGCACGCCGCACAGGTCACCGCTTGATGGTGCGTTTGGTCAAAGGCGCGTATTGGGACAGCGAGATCAAACGCGCCCAGCTGGACGGGCAAAGTGACTACCCGGTCTACACCCGCAAGCACCACACCGATGTGTCTTACCTGGCCTGCGCCCAAAAGCTGCTGGCCGCGCCGGATGCGGTGTACCCGCAATTGGCCACGCACAACGCGCACACGCTGGCCGCCATCATGAACATGGCGCAAGACCTGCACGGCGACTACGCACCGGGCCAATACGAATTCCAGTGCCTGCACGGCATGGGCAAGCCTCTTTACCGTCAGGTGGGGGGCCGAGCGAACGTCGCCGGGCCGTCCCAAAACGCGAGCACCCCCTCGGGGGGCAGCGGGCTACATGGCGTGAGCCTGCGTGGGGGCCAACAGTTCTCGCGGCCCTGCCGCATCTACGCCCCCGTGGGCACGCACGAAACCCTGCTGGCTTACCTGGTGCGTCGCCTGCTTGAAAACGGGGCCAACAGCTCATTTGTGAACCGCATGGCTGACGAGCGCGTGTCCATCGGCGATCTGGTGCAAGACCCGGCGCAACGCACCGAACAAGATGCCTTGCAGGAAGACACGGCCCCGGGCCAGCCCCACTCGCAAATTCCATTGCCCGCACAGTTGTATGGCGCGGCCCGCCGCAACTCCAGCGGGCCTGATCTGGCGCATGAGCCCACGCTGCGCCAATTGGCCACGCAAATGCAGATGCACACCCAGCCTCTGCATGTGACGCCACTTCTGGCCACCCCCTTCACCGGTGGCGAGCGCTGCACTTTGCGCAACCCGGCAGATCACAGCGACGTGTTGGGCTCTGTGCAATACGCCAGTGCCGATGATGTGAACGCGGCCCTGCAAGCCGCCAGCGGCATCGCCCCTGCATGGGCCGCCACGCCCCCCACACAACGGGCCGCGCTGCTTGAGCATGCGGCCGATCTGCTGCAAGCAGACACACCCCGCGTGGTGGGCTTGCTGGTGCGTGAAGCAGGCAAGACCTGGGCGCATGCCGTGGCCGAACAGCGCGAAGCGGTGGACTTTTTGCGCTATTACGCCGCGCAGGTGCACCGCGATTTTGACAATATCAACCACACGCCGCTGGGCCCGGTGGTGTGCATCAGCCCGTGGAACTTTCCGCTGGCGATTTTTGTGGGCCAAGTGGCCGCTGCACTGGCCGCAGGTAACCCAGTGTTGGCCAAACCGGCCGAAGCCACCCCTGCCATCGCCGCGCTGACGGTGCAAACCTTGTGGCAAGCCGGTGTGCCCCGAGCCGCTGTGCAACTGCTGCCAGGCCAGGGCCACGAGGTGGGCATGCAACTCGTGCGCGACGTCCGTGTGCAAGGCGTGATGTTCACCGGCTCCACCGAAACCGCACGTGTGCTGCAAGCGGCGCTGGCCGAGCGCCTGAACGCGCATGGCCAGCCCGTGCCGCTGATCGCGGAGACAGGCGGGCAAAACTGCATGGTGGTCGATTCATCGGCCCTGCTCGAGCAGGTGGTGACCGACGCTATGGCCTCGGCCTTTGAAGCCGCGGGGCAGCGGTGCTCGGCACTGCGCGTGCTGTGTGTGCAGGACGATGTGGCCGACCGATTGGTCGAGATGCTGCAAGGCGCGATGGCCGAAATTCGCATGGGTGCGCCCGCGCACTTGGCTGTGGATGTGGGGCCCGTGATCGACAAGCGGGCCCGCACAGGCATCGAGGCGCATGTGAATGCCATGCAGCAAGCGGGCTGTACCGTGCACCGCATCAGCGCGAACGCATTGGACACTTTGCCCGCAGGCACTTATGTACAGCCCACCTTGATCGAGATCGACCGCATTGCCCAGTTGGACCGCGAAGTGTTTGGCCCGGTGCTGCACATCGTGCGTTATGCCCGCCGTGAACTGCCCGCGTTGCTGCAAGCTATCCAGGACACCGGCTATGCGCTCACACTGGGCGTGCATTCGCGCATCGAAGAAACCATCGCGCAAGTCATGGCCCACAGCCATGCGGGCAATGTCTACGTGAACCGCAACATGGTGGGCGCGGTAGTCGGCGTGCAGCCCTTTGGTGGCGAAGGCTTGTCAGGCACCGGCCCCAAGGCGGGTGGCCCGCTGTACCTTTTGCGATTGCTGACCATCTGCCCGCAAGATGCCGCCTTGCGCAGCGTGCAAGCCAGTGGCGCGGCGGCGCTGCCCCAGCCCACCCCTGCGCTGCAAGCCCTGCACGACTGGGCGGTGACCCAAGGCCGTTTGCCACTTGCGCATGCCTGTGCGCAGTTTGCAGCGGCCAGCCCGGCGGGCCTGCAAGCCACCTTGAGCGGCCCCACGGGCGAGCGCAACGTGTACCGCGTGCAAGCCCGCGCGCGGGTGCTGTGCCTGACGGGTGATCAGCCCAGTGCCGATGCCGACCGCCTGACCCAATTGGCCGCTGTGTTGGCCGTGGACAGCCGTGCGGTGTGGCCCCAGAGCGCACAAGCGCTACATGCACAACTGCCTGCAGCCGTGCAAAGCCAGGTGACGCTGGAAGATCTCCTCCATGGCCAGCCGGTGGATGCGGCCCTGCTGCACGGCGACGCCACCACCACGGTGTACTGGCAAGGACAACTGGCCCAGCACCCGGGGTCCATCGTCACGCTCACGGCCCTGCACCCGGGGGACACCGCCGTGCCACTGGCTCGCCTGGTGAGCGAGCGCAGCATCAGCACCAACACGGCCGCTGCGGGCGGGAATGCCAGCCTGATGACGCTGGCGGTTTGAAAACGTCCGTGCTTTGCCACTTGTGTGACAAAGCACGGGCCAGCCTCTGGCTACCATCGCGCATGCACCTGACCGTTTCATCTCCTGTTCAATCCCTCGCTGACATTCACCGCATCGAGGCCACCCCCCTGAGCCAAGCCATGCCCTGGCCCAGCACTTACGACCTGATTCGCGCCAGTGCCGAGGCGCACGCAGAGCAGCCCGCGCTCACGTTTTTACAAACAGGTGAGCCCGGCGGGCCCGCAACCACTTGGTCCTACCAAAGCTTGCTGCAAGGCATTCACCAGACGGCCAATTTGCTGCACAGCTTGCACCTGGGCCCACAAGACGTGGTGGCCATCTTGCTGCCCGGCGGACTGGCCTACCACCTGGCCCTGTGGGGTGGCGAGGCGGCGGGCATTGTGCAACCGCTCAACCCTTTGTTGAACGAAGACAAACTGCTGTCTCTGCTGAGCGCCAGCCAAGCCAAAGTGCTGATCGCCCACGGCGTGGACGATGACAGCCACCTGCGTGAAAAAGCGCTGCGTCTGCGAGCCCAATTGCCCGACTTGCAAGCCGTGTTGCTGGTTCACCCGGAGGGCGCCCCCTTGGCGCCCGATCTGCCGCCCGGCACACAGGACTTTCATGCCCTGCGCCGGCAACAAGTCAGCGACCACCTGCTGAGCGAGCGGATCTTTCAGCCGAGCGACATCGCCGCTTACTTCCACACTGGCGGCACCACCGGTGCGCCCAAACTGGCAAGACACAGCCATGGCGCACAAGTTTTCACCGCCTGGGCCAACGCCAGCATGCAGGGCTTTCGCGCCAACGATGTCACGATCAACGGCTACCCACTGTTCCATGTGGCAGGCGTGCTGCCTGGGGCGCTGTGTTCTCTGGCCATCGGCATGCATGTGATCATTCCGACCGATGCGCTGTTTCGCAACCGCGAAGTGGTGAAAAACTACTGGCGATTGGCCGAGCACCACCACTGCACATTGATGTCGGGCGTGCCCACGGTGCTGGCTGCATTGGCGGGTGTGCCACTGAACGGGGCAGACGTTTCTCGCATGCGTGCGGTGCGCACCGGGGCTGCGCCACTGCCGCCCGAGCTGGCTCAGCGCTTTGAGCAAACTTTTGGCTTGCAGATCAACGAAAGCCTGGGCATGACCGAAACAGCCGGCCTGAGTACCGTGGCACCACCAGGTCTGAGCGCGCCCGCAGGCTGTGTGGGTTGGCCACTGCCGCATGCTAGGGTGCGCATCGCGGCCTTGAACAGCGATGACCAAGCCACCAGCGTAGACCTGCCTGCGGGCGAAAAAGGCATGGTGCTTTACCAAGGGCCGAATCTGTTTTCAGGCTATCTGGATGCGGCAGAGACTGCACGCAGCTTCACGCCAGACGGCTGGCTCATCACGGGCGATGTGGGCTTCATCGACGAACAAGGTCGCCTCAATTTGTCGGGTCGCGCCAAAGATTTGATCATCCGTGGGGGCCACAACATCGACCCCAAGGTGATTGAAGATGCCTTGGGGTCGCACCCCGCCGTGGAGTTGTGCGCTGCCGTGGGTGCGCCGGATGCCTATGCGGGTGAATTGCCCGTGGCGTTTGCCACGCTCAAGGCAGGCGCACAGGTGAGCGAAGCAGAACTGCTGGCCTTCACCGCTGAGCGTGTAGACGAAGCCCCCGCCAAACCCAAGAGCATCACCATCCTTGAACGCATGCCCGTGACCAACGTCGGCAAGATTTACAAACCCGAGTTGCGGACACTGGCCACAGCGGCGGTGGCGCAGGTCCTGATTCATCAGGTGCTGACATCCTTGCAAACACCCTCTGCATCATGGCCGCAAGTGCACGCGGCGGGTGATGCTCAGGTGGCCGTGGACGCCCGCGCCATGCCTGCTGCTGCGTGGGCAGCGATCAAGCCCCTGTTGGATGCCTTGCCCGTGAAGCTGGTGCTGCACGCGCCCTGAGGGGAAAAATCCCCAACGAAACGCTGCCCAAATCGTGGCTTGCATGGATGCCAGCCCCCAAGAAAAATGCCACGACTGGCGTGGCATTTTTCAGGGCCGCATACGCCAACTCAACTCAGGTGCTTGCCAATGATCCCGGCCAGCTCGAACATGGTGGCACTGTCCTTGCCAAACACGGCCTGCAGTTTGCCGTCGGCCTTGATGGAACGCTTGTCAGCCGGGTCCTGAAGGTTGTTGGCCTTGATGTAATCCCAGATTTTCTTGACCACCTCGGTGCGCGCATAAGTGCCGTCACCGATCACGGCGGCCAGTGAAGCGCTGGGCTTCAAGGTACCCACCGCAGCTTTGCGGGGCGCTTTGGGGGCAGCCGTCTTGACTGCTTTTTTAGCCGCAGGTGCTTTGGCTGCGGCCTTCTTCACCGCCACTTTGCCAAAGGGGGTCTTTTTGGCTGCCGTCTTGCGCGGCGGGTATTTCTTGCCGCCTTCACGTTGCTCAAACTCAAACGCCACTTTGCCCTCTTCGGGGTTCCACGCCAGCATGGCCTTGAAGCTGCGGCGCGTGCGATTGCTCACGAATTTGTCCAGCAAATCGGTCTTGCCAGTGGCCAACAATTTGACGACTTGCTCTCGTTCGACGGGTTGTTGCAAGATGATCTTGCCGGTCTTGAAGTCACAACTGGGTGTGGGTTGTTCGTTCGTGGGCACGGCTTTGCTGCACACATAGTTGCTGCCGTGCTCGTGCACAGCGCTGCCGCACTTGGGGCAAGCGCCCAACGCTTCGTCGGTGAATTCGACGATCTCGCCACTCTCTTCGTTC
>JACCDW011153015.1_pt1 | contig 13632 bp, 15 predicted proteins | sample 7449781 | NCBI WGS metagenome assembly JACCDW01 (sample SAMN15323449, study PRJNA562643) | freshwater metagenome | isolation source: river surface water | place: USA:Blue River Watershed | collected 2017-08-18 | reverse complement strand
TTCTTTAGATTGCTTATAATAAATTCCCAGTTACGCATAGATTTCCTTAAACACATCAGCAAATATAGTGTTAGGCCAATATCTAGTCAAGTGTCTAGTTACTGTAATTTCAAAAAACTTTTTAAAATCAATGTAGCCATCGACGGTTGATTCGTTAAATCTATAAGCACCGTCTTTGCCTATAATGCTTTCTATAATACGTCTTTCAATAAATCGTTCTTCATAGGGCACAACTGAATAATAGTCAATAGTCTTTAATATGCCTTGTCTGTCAATGTAGAAACAATGCGGGTACATTGCCATTTTATAAAAATTATTTTCTTTTGTAGAAATTAAAAAGTCTTTGATTTGATCTTTCCAGTCAGGTAGTTCTGTATCTAAATTTCTCGTTGGATCGTACATTATCTGCGATAGTGTTTCTTTGTTCCATTCAATAAAGACTTTTCTATTAGCACGATCTACTTCATAAACTTCTGGAGTAGTTTTAAGACTAGACAACTGATCTAAAAATTTAACTTCTCTATTAAAAAACCATTCTAATAAATCCTCAGTTATAACAGCATCATTGTCTTTATAATTGCTATCAATGTTATAACTCATACACATAACAGTTTGTTCGGGATTAATTGTTGGAACATACAACATATTAGACGTTCCTAGAGATCCGTCTGGTTGCATTTTAAAATAGTATTTCCATTCTGTCATTGTTTAGTCCAGCTTAATTTTTTATCTATATAAGATTGCACTAAGTCTTTAAACTTTTGATCATCGGTATCTATATCAGATATCCTATAATCGTAGATATCTTCATATTTGTTTGTTTGATGATAGGCAAACAGTCTATCGGACAAGAAAGGATTGCATCCCCTAAGACCAATAAATCCGTTGTCTGAATAGAATTCTTGAACTAATGATTCTGCTTGATACCAATCCATGTCGTTATGTTTCCAAATAACAACATCATTTCTTGTGCTGCCTACGCCACCACCCCTTGGTGTTGTAGATTTAAATATGACATTTCCGCTACTGTCTTTAGATACTTCATAACCTGGATTTTGTCTAGCTTCAAGTTTAACTAGACCGTTACTGACTAGCTCTTTGGTAAAACGACTTTGATTTGTTAATGTTTCGTCATAGTCAGGAACTTCTAATATATGTGCGCTGGCGCTTTGTCTAAGCCAGTGTGTGTTCAACCACTCTAATGATTGATTCCAGGATTCAACTGATTCACCGGGTATACCACAAATCATTTGTATGTTTGCTCTATAACGTCTTGGAGCATGAATATCTGTGTAGTCTTGAAAATCTAGTAGACCTTGTTGTAGTTTATCAGGGTCCATACCTTTGCGAACAAGTTTACCGGCTTCTTTGTTAAAGGTTTCGATACCCATACTATGTCCAAGAAAGCCTAATCTAATGTAGGTATCCCAATGTTCACGATGTTTAACAACTAGGTCACCTCTGGCGAAACCGCATATCCAAGGATTATATCCTAGTTCGTCAACTGCTTCTGCATATTTTTGTAACTTCTCTGGACGGTCGTTAAATGTTTCATCCATTACACGCCAATTAACTATGCCCCACTTCTCATAACCTGTCTGCATCTGACGTTTAAATTCTTCTTTGCTTACACTAACATCCTTGGCCTGTCCTATAATAGGAAAGTTACAGTAAGAGCAACTGAACATACAGCCACGTGCAGTTTCTATTTGAGGACATTCCCAAGGCATCATAAAGTCTCGGTCTTCATAATCTACTAGATAGTTGTCTAGTGGAGCACTTGGGTAGTGATGCAGTCCTCTAATAACTTTTTTGCTAGGTATTGTAATATCTGTTTTTAATGTTTCGCCTAGCGTTCCTATTAGATGTTTACACAATGCTAGGATAGCATTTTCGCCGTAGCTATCAACCCAATAGTCTACATGTACTGCCGGTGTAACCATAGCATTGTTACCGCCAACAACGATAGGAACATCTGGATATTCTTGTTTCAACCAAGTAATAAAATCGTTGAGATAAGGACTCCAAGGATTTAGAAATGCTGTGCCGAAACAAAACATAACAGTTTTATTAGAAGCACGTGATCTTACAAACTCTTGCAATTCGTCAAGTTTCCAAAATGCTGTAAAGTCTACTACTTCAGCATCCCAATCATTCATTCGTAAAAATGTTGCCACACGATGCGGCCATAGGACTCTTTCCCATCTCTTTCCTGTCAATGAAAAAATTAATACGTGGTTCATACGACTATTTTAAATTTCTCTTTTGGAAATATATCCATATCAGCTACATGCTCACGTTCTATGTCAAAGCTAACACCATCTTCTAGAATTTTAAACTTTGACATCTTAAATGACTTATTCATTTTATGTAACCACGGGCTTACGATATCATCAAATTCAAATCTAGGGTTTACACAAATAGGCATTATTTTAACAGTAACCGGATCTTTTAATTCAGCTGCATTTAATAATTGCCGTACCACTAGTTGAATTCTTTTAACAGAACCAAAATTAGCGGCAACATGCCTTATTCCACCGTTGAGAGTATACCACTTACCATCCGCTAGTGTAGGAAACATTGTCTGAGAATCAATATCTATTAGAAAAGAATATTGTCCTTCAATGTTTAGATGATATCTATCATCAATGTCGCAGTGGCTCATGTAACAAGTTCCGTGTTGTAATTGGATAATTCTTGCTTCTCCAAACGGACCTGGAATTGTTTTTAAAATTTCTTCCCAAACTGTGCCTTTAAACTCTGCTTTGAGTTGCCAAGGATCATAAAAGAAATTGTTAGTAGGATCGTTTATCGCCACAGATAGCTTTTTGTCATCTTGACCTATGTTTGGTAGATTGTTTTGAGCTTGTTCCAAAAGACTTTTGTCTACGGAATACGGTGTGGGATTGATCATAGAAATATTTATATGCTACTATTATAGTGTAAATAGATTGTGATGAGACCTCGAATAGCACCTGCATACGATTCAAAATATCTCGAAGTAGATAGGCCTTCTCCAATGAGTGATAATCTCATTGATGGCTTAATTGCAGATGTTATGAACGGCAAATTGAGTAAAGACATTACAGATAAAGTCTACGAAGATTTCAAAGTAGAATGTGAAAACTGGTTACTAGCTTCAAAGTTGAATACACTCACCGGCCTTGACACATTTACACGCAAGGACATTATTATCGGTTGTACACAGTTTATTGACAATCTATATATGCAAGGCCCTGTACAAGTGTTACGCGGCGATTATAGATATCACGAACGTTTAGGATTAGCGTATGTTAAAGATGTGGGCTCGCTGATTCCAGATATTCCTTTAATTATAGCCATGCCGTTTCCTAGCATTGGCGCTCCACATCATGACATGGAGGAAATATTAGATGAAGCGAAAAACAAAAGAATTGATGTACATGTGGATGGCGCTTGGGTTACTTGCTGCCGCGGAGTTGTTTTTGATTTATCACATCCATCTATTAAGTCGGTCGCTATCAGTTTAAGTAAAGGTTGTGGACTTGGCTGGAACCGCATAGGATTACGTTGGACCAGAAACGTCAAAGCAGATAGTATTAGCATCATGAATGATTTTAATATGAATAATCGTGCATTGGCAATGATAGGTCTTCACTTTATTCGTAATCTAGTACCTGACTACTTGTGGTCAACCCACGAAAGTCGTTATAATAAAATATGTCAAGACTTCAATTTAACACCAACCAAGAGCATTTATTTGGCGTTAAGAAACGGAGAACCTGTAGGAGTTAGTCCGTTGGTAAGGTATTTGGAAAATGCAAAACTTTCATGACATAGATGGTGTTCGTATTCCGTTCAACGATGACTGGAAGAACGTTGCAATTAGTGTAAGCGGAGGTGCAGATTCTGCACTATTGGCTTACTTGGTATGCAATCTTGTCAGAGAACAAGATCTTAATGTTACAGTACATATAATCAATCATGTACGTATGTGGAAAACGAGACCTTGGCAACAATATGATGCTGATCGTGTTTATAATTGGTTGTTTCAGAAATTTTATCATATAACATTTAAACGTCACACTAATTTTATCGCACCCGAGATAGAATATGGAAATATCGGTCCTAGCCTAACAGATGAATACGGTAAGAAGGTCAGTGGTGATAATATACAACAACGTGCCTATGCAGAATTTATTTGTCACAAACATGACATAGATGCTTATTATAATGCTGTTACTCATAATCCTAGACAAGAATCCTTCAACGGAATGCGTGAACGTGATATTGAACGCAGCGATGATAACACACATTTAGAATATATGATACACATGGGAAAGGTTGCTAGTCACCCTTTCCGTTTTGTAGACAAGTCGTGGGTAGTTAAGCAATACAAAATATTAGGCATAGAAGATCTGTTAGAAACTACACGCAGTTGTGAAGGCGAATTTGAAAATATCAACTACGAAACATATACCCCAGGTCAGTACGTTCCAATCTGCGGAACATGTTTTTGGTGTAAAGAAAGAGAGTGGGCAATTGGACAAAACAAGTAAAACATTCTGTATGCATCCCTTTACGGGACTAGCCACTAGAGAAGACGGTGCTATCTGTGCCTGCTGTCGAAGTCATCCTGTTGGCTTTATTGACAAAGAATCCCTAGAAGATATTTGGAATAACGACACTATGAAGCGTATACGTAAGTCAGTACTTACTAACATACGGCCTCCCGAATGCGAACCCTGCTTTAACCTAGAAGATCAGGGCGTCGAATCCTTGCGACAACGTCATATACGCGGTGCAATTCCCGAAGCTAGGGTCAACTTATACCCTAATGCCTTAGACGCTTTAAAAGAAGATTATACAATGCCGTTTGAGATTCCTACAATGGAACTAAAATTAAACAATTTGTGTAACCTTAAGTGCCGTATGTGTCATCCGATGGACAGTACCAGCTGGAATGATTGGGGTGTAGTAAAAGAGTATTACAAAAAAGAAAACAATATCATGTATGCTATTGTCGAGGAACACAACTTAGAAAACAAACCTTTCTTAGACAAGTTTCAAGATAGTCCAGAGTGGTGGGCTAGTTTAGAAAAACTATTGCCACACTTTAGACGTGTAGAGTTTGCTGGCGGAGAACCTCTTATGGATCCTCAACACTATCGCATCTTAGACATGCTGGCACAATACGGGCATCAAATTGAAATCAAATATGCAACTAATCTGAGCATGTTGGGCAAAAGCAATCGTACTATTTGGGAGTACTGGCCTAAATTTAAATCTGTTGCTGTTAATGTTAGCATAGATGGCATTGATAAGAGTTACGAATACGTTCGTGGCAATGCTAGCTGGGCAGAACTTATTAACAACATTAAACAAATACAAACGATTCCTAACATTAGTCGTATTGTTGGTGCCGTTACTGTACAGGTCAGTAATGCCCTAGTGTTAGATAAAATTATAGAATACTTCTTAGACGACATAGGTATTGTATTCCATACTCATCGTGTAGAATATCCCAAAGTTTTATCTGCACAGGTATTGCCTCCTAAGTTAAAAGCCTTGGCTATACAAAGATTACAAGAAGTTAGCTACAGAGTTAAAGACTTTAAAATGGTCAAACAGTACCCGCAACTATTAGATTATACTCTAGGACAGATACAGGATAATATTAACTATCTAAATGCTCGAGATCAAAGCGACAAGTGGCAGGACTGCATAGAATTTAATCATAGATTAGATAAAACAAGAAGTCAATGTTTCGAGGATGTGACTCCGGAATTTAAATCCTACATATGAAATTAGTTAAGGTCGAAAACGGATGGAACGATAAGGTATTAGGAATTGACCTAAGCCTAGGCAACGTCTGTAATTATAAATGTTGGTACTGTTTTCCGGGTGCTAACGAAGGTGACCACAAATTTCCAGACTACGAAACATTTAAAAATAATATCACTCACCTTTTAAATTATTATAAACGTAACGGCAAGGAAGTGTTCGATATATCCTATGTTGGCGGAGAGCCCACACACTGGCCTAAACTAATAGAGTTCACAAAATATCTAAAAGAAAACTTTAACTGTCTTATATCAATGACTACCAACGGTTCTAAAAAGATGGAATACTGGGAAAAAATAGCTCCGTACTTTGATAGAATACATATGAGCTGTCATCATCAATATGTAGACCTAGAAAAATTTAGAGATGTCTGTGATTATCTATATAAACAAAATGTTGTGATTAGTGTTTCTGCTATGATGGATCCCAACTGTTGGGACAGATGTATAGATATTGTTGAACAGTTAAAGAAAAGTAAAAAACGTTGGACTATAAGATACGTAGAACTTCTAGGACACAACATAACTTATACCGACGAGCAGACTAAAATATTAAACAAACACAGAGCAAGAGGTCCTAACTTGTTCTGGTTCTGGAAAAATAACAAATATTACAAAAGTAAAGTTGTTGTTACTAGCGAAACAGGTAAACGTCTTCGATTAAAAGACAACGGAATTTTACTAAATCGATGGAATAACTTTTACGGTTGGGAATGTAGCGTAGGTGTTGATTGGATTCACGTAGGAACAACCGGACACATATCCGGTACCTGCGGAGAAAAACTCTATAACAATACTAAGATATATAACTTACGAGACAAAGATTTTATAAAAGAATTTGAACCAGTAATACAACCTACGATTTGTAAACAATTATCATGTAACTGTATGGCAGAAACTAATATGCCTAAAAATAAAAAAGTAATTCCAATATGCGTAAAATAACCAGTAGTTGGCCGCACCAAGATCAAATTAAAATAGAGTGGAACCTTGGCAAACGTTGTAACTACGATTGCAGTTATTGTCCGGCAGCTATACACGATAACTTCAGCCCTCACACAGATATCAATATATTGGAATCGGCTGTCGATCGATTGTGTGAATTAGAAAAACCTTTGCGTATTAGTCTGACCGGCGGTGAACCTTGTGTACATCCGGACATTGAAGATTTCTTAGAATATCTAAAACGTAAAAATGTTTTCTGGGTAAACATTACAACTAACGGAACCAGAGGGTATCGCTGGTACTTAGACAACGAAATGTTTTGGAATCATCTTGTGTTTAGTCTGCATTTTGAACACGACTGGACTCGAATCTTTGATACTATTCTAAAATATTACGATTCCACAGAGCGTGATTTCTTTGTTAACGTAATGGCTCATCACGACAAGATGGATAACGTTAGACACGTTGTTAAAAAGTTCGACGAGGTAGGAATAAAATATGCTATCCGTAGAATACGCTGGACCGAAGGTGATCATAATGTATTTGATGATCTACGGTACAACGGAGAAGACCTAGAGTGGATATTATCTAAAGATGCTACAGTTAAGCCTAACTGTAGAGTTGATGATGAACAGGTTATACACGCCAATGATGTTATCAAGAAGCATCTAAATCAATTTAAAGGATGGACATGTAACGCCGGTCTCGAAAGCCTCATGATCAATTGGGATGGGGAAGTGCATCGTGCTACCTGTAGGGTAGGTGGTAGTCTAGGCAACATATACCAAGGTACATTTGTTGCTCCTAGCGATCCAGTTATATGCACACGAGACTGGTGTACATGTGCTGCCGATATACCCTTAACTAAGTTTAACCTTTGATATATGTGTTTCTGGAGAACAATAACAGTTCTTCTTTGAACAAATAGAAGCTTGAAATTCTGGATTAAATTTTTCTGTAAAGTCAGTGTCTAAAATATTGTAAGAATAATCTAATCCGTAGATTGTTTGCTGACACGATCCTTTAATTTCTCCATTCCAGTGTATGTATACACTGTCTAATCCTATGTCACAACTCCAACCTTCAAATCCGTTCCAGTTATTATTGATATAGGTATTAGATTTTGCCTTCATACTTTTGCCATTTTCAAAGTATGCTACGCTTTCATAAAGTCTTATCTGTCCGCCAAATACTAGTTTTCTGTTTTTCCACAACCATAGAGGGCTAGGAATTCGTTTCAGCGAACCTTTTAAGAATTTCTTTTGCTCGGGTGTTAACTGAATATCGCTAGCATCTATAACTTTTATTCCAGCCAAGCTCATAACCTCTTGTTCTATAACTTCACTGGTCATAATAAACCATTTGTGTTTACTATTCTTTTTCATATATTCGATAACATCTAGTCCCTCTTGCCAGTACTTTCTATCCATTAGGATTTTTACTGTGACCTTTTTGTTATATTCAAACAGCGTATCAGCTACAGCAATCATATGATCCGGATCGGCTTGGGATATATGATATGACAAATGTGCATTGTCTATGAGATGTCCGTACTCTTTCCACCATCTAAGGGTTCTTGATCCGTTTGAGTTTAATGTTATATAGATATCGTTTTCTTTTTTAATTTCTTGTATAAACAGAGCTAGATCTTTCCAAAGTGTAGGCTCGCCGCCGGCCATCATTAGGTGTATTTTAGTTTTTCCTAACTTTGTTTTATATTGATCTATGAGATGATTAAAATTTTTAATTACGAGATCTAAATCTTTAGGTGAAGAATAATCTCCAGTATTGCTGTCAGGAAAACAATATTCACATTTATAATTGCAAACATTATTAGGATTCCATCTTATTTCTAATATGTTGGGTTTCAGTGTAGATACAATTTTAATTGGTTTCATAATAAGTGTGCTAGCTCCGGAAAAGTTTGTTTAAAGTTTGTTCCTCGCTGAGTGTCCATAGTAGAAATATATTCACGGAAGTCTGGCAATAGATTAGTGTGGTCTTCAGCATCCATCCAATCTAGTATGCCTTCCCAACGTTTCCAACCGTAGGGATTCTTTTCCCAAAACTCAGAGTCTTGTGTGTAATTTTCCCACAGCCACTGCCGTAGTTCTGTAAACAATCTTCTAACTTCTTCTTTATCTTCTTTGGGAAGTACACGTAGGCTTAGCCAGGTTGGTATCCAAAGTAGGTGTACTCCGCATAGACCACCTCCAGCTGTCTGACCAGCTGCATTCTTTTCAAAATTTAATTTTTTAAATCCGCTACGCACTTTCCATTTAATAAAATCAGGAACGTGCTTAATGTTTAATATCTGTACAGCCAAGGCAATGTTTGTTTGTATCTTGTCCGATGTTTGTTCAAGACGCCATAGGTTCTTTTCTACTGTAGAAAAGTCTGTAGGATAGCGTATGTACCCAACACGTTCGCTAAGACCATCGAGACTAATACCAACTTTGACTTTTCTAAATTGTTCCCAGATCTCAATGATCTCGTCATTGACTAATATACCGTTTGTGTTATAGCGCAGACTAATTTTATCAGCGTAGCCTCTACGAATAATTTCCTGTAAGAACATTTTATGTTCTTTAATTAGTAAAGGTTCGCCGCCGGCAAAGTATAATTGTTTAATATTAGGAATTTGATCATAGACCTGTTCCCAAAACTCTGGATTCTCATGCCAGTAATTGTTAAACAGTTCTGGCTTCCAATCCATTTGTTTCTTAATTAAGGGACTTTCAAATATAGGAAACACTTTTTTATGTTCAGGGACCCACATACTGCTATCATGTGGACTACACATAATACATTTTAAATTACAGGTATGACCTAATCTTAGATCTAAGTATTGCAATTTATAAGGAACTGTGCCATCTTCTTCTGTTTCGGCAATCAATTCTTTGATATCTATTTGTTCTTGTAGATGCCAGGTGCCTGTTTCCCAGATACGTTTGCTAGCGATACCTTGCTGTTCTTCTTCGTAGCACTTTAAACAACTTGCAGGAACTTCGCCGGCAAGCATAGTCTTACGCACTGACTTCATATAGTCATTGTTAAATGCTTCTGTGGGAAGATCGTGTCCAAAGTTAGCAGGTTTACCGTCCTCCATTTTAACAAGACCAACAGTATAATCTCCGCTGTCTGCTCCGCTGGCATTTGCAACACAGCAGATTCTCATATCGCCGTTAGGACGAGTTGCTAGATGTATCCAAGGCAATACACAAAAACTTTTTGATCCTGTAAGATCTTCAATTTGTTTTTGCCAGGTACCTATTTGAGTGTTTTCTGGCTGCATCCAAAAAACTTTACTCATTATTTTGTTTTCCAATAATCATAAATCTTTTATACAGAGGCAATTCCAATTCCCCTGCCCATATAACATTAATGCCACACTGTTGTTTGAATTCTTCTAGGTCTTTGGCAATACGAACGTGTTCTGGTATATCATAGTTATTGCTCTGTAGGACAAACAAAGTGTTATGTGGCATACCACTCAACCATACGTCATATTGTTCTTGAGTTATATGTTCACAGCTTGTATTGATAACAATGTCTGCATCACTTCTAAATGTACACATATCTTGTGTATGAGCATGAAACTTACCAGACTCGTATTCCATTTGATTCATTAATCTAGCAATAGGTTCGCACTCCGGATCGATATCAATGCTATTGATGTGACTTATATAAAGTTCGCTTTGAAATAATAGACTTGCTAAGGTGCCTACCCAGCCACCGTGGATGTCAATAGTGGGCCAGGAACAGGCATGATGTTTTTGTCTTTGCAATTCTTGGATCAACCATTCTTTGCTTTTTATTTGTCCTCGCCAAAATGCATCTAAGGTGCGATTAGGATCTTTACTTTCTCGAATTGCACACATCCAGTAATGCAGGTGTTCCGTATCAATTAACAAATTGAGCTCCTAGCTTATCAAATTTACCGCATTGCTTACTACATTCCATTAGTGGCGTGTTTGTCCACGTTGCTTCTACCTTATCAAAGAAACCTGATTCAAAAATTTCACTTAATGAATTATCGTTTAGATTAGGAAATATTCCTATCTCGTCCATGTAATTTATTCTGTTGTCTTGGTTAGGTAACTGCCAAGATAAATCTAACCAACAACAAGGATTCACCTTACCATCTGCACCGATATATAATTGACGTTGATGCTGTGCCTTGCATTTTATTTCTGACGGCACAATGTTTATTACCTTTGAGGTATGCGACTTACTGATCTCAGTAGGGTATAGAATGTTAACAGTCTTACCCGATTCATCTAGCACATTAAACTTACCATCTTTAAATCTGCTGGTATGTTTTGTTTGGAAATGTTTAAATCCTAATAGTTCACTCATCTCTCTACAGATGTCAACCTGATGCTCATTATGTTTGAACACTAGCATATCCCAAGTCGCTTCTCCGCCTGCTTTGATAAAGAGCTTTGCGTTATCTAAAATCTTAACCCAGTCTGTGCCAATTCGGTACAGTGCGTGAGTGTCTATCAGTCCATCTATACCAAAACGCACACTAACTTTTAATTCTGCTAGCTTTTTCCAGAAGTGCCAGCTCCTAGCACTTCCGTTTGTATTCATACTTAACCTGATCAAAGGATTAGTTTCTCTTAGGTACTGAAATATTTTTACACAGTCTTGAGCAATAATAGGATCACCTAGATTACCGCACATAAACAAACTGTCTAACTGTTGAATAAAGCTAACCGGAAACCATTCTTTAAATTGTTCTAGTGTTATTTCATTCAAGGACATTAAAGGATTTAGAGCACCCCCGTTAATCCTGCGAGGACACATAGGGCAACGTGCTTGGCACTTGCTGGTCAATTCTAAGTGTACGTCTCGGATGTCTTCTAGTTTATACATTTTGGTACCTTACTATCTGCTGAACTCACGCAAGTGGGTGTAACACAAACTCTAGGTTTAGTAATAAGGTTAAATCCTTCTGTCAAGGTGCCTAAAGGTTGATCGTGGCAGCTATAACTACGTTTCACTTCATTACCTCTTATTATAACACTTTGATATCCACTATTACAAGTCCAGCCTTGAAATTTATTAAATCCGAACGCATTAAATCTTTCTGCTTGATCAAATAGATATTCATTATTGTCCAAATCGTATAATGCTATTTGATAAAGTTCTTCTCCGTCTGCACGTTGAGGAAAACCAGTTTGCATCTTGTCTATCATATCTTCTGTGTAACCCTCAACTATTCCACTGGCTGTTGGATCGCTTTGCGGTTTAAGCGTTACGTTAATGCCTCTGCTATGTAATCTTTCTAACCTTTCGTACAATTCATAAAATTGTCCTGGAACCATAACCTGGTTAACTGTTACATACACACCTTCATACATTAATTGTAGACACTTATCACCAAACTCTTGCTCTTTGGCAAACTCTGCGTGATAACTTGCTGTAATGCTTCTTCTCTGTAACATACTCGTATTGTCACACCAAGTCTTCCACCACTTACTGCCTGGACTTAGATTAGTAGTCATGTGTACACTTTGATAAGGAGTAGTTGGTCCGTCATCCAAATGTTTGATAAGCTCAGGTAATTGTTTGTATGCTGTTGGTTCGCCGCCACTGAAACTCCAATGGAATTCAGTGAAACCGTTTTGTCTTGCTTGCTTTTTGATTTCGTCTATTGTGCTTTTGTAGAGTTCTAGGCTTGCATGATCAGGTTTGTCTGTCCTTGCATACGGCCAGCAATAACTACAGTTGTAGTTGCAGAACCTGCCTAGGATCCAACTCACAGCAAACAACGGTTTGGATAACATTGTTCGTTGTCCGAATCGGACTATGTTTTGAAACGGAATCTCTTGAAAATTGGTAGACATAATATGCTACTATTTAATCACTAAGGGGTTGTGTTTCAACAAACAAGGTTATATAATACACTTGTGGTCGTGAGTGGAATAGGCAGACCTCCCGCTAGCCCCATAGGCTAGAGAGGGGACGGGACGATGAGTATAACTCGCAGTCTTTGTAGGTTCGAAACCTACCGACCACACCAATTAATATAAGGAAATAATATATGTCAACAGTAGAACAATTAAAATCACAGTTTGAAGAGTTTCTAGCAGAAGATGCTAAGTTTACAGCAGGCAACGGTGCAGCAGGTACTCGTGCTCGCAAGGCGTTACAAGAAGTAGCCAAACTAGTAAAGGCTCGTCGTAATGAAATCACCGAAGAAAAGAACGCCCGCAAAGAAGCCAAAGCAGCAGGCAAGTAATATGTCCGATCAAGACAACACAGTTGTTCTTGGTTCAGGTTACGGTGCTGGCACTAGTTATTCCATAAGTGGTGCTGGCATCGATACTATTACTCTAGATCCTTCTACATGGACTACTAGTTCGGTAACTATACCTAATGGCGGTTATACGATTGCATCAGGAACCAGCACCGTAAGTTCTTGGTCAGCGTATAATTATGATCCTGCCATAAACATTACTTCAGACGGCCTTACTATGAAGGAAGGCGCTGATATAAAGATTGGCCGTAAAAGTCTAACCGATGCTATAGAAAAGATTGAAGAACGATTAGGTATATTGAATCCTAATCCCGAACTAGAAAATCGTTGGGAACAATTAAAAGAACTGCGTAGGCAGTACATGGAATTAGAAAAAGATCTTCTTGAAAAAGAGAAGTTAATGAAGATATTAAAGGAATCATAATGGATGTTCGACTCGTATCCTATTCACAGCCAACAAAAGAATTTGCAGACTTGGGCATCGATGATGCACAGGAACTCATTGCGTACTGCGCCCGTGTCAGCAATCCAAGCAACCAATTTAACTCCGAAACATCAGAGAAACTTATTCGATACTTGGTCAAACACGCCCACTGG
>JACCDW010807987.1_pt1 | contig 13632 bp, 9 predicted proteins | sample 7449781 | NCBI WGS metagenome assembly JACCDW01 (sample SAMN15323449, study PRJNA562643) | freshwater metagenome | isolation source: river surface water | place: USA:Blue River Watershed | collected 2017-08-18 | reverse complement strand
TCCAGGCCGGCACCCAGAGCCGCTCCGGCGTCGGCATCCGCGCCGCCATCAAGGACGTGCACGGCGGCGTCTACGGCAAGGTCCTCGTCTCCCGCGCCATCTGCTACAAGCGCCGCAAGTCCATCGGGCCGGCCAAGAAGCGCGAAATCCCCTCGACCATCAACTACGACCTGTGGTGCGGCCCGGCCCCCATGGCCGAGTCCGTCCGCGGCAACCAGACCGACGCCGACAACGAGACCAAGAGCCAGGGTCCGGTGCACTATGACTGGCACTGGTTCTGGAACTGGGGCGGCGGCGACCTCTGCAACCAGTGCATCCACGAGATCGACATCGCCCGCTGGTTCCTGAACGAGCCGGACGTGGCTCCGGAGGTCGTCTCCGTCGGCGGCCGCTTCGGCTACCGCGACTGCGCCGAGACCCCGAACACCTTCATCGCCGTCCACAACTACGCCAAGGCGCCCCTCATCACCGAGGTGTACGGCCTCGCCAGCAGCAAGGCCAAGAACGCCGCGATGAACAAGTACGGCAAGTTCCCCAAGGCCCCCGAGATCGGCATCGTCGTCGAGTGCGAGAACGCCACCATTGTCGTGCCCGACTACAACTCGGCCGTCGCATCCGGCATGGACGGCCAAGTCATCAAGTCCCACGGCAAGTCCGTCGAGCAGGTCGACCTCTCCGGCGGCCAGTCCGGCCACCACGCCAACTGGGTCTCCCACATCACCAAGGGAACCAACGCGGGCATCCATGCCCCCGTCCGTGACTGCCACGTGTCCACCGCCCTCGTCCACTCGGCCAACGTCTCCTACCGCCTCGGCAAGCGCCAGTCGGCCGCCGAGATCGCCGAGGCCATCAAGGGCAGCGCCGGTCTCTCCGAGGCCTTCGTCCGCATGCAGGACCACCTGGGCAAGAACGGCGTGAACCTCGCCAACACCAAGGCCGTGCTCGGCGCCCCGCTGAGCCACGATCCGAAGACCGAGCTCTTCACCGGCGCCAACGCCGCCCGGGCCAACGCCGACCTCTGCGCCCGCCGCGAAGGACGCGCGCCCTTCCGCATCCCCGCCATCGGGTGAACGCACCGGGGCGGAGCGCGCCGCAAGGCCGCTCCGCCCCATCATTTCCAGACATCCCCATGAACCAGAAGCTCCTCGCACTCCTCGCCGCCGCCGCGCTCGCCGGCTGCGCCGCCGACCAGGCCTCCGCCCCGGCCGCCGGCCAGAAGAAGGGCGCCCCGAAGGCCGCCGCCAAGCCCGTCATCTTCAACGGCCAGGACCTGACCGGCCTCCGCAAGCTCGGCGGCGAGGCCACCTACGCCGTCAAGGACGGCGTGCTCGTCGGCACCTCCACGCTGAACACCCCGAACACCTTCCTCGCCACCGAGAAGGAGTATTCGAACTTCGTGCTCGAGTATGAGTTCCTCAACGACCCCCGCCTGAACTCCGGCGTCCAGTTCCGCAGCCGCGCGCTCGAGAAGGAGTCGGAATTCACGGGCTCCGACGGCAAGAAGAAGAAAGTGCCCGCCGGACGCGTGCACGGCTACCAGGCCGAGATCGACACCGATCCCAAGAACGTGAAGAAGGCCGAGGTCGGTCCGCGCATGTGGTCCGCCGGCCTCTACGAGGAAGGCCGCCGCGGGTGGATCTTCCCCGGCTTCGGCGGCGGCGACGAGCAGGCCTTCTCCAAGCAGGGCCAGCAGCTCACCAAGGTCGGCGAATGGAACCGCGTGAAGATCGAGGCCAACGGCAACCGCATCCGCACCTGGTTCAACGGCGTGGAGCGCGTGGACGCGCGTGACGACGGCTACAAGACCGGCTTCATCGCCTTCCAGGTCCACGGCATCGGCAAGGACGCCTCCAAGGCCGGCACCACGGTCCAGTGGCGCAACATCAGCCTCACGCCGATCCCCGACAACACCCTGACGGACTCGGAGAAGGCCGACGGATGGAGGCTGCTCTTCGACGGCCGCACGACCAAGGGCTGGCGCTCCGCCAAGGGCCCCGCCTTCCCGTCCTCCGGCTGGAGCATCGAGAAGGGCTACCTCAAGACGGCCGCTTCGGGCGGCAAGGAGTCGGCCTCGGCCGGCGACATCATCACGCTGGAGCGCTTCTCGCAGTTCGAGGTGTCCGTCGACTTCCGCCTGACCAAGGGCGCCAACAGCGGCCTGAAGTACTTCGTGCAGCCCGACCTCAACCAGGGCGCGGGCTCGGCCTTCGGCCTGGAGTTCCAGATGCTCGACGACGCCGTGCACCCGGACGCCAAGCTGGGCCGCGACGGCAACCGCACGGTCTCCTCGCTCTACGACCTGATCACCGCGAAGGGCAAGCGCGCCAACCGCATCGGCGACTGGAACAACGCCTACGTCATCGCGGTCGGCACCAAGGTGGAGCACTGGCTCAACGGCCGCAAGGTCGTGGCCTATGACCGCTCGACTGCCGAGTTCCGCGCGCTCGTCGCCAAGAGCAAGTACGCCGACCCCAAGTACGGAAAGAACTTCGGGGAATGGAAGGACGGCCACATCCTCCTCCAGGAACACGGCGACGAGGTGCACTTCCGGAATGTGAAGCTGCGCGACCTCTCGAAGAAGAACTGAGCGCCTGAACAGGCCCTTCCCGGAGGCCGGGCGGCGCATGCCGCCCGGCCTCCTTCGTCACAGGGTCTCCCCTTGCGCCCGCAGGCGGGCCCGCCAGCATCGGACCCGACCCCATGAGACCCCTGCTCGCCCTGCTGGCCGCGGCCGCCGTCTGCTTCGCCGCCGAACCGGCCCGCCCCAACATCCTCTTCGTCATCGCCGACGACTGGGGCACGAACCACGCCGGCGCCTACGGGTGCCGCTGGGTGCGCACGCCGAACTTCGACCGTCTCGCGCAGGAGGGCCTGCTCTTCCTCAACGCCTACACGCCGACCGCCAAGTGCGCGCCGTCTCGCTCAAGCATCATGACCGGCCGCCACCCCTGGCTGCTGGGTCCCGCCGCCAACCACTTCCCCTATTTCCCTCCGGAGATCGGCATCCTCCCCGAGGCGCTGGAAAAGGCGGGCTACTTCTACGCGTCCACGGGGAAGGTCTGGGGTCCGGGCCAGTCGCTCAAGGCCGACGGGTCGCCTCGTCCGATGACCGGCAAGGTCTATCAGAAACGCCGCCTGGAGCCGCCGGCGAAAGCGATGGCGCCGAACGACTATGCGGCCAACTTCGCCGACTTCCTCAAGGAGGCGCCGGCCGGGCAGCCCTGGTTCTTCTGGCTGGGCTTCCAGGAACCGCACCGCGCCTACGAGGAGGGCAGCCATGCCCGTTTCGGCAAGAAGCCCGCCGACATCGACCGCGTCCCCGGCTACTGGCCCGACAACGCCACCGTGCGCGGGGACATGCTCGACTACGCCGTCGAAGTGGAGCACCTCGACGCGCAGCTGGGCAAGGTGCTCGACCAGCTCCGCGCCAAGGGCGAACTCGACCGTACGCTCATCATCGTGACCTCCGACAACGGAATGCCTTTCCCGCGGGTCAAGGGCTCCGCCTACGAGCACGCCAACCACCTGCCCTTCGCGGTTCGCTGGCCGGCCGGCATCGCCAAGTCCGGACGCAAGGTCTCCGAATTCGCCAGCTTCGCCGACCTCGCCCCGACCTTCCTCGAGGCGGCAGGACTGCCTTGGAAGAAGTCAGGCCTGATGTCCACGTCCGGACGCAGCCTCTTCGACGTCTTCAGGTCCGACGGCTCCGCCCGCGTCCCCGGCCGGGACTTCACGCTCATCGGACGCGAGCGCAACGACCTCGGCCGCCCCGACGACCAGGGCTACCCCGTGCGCGGCATCGTCATGGAAGGCAAAGTCTACCTCGAGAACGCCGAACCCTCCCGCTGGCCGGCCTGCAATCCCGAGACCGGCTACCTCGACACGGACGCCAGCCCGACCAAGACCTTCATCCTGCAGGCGCGTCGCGACAAAGGCGCCGACCCCTTCTGGCAACTGTGCTTCGGCATGCGCCCGGGACGCGAGCTGTACGACCTGGCCGCCGACCCGGACTGCGTGAAGAACCTGGCCGACTCGCGGCAGCAGGACGCCGAGGCCCTGCGCACCAGACTCTGGGCCGAACTGAAGTCGCAGGGCGACCTGAGGGCGCTCGGCCGGGGAGCAGAATACGAGGCCTTCCCGCATTCGGATGAACGCCGGCGCAATTTCTACAACCGCTACGTCAAGGGCGAGCTGCTGGAAGCCGGCTGGGTGAACCGGACCGACTTCGAACCTGCGCCCATCAAGCCCGCCCGCTGAACCATGCGCCTCCCCGCCCTGCTCTGCCTGCTCACCGCCGCGTTCGCCGCGGGGGCCGAAAAGCGTCCGAACATCCTGTTCTTCTTCGCCGACGACTGGGGCCGCTTCATCCGCGCCTATGCGGAGTCCGACCGCCGCGCCGGACCCAATGAGATCCTGCGCACGCCCAACCTCGACCGTCTGGCCAAGGAGGGAGTGCTCTTCCGCAACGCGCACGTCAACGCGCCCTCCTGCACCCCCTGCCGCAGCTCGCTGCTCTCCGGCCAGCACTTCTGGCGGACCGGTCGCGGCGCCATCCTCCAGGGAGCGGTCTGGGATGAGACCATCCCGACCTACCCGCTCCTGTTGCGTGACGCCGGCTACCATCTCGGCAAGTCCTACAAAGTGTGGAGTCCCGGATCGCCGGGCGACGCGCCCTACGGCGGCCAGACGCACGCCTACGAGAAGGCCGGACGCAACTTCAACAACTTCTCCGAAAACGCCACCGAGCTCGTCGGGAAAGGGTCCACCGTCGAGGCCGCGCGGGCCAAGCTCCTCGACGAGGTGCGCGGCAATTTACGGGCCATGCTCGCCGCCAAGCCCGGCGACAAACCCTTCGCCTACTGGTTCGGTCCGACCAACACCCACCGGAGCTGGGTGCGCGGCAGCGGCAAGAAGCTGTGGAACATCGATCCTGACTCCCTCAAGGGCAAGCTGCCGCCCTTCCTGCCCGACGTCCCGGTCGTGCGTGAGGATTTGGCGGACTACTTCGGCGAAGTGCAGGCCCTTGACGCGGCCATGGGCGCGCTGCTGGAGGAGCTGGACAAAGCGGGAGAGAGGGCGAACACCCTCATCGCCGTCAGCGGCGACCACGGCGCTCCGGGCTTCCCGCACGGAAAGTGCAACCTCTACGGCTTCGGCACCGGCGTGTCCCTCGTGGTGTCCGGCGCCGGCGTCAAGGGAGGCCGCGTCGTGGATGACATGGTCACCCTTCCCGACCTGGCGCCCACCTTCCTGGAGGCGGGCGGCGTGAAGCCGCCGGCGACGATGACCGGACGTTCCCTCTGGAACGTGCTCACGTCGGAGCGCCAAGGCCTCGTCGACCCCTCGCGCACGTGGGTCGTGGCCGGCCGCGAAAGGCATGTGGAGGTCGCCCGACCCGACTACGCCCCCTACCCCCAGCGCGCGCTGCGCACGCATGACCACGTGCTGATCGTGAACTTCCGGCCTGAGCGGTGGCCCCTCGGCGATCACTACCGCCTCGACGGAAAGGATGAACCGACGTTCGACGAGGTCGCCCGGACCACCTTCGTCACCATTCCCGATGACGACGCCGGCCCGACCAAGGCCTGGTTCGTCGGCGCGCGCAAATCCCCGGAATGGTCGGCGATGTTCGAGAAGTTCTACGGCCGTCGTCCGATGTTCGAGCTGTACGACCTGAAGCTCGACCCCCACGAGATGAACAACGTGGCCGAGGATCCCGCCTACGCCGCCGTGCGCAAGGAGATGACCGAGCGCCTCTTCACGATCCTCCGCGAGACCGGCGACCCGCGGATGGTCGACGATGGAAAATATTATGAGACCCCGCCGCTGGCGGGTCCGTTGCCGAAGCAGGAGCAGAAACGCCTGCCCGACGGCCAGCCCGTCAAGAAGGGCAAGAAGAAGTGAGTCCGGACAACCCTCTGTCCGGCAGCGCCTTGCACGGGCGCTTGCGTGGCCGATAAGCCGCGCCGATTTCCGGCAATCGGCCGCAAGATGGTTCGCCCGCCCCGGCCTTCTGACCAGCATGGAGCCATGAGAAAAAAGTTGGCCGCCATAGGAGCCGGTTACGGCCTGGCCTGGGGATTGGTCGCCCTGCTGGTGATGAAACTGTGCCTCAACGCGGGCTTCAGGGAGCTCACCGGCATCGCCCCGCAGTATCTCCTGGGCGCCGTGCTGACTGGCATCCTGATGACCCTGGCCCTCCATCGTCCGCTGAGCCTCGCGCGTCCCTGGGCGGTGATTCCCTGGGGCCTGCTTGCCCTGCTGGGCGGCACGCTGGCCTTCGCCGCCTGCATGCTGGTCGTGAACGTCTGCTACGAATTCATCACTTCACTGGTCAACTTCGGGCCCGAGTTCGCATTCCGGACCCTCACGCACCTGCACGACTCGCTGATCATGTTCTTCTGGTATCCTCTCTACGGTTTCGGAACCGTCGTGCCCATCTTCCTGGCCGTGCTCAACTGCTGGGACCTGCGGCGGAGGATGCTCCTGGCATCCGCCCAGCCCTGCCCCCAGCCCTAGCCCTGGCCCTGGCCCTGCGTCCGCCTCAGGCGGACGCCCTCACTTCCTGCCCAGCTCCTCGCCGCGCTTCTTGGCGGCGATGAGCGCGGCGGCCACCGCATCGCGGAACTTGGCGGCGGCAAGCGCGTCGAGGCCGGCCTTGGTCGTGCCGCCGGGGGACGTGACCTGGACCCGCAGATTGTCGGGCGTGTCACCGGTGCTTTGCAGCAGGGCCAGCGAGCCCTCGAAAGTGCGGCGGACCAGCAGCTTCGCCTGCTCGGGCGTGAAGCCCAGGGCGACCGCCGCCTGCTCGTAGGCCGCGACATACTCGAAGAAGAACCCCGGGCCGCTGCCGGAGACCGCCGTGACCGCGTCAAACATGGACTCCGGCAGCTCGATGACCTCGCCGAGGCCGGAGAGCAGCGCGCCGACGAGCTTCGCGTCCTCCGGCGTCAGCGGCACCGCCGAACAACGGGCGGTCACGCCGCGGCCGATGGCGCCGGGCGTGTTGGGCATCGCGCGGACCACGTTGCGCGCGACGTCGAAGAAGCGCCCGATCGTCTCGAGCTTCGTGCCGGCGAGGATCGACAGCACCAGCTTGCCTTCGGAAAGCGGGCCGTAGCGCTCGTCCAGCCCGTCGAACTGCTGAGGCTTGCAGGCCAGCACCACCGCGTCGGCGCCCTCGAGCAGGTCCTCGGGCCCGGAGGCCACCCGGACCCCGGCGGCCTTCGAGAGGTCGGCCGCGGTGGAGTCGGCGCCGCCGATGACCGCGATGTCAGAGGGGCGGCAGGCCTTGGAGCGCAGCAGCCCCTGGACGATGGCGCCGGCCATCCTGCCGGATCCGATGAAGGCGAGCTTGGGCATGGTCAGAGGGAGCGTACGGCGGCGTCGAGGACCTCGCAGGCCTTGTCGATGTCGCGACCCTCATGGGCGGTGGAGAGGAACGCCGTCTCGTAAGGTGAAGGAGCGAGGTAGACCCCCTTGTCGAGCGAAGTGCGGAAGACCTTGCGGTAGAGGTCGCCGTTCGAGGCGACCGCCTGGTCGTAGTTGCGCACCTTCTGCGCGTTGAAGAAGAGCGAGAACATCGAGCCGACCTGCGGGACCTGGAGCGGAACGCCCTTGGCCTGAGCGGCGGCGAGGAGCGTGTCGCGGACGCGGCGTCCGAGCGTGTCGAGCCGCGCGAATGGGTTCTGCGCCTTCAGCTTGCGGACCGACGCGAGACCCGCGGCCATCGCGAGCGGATTGCCCGAAAGCGTGCCGGCCTGGTAGACCGGGCCGAGCGGCGCGAGCTTGTCCATGATCTCGGCCTTGCCGCCGAAAGCGCCGACCGGCAGGCCGCCGCCGATGATCTTGCCCATGCAGACCAGGTCGGGCACGACGTCGTGCAGGCCCTGCGTTCCCGCGAGCGAGAGACGGAAGCCCGTCATGACCTCGTCGAAGATGAGCACCGCGCCGTGCTTCGTGCAGAGCGCGCGCAGGCCGGCGAGGAAACCGTCGTCCGGCAGGATCAGTCCGACGTTGGCGGGATAGGGCTCGACGATGAGGCCGGCGACCTGTCCTGCGTTGGCGTCGAAGAGCGCGGAGAGCGCGGGCAGATTGTTGTACTCGGCGACCAGCGTGTCGGCGGCGGTGCCCGGCGTCACGCCGGCGGAGTCGGGATTCCCCTGCGTGAGCGCGCCGGAGCCGGCCTTCACGAGGAGCGAGTCGACGTGGCCGTGGTAGCAGCCGGAGAACTTGATGATCTTGTTACGGCCGGTGTAGCCGCGGGCGAGGCGGATGGCGGACATCGTGGCCTCCGTGCCGCTGTTGGTCATGCGGACCTTCTTCACTGCGGGCACGCAGGACAGGATGAGCTCGGCCATCTCGACTTCGAGCGGGTTCGGCGTGCCGAAGCTCGTGCCGCGGTCGAGCGCCTCGCGGACCGCCGCGCGGATGTCGGGGTCATTGTGTCCATGGATGGCCGGCCCCCAGGTGAGGACGAAGTCGACCAGCTCCTTGCCGTCGGCCGTGGTGAGCCGGGCCCCGTCCGCGGACCGGGTGAAGAAGGGGGTGCCGCCGACCGACCGGAACGCGCGCACGGGCGAATTGACCCCGCCCGGGATCATCGCGAGGGCGCGCTGGAAGAGCTGCTCCGAATTGTTCACGGAGTCACAGGTAGCGCCCCCTCGTGCCGGGGCAAGCGCTGACGGCGAGCCGCGGCGGTTGACGGCGTCCGGAAAGGGGATACCGAGCAGGCATGGGCAACGAGATCGTCCTCACGTTCGCGGGCGGCATGGCCGCGGCCCTCCTCCTCGGCTACCTGGCCCACCGCGTCGGACTCTCCCCCATCGTGGGCTACCTGCTCGCGGGCGTGGCGGTCGGACCGCACACGCCCGGCTTCGAGGCCGACGTGCGCGTGGCCGAACAGTTCGCCGAGATGGGCATCATCCTGCTGATGTTCGGCGTGGGCCTCAAGTTCCACCTCCAGGAGCTGGCGGCCGTCTGGAAAGTGGCCGTGCCCGGAGCCCTGCTGACCAGCTTCTGCACCACCCTGCTCACCGCGACCGCGCTGGTCGCCGCCGGCGTCGAGGAAAGCCAGGCGATCGTGGCCGGCCTGGCCGCCTCGGTGGCGAGCACGGTCGTGCTCATGCGCGTGCTCTCCGACAACCGCGACCTTTCGACCCGCTCCGGACACATCGCGGTCGGCTGGGTGGTCGCCGAGGACCTGTTCACCGTGCTGCTCATCGTCGCGCTGCCCGTGCTGGCCGAGCACGGCACGAAGGACCTCGGCGCGCTGGGGCTCCCCCTGCTGTTCGCCGCGGCCAAAGTGGCCCTGTGCACGGTGCTCGCGGTGGTGCTCGGCGGGAAGGTGATCCCCTGGATCCTCAACCGCGTGAACGAGACCCGGTCGCGCGAGCTCTTCATGCTGGCCACCCTGGCGCTCGCGCCGGGCATGGCCCTCCTCTCCGCGCGGCTCTTCGGCGTGTCGGTGGCGCTCGGGGCGTTCCTCGCGGGGCTCGTGGTGGCCCGCTCGAACTTCTCCGCGCGCGCGGCGGCCGAGGCGCTGCCGATGCGCGACGCCTTCTCGGTGCTGTTCTTCGTCTCGGTCGGCCTGCTCTTCAATCCCGGCCAGCTGATGACCGACCCCCTGCCGGCCCTGGCCATCTTCGGGGTGGTCGCCGTCGGCAAGCCGGCCGTGGCCGCGCTGATGGCCCGCCTGGCGGGCGAACCCAAGGGCACCGGCCTGCAGGTCGGTTCGGCGCTGGGCCAGATCGGCGAGTTCACCTTCGTGCTGGGCGCGTCGGCGAAGACGCTCGGGCTCATCGGCGACGGCGTCTGGAACGGCCTGGTCGCCGCGGCGATGGCCTCGATCGCCCTCACGCCCAGCGTCTACCGGCGCCTCCGCCAGCGCGTGCGCCGCGCGGCCAGCCGTCCCTCCTCCACGCAGGCCCCGACGCCCGGACACGCCATCATCGTGGGCTATGGCGACGTGGGAAGGCGGGTGCACGAGGACCTGAAGGCCAAGGGCGTCCCGGTGACCGTGGTGGACAGCGACATCGTGCTCGTGAAGGAGCTCCAGAAGTCAGGCGTGCGCGCCCTGTGCGGGGACGGCGGCTCCCTGGAAGTGCTCAACGAGGCCGGCCTGCCGCAGGCGGGATCGCTGCTGGTGTGCTGCGCCATCGCGGAGCCGGGACCGCTGCTGCACGGACTGGCGCGACGGATGCCGGGACTGCGCATCGCGGTGCGCCTCGTCGAAGGCGTGACCAGCGAGCTCGTGTCGGGCACGGATTTCACGGTCATCAGCGAGGACAGCGCCGCCGCGGACGACATCAGCGACGTCGCCACGGGCAGGACCTGAAGAAAGAGGGCCGGAGTCGCATGACCCCGGCCCTTGGCTGAGCGGCCTGGCCCTATCCCTGGCCCAAGCCCTGCGCGACTGAGTCGCGCTTACTTCTTCTCGTCGTCGACGACCTCGAAGTCGCCGTCGACCACCTTGCCGTCCTGGGACTTCTTCTTGCCCTCGGCGGCGGGTCCGGCGGCGGGCTCGCCTTCCTTGCCCGCGGCGGCGTAGATCGCCTGCGCGGCCTCGGAGAGCGGCTTGAGGAGCTCCTCGGTGGCCTTGGAGTAGTCCTCCACGGACGTGCCCTCGGTCTTCTTGAGGACCTCCTGCGCGGCCTTGAGCGCCTCCTCCGTGCGGGCCTTGGTGTCGCCCGGGAACTTGTCGCCGTTCTCCTTCAGCTGCTTCTCGGCCTGGAAGACCGTGGCGTCGAGCTGGTTGCGGGCCTCGACGAGCTCGCGGGCCTTCTTGTCCTCCTCGGCGTGGAGCTCGGCCTCCTTGCGGAGCTTCTCGACCTCCTCCTTGGAGAGGCCGGAGGAACCCGTGATGGAGATCTTCTGCTCCTTGCCGGTGCCCTTGTCCTTGGCGGAGACGTGCAGGATGCCGTTGGCGTCGATGTCGAACGTCACCTCGATCTGCGGGGTGCCGCGGGGAGCGGGCACGATGCCGTCGAGCTTGAACGTCCCGAGCTGCTTGTTGTCCTTCATCATCGGGCGTTCGCCCTGGGCGATGACGATGTCGACCGCCGGCTGGTTGTCGGAGGCGGTGGAGAAGACCTGGCTCTTCTTGGTCGGGATGGTCGTGTTGCGCTCGATCATCGCCGTGGCCACGCCGCCCATGGTCTCGATCGAGAGCGTGAGCGGGGTGACGTCCAGCAGGAGCACGTCCTTGACGTCGCCCTTGAGCACCCCGCCCTGGATGGCGGCGCCGACGGCGACGACCTCGTCGGGATTGACGCCCTTGTGGGGGTCCTTGCCGGCGAGTCCGCGGGCGATCTCGATGATCTTGGGCATGCGGGTCATGCCGCCGACGAGCACCAGCTCATGGATCTGGTTCATGCTCAGTCCGGCGTCCTTGAGGCAGGCCTCGAAGGGCTTGCGCGTGCGCTCGGAGAGGTCGTCGCAGACCTTCTCGAGCTGGGCGCGGGTGAGCGTGACGTTGAGATGCTTGGGACCGGAGGCGTCGGCGGTGATGAACGGCAGGTTGATGTCGACCGAGTTGGACGAGGACAGCGCGATCTTGGCCTTCTCGGCCTCCTCCTTGAGGCGCTGGCGGGCCATGGCGTCCTTGGAGAGGTCGATGCCCGACTCCGCCTTGAAGCCGTCGATCAGCCACTGGATGATGCGCTCGTCCCAGTTGTCGCCGCCGAGCTCGGTGTCGCCGTTGGTGGCGCGCACCTCGAAGACGCCGCCGCCGATGTCGAGGATCGAGACGTCGAAGGTTCCGCCGCCGAGGTCGTAGACGGCGATCTTCTCGTCGCTCTTCTTGTCGAGTCCGTAGGCCAGGGAGGCCGCGGTGGGCTCATTGACGATGCGCAGCACCTCGAGTCCGGCGATGGTGCCGGCGTCCTTGGTCGCCTGACGCTGGGAGTCGTTGAAATAGGCCGGCACGGTGATGACCGCCTGCGTGACCTTGTCGCCGAGGTAGGCTTCGGCGTCGGCCTTCAGCTTCGCGAGCACCTTGGCGGCGATCTCCTCGGGGGAGAACACGCGGGGCTTGCCGTCGACTTCGCACTCGATGGCGGCGTCGCCGTTCTTGCCCTCGACGACCTTGTAGGGGAGCTTGGCGGCGATGCCCTTCACCTCGGCGAACTTGCGTCCGATGAGCCGCTTGGCGGAGAAGACGGTGTTCTTCGGATTGGTCACGGCCTGACGCTTGGCGGCCTGGCCGACGAGGACGTCGCCGTTCTTGGTGAACGCGACGATGGAGGGCGTGGTGCGCGCCCCTTCGGAATTGGGGATGACGACGGACTCCCCGGCCTCCAGGACGGCCATGCAGGAGTTGGTGGTGCCGAGGTCGATGCCGATGATTTTGCTCATGTTAATGGAGGATTATTCTGGGTTGTTTGATGCCCTCCAGAGGCAGGGGATGTGCCAAGGCCGAGGGGGGCTTTTATTGGGGATTTGGAGCATTCCCGGCCGTGGCGGCGCTGTGCCAATCGGGGCGGCCTGACAAACTGTCCCACCTCTGGGGGCCCCGTAAGCCCCGGCTTCGCCGTTGCCCTGAGGAGGCCGGAGGGCTATGCAGACCCTTCGATGCCGGAGCACCTCGACCAGCCCGAACGCCCCCGGAGGCTGCGCGCCAGCGCCGGCATCCGGGCCATGCTGGCCGAGACGGTCCTCGAGGCCCGGCACCTCATCCAGCCGATCTTCGTCACGGACGGGGAATCGCCCGAACCGATCGCCTCGCTTCCCGGCGTCAGCCGCGTCCCCCTTTCCTCGCTCGGGACGAAGTGCGCCGAGCTGCTCCTGCTCGGCATCCGCGGAGTGGCGCTCTTTCCGAAGGTCGATCCGTCCCGCAAGACCGCCGAGGGCGCGGAGGCCCTCAATCCTTCCAACCTCGCCCTGCGGGCCGTGCGCGAAGTGAAGGCCAAGTCTCCCGGCACGGTGGTCTTCGCCGACATCGCCCTCGACCCGTACACCACGCACGGTCACGACGGAGTGCTGAACGCCGCCGGCACCGACGTGGACAATGACCGCACGGTCGAGGCGCTGGTGAAGATGTCCCTGCTCACCGCCCAGGCGGGCGCCGACTTCGTCGCGCCCTCCGACATGATGGACGGGCGGGTGAAGGCGATCCGAAGCGGGCTCGACTCCTCCGGACGTCACGGCACGGGAATCCTGGCCTACTCCGCCAAATACGCCTCCGCGTTCTACGGACCTTTCCGCGACGCGGTCGGAAGCGCCCGCAAGCCCGGTGAAGCGCCCATCTCCAAGGCCGGCTACCAGATGGACCCCGCCAACCGCCGCGAGGCGGCGCGCGAGACGGCCCTCGATGCCGCCGAAGGGGCCGACATCCTGATGGTCAAGCCCGCCGGACCTTACCTCGACGTCATCCGTGACCTGCGCAACGCCACCACGCTTCCCGTGGCGGCCTACCAGGTGTCGGGCGAATACGCCGCCCTTCACGCCGCCGCCGAAAAGGGCTGGCTCGACCTACAGGCCGCCCGCGATGAAAACCTGCTCGGCATCCGCCGGGCCGGCGCGGACCTGATCCTGACCTATTTCGCCGAGGCCTGGGCCCGCGACCGCGCGGCCCGCTGAGCGCGCCGGGGGGAATACGGCCTTTACTGACCGGGTGTTTTTTCTAGAAAAGGG
>JACCDW010687293.1_pt1 | contig 13634 bp, 15 predicted proteins | sample 7449781 | NCBI WGS metagenome assembly JACCDW01 (sample SAMN15323449, study PRJNA562643) | freshwater metagenome | isolation source: river surface water | place: USA:Blue River Watershed | collected 2017-08-18 | reverse complement strand
TTATAATTAGGATTTGAATAGGTCTTTGTTAAACTAGTAGTAGCAGGTGTTACTGAAAAGCTTTCTAGTTGAATCCATTTGATATTAGCTGAGATAACTGCTTCATTAGTATATTCAACAACCACGGTACCTTCTAATCCTGAGAATGAAATATCTAAATCAAAAGTGTCATTGGCAGCTATATCAAGATAATTAGGTTGTCTAATTTCTACTGCGTCACTGTACCAAATAGTATATTGTGGTTGAGGGTCAATATACGTGATTGGATTAAATCTTGTTATAAATCTATGCTTAGTTTCGATGTTAATGGCGTTATCCAATAGCTCCATATTTCCCTTAATACCGAACTGTGTGTCAGCATAAAATACTGTTTTAGTTGTATCAATGTTGAGTTTATAAATTGTAAAAGTTAAAAATTGGGGATCAAGGAAATCTATTTCAGACTCTTCTATATTCACCGTTGCTAATCCGGTAGTGGCACTAGCGGTTAAAGATTTATTTAAAAATTCTTTACCGTTAGCATCCTGTACACTTATTTTTAAATCCATGCTAGTAATGTCTATACGTTTTTGATCCGAATTCTTTACATCGATGGTAAGTATATTATCGACGCCTTTGTAAATTTTTATACGATTTTGATACACAATTTTATACCTCACTGGAAAGACAGCCATATCCGCAACAACATTAATTCGATTTGGATATAAATAACATGAAATTTTTTGCATTTGGATTAAGTCCTTACTACTATTTATATGGTAAAACTAAGAGATAACATAGAGAATCAACTACCCTTTATCAGCGTATTAAACTACGGAGAAGAGGAATACGTAGGTATAATAATAAATCAGGATCAATTCGTAACCAGTTTTTATGATTTAGAATCCGTAAAAGATCAAGCCGAAAAAACTCAGCTGTTAGAGCTGGGAGAAATATGGTGGTGGGAAAGCAACAGACAAGTTCCTATCAATATCTTTCTAAGAAGAGAGATAGAACCGTTTCGATACAGCATTAAAACATTCAACAGTAAAGATGTTAGAATAATTCTTGGGCCTGTTGTTAATTTGCTTAATCTAACCCTAAAAAGGGTCAAAAGAAAAAGTGTACAGCTAGTTAGAAAACCACCCAAAGGTTAATAGTAGCCATAGCTTATTTTTTCGCAAATAAGATTCATCTGAACAATCACTGTCATCGCATACGCAATAGCGTGAGCTTTTTTAAAGTAGTATTCACCATTCTCTGGCGGAATCCATATCTCCGTCATTATCTCCGTCCATGTCTTCCCAATCAGATGCCTCTTGCTTGGGCGGATCATAGCTAGGACGGCAGCTAATTGTTCCACGGAAGTAGGGCAAGTCTTCCTCAGAATTGCACCATGGCCGTTCAAATGAAATAACAGACTTGTGAATTGGTCGTCCAAAAGTAGTTCCCATATTGGTTCAGTCTCCATTAGTTGAAGTAAATGATTTTCATCTTTAATGTCTTTATATAAACTGACATTTAAAAAATCTAATTTAAAATATCCTCTTTCCTCTGCCTGCTTATATTCTATGGTTGATAAATTATCTACAGGATTATTAGGAATGGAGTGAAAATAAACTCCTGTATTGTGCGTAACTAATTTATCTGAGTCAATCCTACTTGCTTTAACATGTTTGAGTAAAGCAAGCGCCGATGACCTATCAGCAAAGTCAATATCTATATCTGGCATTATTGTACAATCTTAGTTTCAAATAATAATAACGGTAATTGTTCTGCTAAAAACGAAGCATATTCGTCAGCTGATTCTAAGTCTTCAAACCCAGTTAGCTTTACATAAACAGCAGCATCATCTTCACTGAGTATAACTTCCATGTTAAGTTCAGTTCTATTTTCTTGTGTACCAGGGTTCATAAATCAGCCTCCTTAACGACATCTTGAACTAGCCCTAAATTAACTCTATCAGTTTTAAATCGTTTGATCCAAACTTCGGGATTAATTATATTACTTATCGATGCTAATTGCTCGTCGTTAAGTGTAGCTAATAATTTTTTACCAGTTTGACAATTTAACAATAACCACGGACTTATTTTACCGTCTTTGATATCAAATGTAGCCCTACTAGTACTAACATATTTAAAATAATGATTCCACACACTTTTATTTTGTGATGCCCATGCGTCCATTGTTTGTATACTTCTTTCTAAGGCAACAGAAGCATGTTCTGTATGAATTAAATCCAACACATACTTTTCATACAGTTCATCCCTACACCAATGATCTAATTTAACTCCGCTTTTTACTACCCAGTCAATAAAATGCTCAGGGTATAACGGATTAACATTACTAATAAAACTACCAAATTTTACAAATGCGTTATAATAGGGACTTTTTGCAAATTCTTCGTAGGTCTTTGTGCCTTTTAAATTTTGTGTTGTTTGAAAAAATCTAACAAAGGCTTTATAACCAATGATGACGTGTTTTTCCGATGCTGCCAGAAATCTTCTTTTCTGTTCACAAACATGAGTCACTAATGTACTTTCTTTACTGTACCCATGCTTACAATACTGACAGACATAAGGCTTTTCTTTCATCATTAGATTAAAATAATTTTTCAATTTCTTTGTCTTCGTATCCGTGTTCAAAAGCTAAATCTTTCAATTCTTTATTTGTCATTAGTTCCGATAGCATCTCTAATTCGTCCTGTTTTCTATTAGGATATATGCTACTTAAAAACTTGACTTTTTTTGTTTCAGTCTTTTTTCTTTTAAAACTCAACCATTCGTGAAAGAATAGTTTTCTACTTTCGTGACTACACATACACAACAACTGCCACAACAGTTTAGGATGTTTTTGAAGAGTGTTCCAATGTTTATTGTAGTATTCATTAACAGTGAGAACAAAGTGTTCTTGGACTTCTCGAGATTGTCCTTTTACATTGCTAATATACCTATTTAAAATAAACAATTCGCTTTTTAATGCCTTTCTCTGCTCGTCGTCAAGATCGTCCCATAGATTTTTTGCTCCGAGATCAATGGCTGCTAATTTATCTTTTAATTCTATTTTCTCGCTCATATTCTTCACTCATCTTATAAACAAGTATAGCACGATCTAGTGCCTTACGTACAGACTTATTGGTTCTTGCAGCACGGCGCATTGCAATTACTAACTCATGTTCATCAAGATCAATCCTACCTTCAGACCGACCAATTTCAAATCTTTCACTTGGCTCAGCACCAGATTCTCTTGCGTATGTAATACCATCCGCATGTTCGTAAATGTATGTGACGCCAGGTTTAAGTGTTCCCATATTACAGTAGTTTATCTAACTGAATTAGTTCGTGCTGTCTTGAAATTTCTTTTACAAAATATGTACACAGTGCCTTTGGCTGACTATTCAATGGTACAGCTAGCAATTGACTATTTTTCATTTTAGGAAAATACCATTTAACATCATTGTAAAAATTTACAATCTCAATTGGCTTAAATTCAACTCTAAAGCTAGTCAACGGATTAAAACAGAGAGCTTCGAACCCCCTATCATTAAGGCTAGTCAACGGCAATATTTCTATATCGCAACTGCTTTGACTGTCTCCTACTGCTATACTCCAGTCGATCGGCATAGCAATCTCATCGTCACCTATTCTTAATACCATTGCTGGACTGTTAAAGCTTTCTAAGAAAATCAATGGTTGAAAGAAAAAGTCTGGTTCTGAAGGTGTGCTGTTATCAAGAACAGCAAATCTCATATTGTCATCTACCTCGTCGGGTAGATTATTTAAATCGAAGGGTTGGTTGTCTAAGGTTAAAATCATCATGTGGTTATTATACAACAATCGTTATAGATTGTCAATTCCAATTTATCTTTTCAAGTGTAAACGGATATTTGGCTTCCTTATAGAATTTTTTGCGCTCTGTAAGATGTCGTTTTGCGTATTTACAAGTGCTAGTTATATCCCAGATCTGGACGAAGTCCTTATCTTCAGCTTTTCTAATACCTCGCCCAATGCTTTGTATAACCCGTGTAAAGCTTTTTCCGGGTTCCAAAAGAACCAGATTAAAAATCCTAGGGATATTAATACCCACAGCGGCCACACCATAAGTCGCCACAATAATCTTGTTGTCACTGATTTTAACTTCGTCATATTCTTCTTTCCGGTCTTTAGTTTTTACTTCTCCTGAAATAAACACACTGTCTGTTATTTCATTTCTTATAAATTTACCAGATTCTATACGATTAACAAGCACTAGAGTGTTACCTGTTTTAGCAATATCTTTAATTAAATTACTGATATGTATCATGCGATCTTCATCAGTGACTAGATATTTGTTTTCTTCAGCGTAGCTTTTAAATTCTGGTAAGTCGATGTATTGTAATACATTTACATGACATTGAGCAAGAACTCCTTTGTCTTGTAATTCTTTAGCACTAACTTTGCCTACAACTGGACCAATGCTGGCAAAAATGCTTTCAAACTCAAATGGTTCCTTAGGAACTGTACCAGTCAATCCCCAACGAATTGGTGCGTTACACATATTCTGTGTAAGTAAATTTTTAAGGACTTCGGCCTTTGCCTGATGTACTTCGTCAACAATAACAGTTTGAACACCGTCTAGAAATTCTGCTAGTGATACGATATCGTGCTCGTGATTCTTTGATTTCTTATCAAGAATATTAAGGCTTTGCCAAGTACAAATTGTATGTGTCTTATTTAGATCTTTACGGTCTCCGTAGTACACACCAACATCTAATCCTACATTAATAAAATCTTCTTCAGTCTGTTCAACAAGACTTTTATTAGGCACAATAGTTATAGAACGCCCGTAAGGTTCACATAATTTTGCCAAGGTAGCAGTCATAATAGTCTTTCCTGCGCCAGTAGCTACTTCTTGTAATGCCTGTGGATTTTTAAGAAAATTATTAACAACCTCTACCTGATCATCTCGCAGTCTAATCGGCTGACCAGCAAATCGATGGCCTTCTGGCCAACATTGATCTCCCCAATAATCTTCTTTTACTTCAGGAAAAGTTAACTGAAGATTATTTCTAAGATCTTCGACTTCTTCTACATCAACTCCGCATTTTTCCAGTATTTCTAATATGCGGGGAAGCTGGTTGATATAGCCGTTCCCGCCCATGCCAAACAGAGTAACACTACCGTCCCATCTACCTAATTTGTAAGCGGGATGGTATCGAGCGTAACCTACTTCATATTTAAAGTTGTTAACTAACTTCCTTCGAATCTCAACAGGAAGACCTTCTAATTTTATGTTAACTTCGTCTTTAATAATTAATTTACAGGATGACATTTATGTCTTTCGTGAATGGTATTTTATCAGTATAATAAATTATAAGGTCAACGCCTCGAAGATAGCAATAACTTTTATTTTCTTTAAACGTGTTTGTAAAACTGATAATAGATTCTGGTTTCCATCCCATTTTTACCATAAATTTTGGTAACTTGTTGTTAGCTATACCTACCAATGTTATATCATCATCTAATAATTTGTTATAACCGAACTCAGACACCGAAGCGTTGAAGTTAGCTTTATCAGTATTTGAATCAAATCTAAAATATACTCCTACGTTCCCAATTACCTTATTTGAACTTTCGGAATTTTTTATCAAATCTAGTGATTTTTTGTTGATTTTTGGGTCGTGCCCTTCGAAGACACAAAGCATTGGTAATCTTTTTAATTGACTCAATGCGTTAACAAGGTCTGAAAACAAATATTGTTTCGGGTCTATATAAATTTTTGGAGATTTTCGAGTTGCTATTTTTTCAGCAAGCGAAAAATTACCAATTTTTTCAAAAAAATCGTACTGATACCGAATTTTGCGGTCATGTATTAAAATCTTGTTTTCAGCAGTTAATGGACCTATGTCACTTTCTAGGTGTTTTTTTAAAATTTCATTTTCGTTCAAAAAAATGTCAAAAGGCTTTTTTTGGCCTCTCATGATTTTTTCAATCTCGAGGTAAAAATCCATGATTTTCCCCTCAATTTCGAAGTCATCTTTTAAAAAAGTGGAAACCAAGGTATACACATTTTTTTCAGTGAGCATTAGAGAGTAACTTTTTGCTCCTACGGCTGCGATTGCTCCGTCAGTCTTAGAGTTAAGGCCTATGAGTTTTTCTTTTATCCGCTTGTCATAGGTAAATTCCACTAAAATTGTCTCTTTTGGATTAGCTGGTAGTGAAATTTTTCTAATTCTCTGAATTGTTCTAAATGCCTGAGACCATAAATTATTTTTTATGACAGAATCAAAATTGGTTTCAATTTTTTCTAGGACTGGCTGGTTCTCAACAAAAATCTTTACCAGTAATTTTGACTGATTTTCGGTCAAAAAATGACCCTTATCCATTTGATTGAATAAACTGAGTAAAATTCTTTTATCTTTAGTAGGAATAAATTTACTATTACTCTTAATAGTAGGTACTAGTTTCCTTAATAGACAATCTACGGTTAAATTCATGATCTTTCAATGTCTTCTTCGTCGCATTTTTCGCCATATTGTATTTCTACAATTTTACATGGCTGGTCAAATGGATTAAAAAGTTGATGCCACTCGTTTTTTTGAATAATAATGGTATCATGAAGTTGTAATGTCTTTGCTGGGAGGATATACCCACTAGACATTTTTTGATTTACTACGCATTGGCCTTCTGAAACAATCCAATGTTCGTTTCTTTTACTATGACGTTGCATGGATAATGAACACTGTGGCAATACTGTAAGCTCTTTGACCTTACATCCCGGAACATCGTATAAAACTCTCCAATGTCCCCAATGTCTATGAGTTTTAGGATTTTTCCATTCTTCTAAAATCCAAGAACTTGAATTCTTTTTGTCAGTACCGCCTACACCAAATACAAATTCTAAATTAGAGTCGACAACATCCATCTCTGGAATGTTATATTTTGTTCTATCTCCGCCATTAGCAAAAATTATTCGGTCATTTGGGTAGTGAGCTCGCACTTGTTGGATAAAATGTCGAGCAGAATCATCTTCGTCGTCAAATGTATAAACCTCATCGACCATTAATAGATTATTAATAAGGCATAGTCTTTCGTTCCAAGGCATAAAAGACTTTCCCTTCTTTCGTTCTAACCATTCGTCACTGTTAAGACCTACAATTAGCATATCTCCGAGCATTTTAGCAGCTTTGAAATAGGCTATATGGCCTGAGTGTAGAGGGTCAAAGCCTCCAGTAACTAAAACAATGTTCATAATGTGGCATCTTCCATTCCAGCGACACGAAGCTTGATAATATTACTTAATTGCCATTGTTTTATGTCTAAGCTTTTAGTAATACCTAGCCATTTATTACGTAATAAGGCAAATTCGTTGATAATTTTTTCCATATCAACAACATCAGCTTCTCCATCGACATATTTTTCAACATCTCTGCTGGTTAGAGCACGTTGATATGTTTCGAGGTATTTTCTAAACAAAGAACTACGCAATCTGCGTAGTTCAATGTTCAAATATTCCAAAATTGCTTCAATTTCTTGTAGCTGATTAAATCGTTGTTCCACAATGCCAGGCATACTGGCAGCTGCCTTTTCAATATTTCCCGCTATGCGGCTATCATTTCTTGCTGCCTGTAATTCGGCTTCAAAATATGCAATAGCATCTGGAATATACGAAATATCTTTTGAAACTTTTGTATACCAGCTCATTCTTCGTCTTCGTCGTAGTCCCAGTTATCCTCTTCATCAAGACTTTCCTCACTATCTTGATCAAGATAGTATTCGATGGCCTCGTCTAATGACTCGTCATAACCAATTGCCGACTCTAAGACTTTATCACCGATACCGTGATCGGCTAATAAGTCAACATAGCGTTCGGCTAGTGCTTCAATATTTTTCTTATCAACATATTCTTTGAATAACATCCAAATATCGGCAATTTGATTCTCGTTCATGATTCTACAATTTCTCCAGTTTCAAGATCAATGTTAGAGTTTACTACAGGACGCTTGGCAAAGTCAACCATGACTGTGTCAAGACAGCCTTCTTCGTTGCGTTCCCATTCTTTACGATACAACTTAATTTCTGAACCATCTGATCCAACATATTTAAGTCTATTGCCATCTTTTTGGAGGAATCCTTTTGCTTCAAACAGGTCAACTAAACCACTATAAGGGTTCATACCTGTCTCATAAGGAATTTTAACCTGTACACTTTCAAACGGCTTAGCGTAACGAGTCTTCATAACCTTACAGGCAGCACGAATACCACGAACTTCACTGATCTTGTTACCGTCATCGTCCTCTTTGAGCTTGAGCTTCTTCATAGCTACTACAATAGAGCTAGCATAAACAAAACCTTGACCGCCACTAATCTTATCATCCGGATCAAACATATCTTGTGACGCATAAGTGTGGTTAGTACATACTAAACCAACATTATAACTGCCAAACATGTTGACACAGTTACGAACAAGTGCTGTAAGTGCCTTAGGCTTACGGCCCATGTCGCCCTTAAGGTCACCGGCCTCAAATTGATTGACATCGGTTGGGGTAAGCAACATACCAAGTGAGTCTATGACAAACAAAACCTTAGGACGCTCAGCCATTGCTTTGTACTCTTTCATGAATTCGTTGATAGTTTTAGCAACATCATCGATCATAGCCATGTTAAGTTTGAGCAATTTGTCTTCGCTAACGTCAACACCCAATGCTTCAAGCCATGATTGGTCTAGAGCGTTTTCTGAGTCGATAAGAACAACATAAATGCCTTGTTCTTGTGCGTGTTTAATAAGATTTCCGGAACAAATATAACTTTTGCCAGCGCCTGATTCGCCAGCAAACACTGTTACTTTGCCAAGTGGAATTCCTTTATGAAAATCTGAACTAATCAGATAATTTAGAGCATAGTTGCCTGTACTAACCCAGTCAGTTGGGTCATTAAAGCCAACACCTAACCCGTCAATGCTCTTAGTTAGGGTTTTTCTAAATTTACTTAAATCAAATGCCTTTGTAGCCATATTAAAATCCTTAGGTGAAGAGAGCTCGGGCGTAAGAACTATGTCTCAGCGGCCCGAGCCTTGTTTTATTATTTGTTTCGATTACGAATCATAGCAAGAATGTCTTCAGCACGACCACCAGAGGTAGTCTTAGCTTCTTCTTGCTTTGCTGCTGGAGCAGGCGCTGCCTTTACGGCAGGTTGTTCCCAAGGAGCTTCGTCGTCGTCGGCTACAGCAGGAGCAGCCTTAGGAGCGGCTTTGGCAACAGGGTCACCAGTTGCTTGACTCATACCGGCTGGTTTGAAATATTGTCCCCAACGTTCCATGTCAAACGGTTCGCCATCGACAGATGCTTCAAACATTTCCTTAATAACCTTAACTTCAACGTCAGAAGGTTTCTTAGGAAGAAAGTCTTTAAGATTATAAAGACCATGTGATTCAATTGCCTGTGTTTCAGCATCACTAAGTGGGCGCTCACGACGCTTCCATGTACTAGTTGAATAGTCTGCGTATCCGCCTTTGCTAGTTTTAATTAGACGGAAATCAACACCGTGAATAGCATCGGTAGGAAGATTGTCCATTTCTGGATCAAGCAAAGCGCCACGAATAAGTTGGAAAATCTGAGGACCGATAATGAAACGACGAATTGCGTTTTCAGGTTTAGATTCCTCTTTGAGCCCGTCCTCAACAACAAAGCCTTGGAAAATATATGAACGCTTCTTCCAATACTTACGACCCATATCTTCCAATGCTGGATCTTTAAACCAACCACGAACTTCGTTTAGGATAGGACAGCTTTCGCCATACATTTCCATACACGGAACATTTACAATGGTTTGCTTAGAATCGGTATCGCCTTTAACACCAGCAAACGGCAATTTGATCATTGCTCGTTCAACCCAGAAAAATGTGTTGTCGGGATTACCATCGGGTAAGAATCGGACAACTGCTTCTTGTCCTTCTTTGAGATTCCAGAACGGGTAAATTGAATTATCACCGCCTGAACGTTGATTGTTGTCGGAACCACGTGATTCCTGTTCTTTTAGTTTTGCGCGAATTTCAGCTAAAGTTGCCATAATTATTCTCCTATTGTTAGCCTTTTATATTTGCCTTTAATTGTTGAAACCTATCAACAAAAAACGCATACATGTTATTGTATGCGTTTTTATTTATGTTCGCAAGAGAAATCTTGCTGAAAAACAGACTTATCTTGCCAATCCTGCTAGTTTTTTCATTCGACTCATTTCACTAATGGATTGAAGTTTCCCAATAACTTTCTTTGCGATTGGAGCAACATCTTCTCCGAATTTTTTCTCGCAGGCTATAAGAACACCTTCTTCACCTTTGGGGAAGTTGCCTGTTTCTCTATCCCACATGCTCTTAACAAACTCAATTAATTCACCAGTGGAACTTTCTTGTTTGTTTGAAAACACATCTTCTACTTTCATGCCGGCCATTGTTATGGCCTCGCCGACAGTTATTGATCTGCCGCCAATATGAATAATAGTTTCTGATGTGGCACCGGCCTTTTTGGCTTTTTCAATAGCGCCTGCTAAGCCTTTTTTAGCTAGATGTTTGGCCATATTTTTAGTTTTAATAGTATTACCAAACTTGTCTTTCTTATCGCCTGTCTTTGTATAAGGCCCGTCAAACGGAGGAGCATCTTTATCCTCAGCCATTGGAGGTTGAGCAGCGGGCTCAGCTGCTGGAGGTGGAGGTGGTTCAACAGCAGGCGGAGCTTCGGCAGCAGGCGGAGCAGGCTCAGCGGCTGGCTCAGTAGGAGCAGGTTCTTCGGGTGCTTCTGCTTCAAAATTAATCTTACTTAAAACATCTGTACCGTTTTCTTGATCTTTAATTTCAATATAATCTTTAAGAATGTCACGAATGTCTTGCTCTGGACTGACGTCTGCTAATTCTTTAAATACTTCCATTAATTCGCTGTCGTCGATAATTTCACTTAAACTTTCGATAGCATTAGTTCCGTCTGTGCCTACTGGAAATGGTTGTGATACTAGCTCATTTAATTTTTCGATAGCAGCATTAGCGGCTTCTTCGTCTTCACTAAAAATATCTTTACTACCTTCTGCTAACTTGTTCATAAAGTTTTCGTATTCAGCGAATTCTTTTACTTCTTTGTCTTCTTTATCTTCTTCTTTATCTTCGTCTTCGTCAAACAGATCTTCAATAGTCAAATTTTTAACCGGAATATCGCTTTCGTCAACTAATCTAAATATATACGGAAAAACATTCTTTAATTCTTCATTGAATGTTTTAATGGTTAATCGATCAATCCAATCATTTATAATTTCTGCTGGAATTTCTTTAGAAGCTGCTTCTTCGAAACCTTCTGCGAATTGCTGGTAATGTACTGGATTTTGTAGACTAAAAATTTCTTTTTTAACTTGATCGATTCGTTCCATTACTTTGGTATTAATAGAACTCATTGCTTCGCTGACCATAGGATTACGATCAACATATCCTTTAAACATACGGAGCTTGCTTAATTCTTCGCTTAGACCAGTAATGTGTTGACCAATATTGTCATATGGTGTGCCGCCATGACAAATATGTTGTGCTAGGGCTCTAGCACCGTTAAGGTGCTTGTAAGGATATTTGAATCTTTCACCTTCAGCATTTTCAATGTAAATGCTTTCAATGCGCTGTGTTCTTCCTGCAGGACTGTTCAGATTAATCGGGGCACTGTGCCTTACAATTATTTTTGATTCTCCAAACTGCTGAAAACTAGTTCTATTTGTGCCGTATAATTTACTTTCGGTCATGCTGCCGTCTCCGGATTTTGATAAAAATTTATAATCTCTTTTCTCTAAGTTGCTCTTTGCTATATCACGGGTATCAAAGTTCATCATTTTTTGTTTAGCAAATTCTCTAAGTTCTTTTAAGAAATTAAAAAATTTTTTCTTACTAAAAGCTGACTCACCATTAGTTATATCGTTGCTGTAGATAACTACTAATCCGTCAATATCTCCGTCATCATCTTCATCTTTAGAAGATATAGATACTGTGATCCTTCCGAGATTTTCACCTTCATATACATAATCAAAATCAAAAAATCTAGCCTCTGATGGTTTATCCGTAGGCTCGCTTTTTTCGTTTTTCAGTGAAATCTCAGGGAACATTGTTCGTAATTTACTGAACAATTCTTTGGCAACTAAATTGAGATTTTTATTCATACTGATATTTATCCTAAACTAGAGGAAATAAAAATAGGCATTGGCATTTCCCATTCTTCCTCTAAATTGATGTCATTGCTGGTTATAGTGTCAAATACACGTTGATCCCAATCGCCCAAAACTTGTGCCATTCTAACCAATAATAAACAAGCACTAACTAGGTCATCCTGTTCTTCATTTTTGGCTTTAAAAGTTATACCCTGTGCTATAAATGTTTTTAATTCAGAAATTAATGGTTTACTGTAAATGGTCATTTTATTAGACTCAATTAAGTATTTTAATCGAGCTGCTGCGGCAATTTTAGCACCGTGTGTAGTGTTAAATCCTTTACGGAATTTTCTAACGTGTCCTTTACGTACTGGCTCGCTGACAAATAATCCTGGAAAATTTTCTTCTCCGATATCGCGGATACAAACTAGACCTGCTTCACCTACTGTATTATTTTCTATAGTCCAATAAAGACTATTAGGATTTTCGTCGCCCATGGACCCGTGTATATGCTGTAATATTTCTCTTAAGATTTTAATTTGACCTTGTATAGGTGTTAAATTATGTTGCCATTCACAAACTTGTGTGAAACTTGGTAATTCAAATACTTCTATAGCAGCATTGTTTCCACCTGTTCCTAAACTAGGATCAAGAGTAACTGCGTACAACATATCTTTTTGTAATTTTTTATACCAACGAATTTGACCCATTTTACTAATAGGTTCTATACCTGACATTTCAGCTAACTTTATACTGTTAACTAATGTTTCGTCGTAAATTAAGAATTCGCAATTATATTCTCGACGGAATCGTTCTTCGCCAATTCGTCCTCGTTCGGCAACTGCCCATGCGTCATCTCTATCAGGATGTTCATTCCAATTACACGTAAATGGAAAAAATCCGTTAATTCCAACTTCTTGTTCGTTGCCAAATTCGTCAAACTTTTTGTTAGCATCTTTCCAGATAGTAGCAAATGTGTCTTCGTCACTGTTTGGTGTCGAAGTAATAATTGCTTTACCACCTGTGGCTAGTGTTGGCGATATTGATGTCCAAAATTCGTCAGCAATGTTCGGAGGTACAAAAGCAAACTCGTCGCAGTATAGTAAGGAAATAGACATACCACGACCTGTGTTGCCAGTAGTAGTTGTAGAGACAATACGTGATCCATTATCAAATTCAATGCTTCCTTTGTTGTAGTTAATAACACCTGATCGAATATGATCAGGACACAATTCATAGGCGTAACGAATACGCTGCATAATTTCTTGAGAGCCTGTAAATTTGTGTGCTGAAATTAATATAGTTTGATCAGGATGGAACATTGCGTACCAAAGCAAGTAACCTGCCGCACAGGTTGTTTTACCCATCTGGCGTGGTAACATGTTTATATTAAAACGATGCCCGTGATATGCGTCTAATAAACGTTCTTGATAGGCAAATGGTTCAAATAATAACTTGCCCTTTACCGGATGCTGTATGTAAAAAAAGTTTTTACAAAAATAATGG
>JACCDW010579074.1_pt1 | contig 13635 bp, 22 predicted proteins | sample 7449781 | NCBI WGS metagenome assembly JACCDW01 (sample SAMN15323449, study PRJNA562643) | freshwater metagenome | isolation source: river surface water | place: USA:Blue River Watershed | collected 2017-08-18 | reverse complement strand
GCCTTGAGATTGCGATTCTCATAGTCAGCCCAGCCTGCTCGTTCCTGCATTTCCTGCATCTGTTTGGCAAAGTCGCGGTCACTGGGAGTAACATCTTCTTCTGGTATGATAAAGAATTTACCCTGATCCCAGTCAAAGCCCATTTGAACCGTCTTTACCTTGACAAAAGGGCTTCCCCCTACAGTAGAGTATGGCAGTTTGATCTGAATTACTACTGTGGCATCTTTATCACCGTAAGTTACCAATCTACCAATATGCTCGTAAAGTTCACCGACTTTCATTCGCTTTCCTTGGTGCATGTGATTTTGTCTGGACTATACATCATGACAAAATTACCGATATTAAACAAGCCCAATACTGCCAGACACAGCACAAATCCGCCAATACAGGCCAACGCAGTTTTCACGGTTCAACTCCGAAATGCTTCTTTACATTGTGTCGAGCCATACGAAAACTAGTTTGATCAGAGGATTCTCCCGCCCATTCGTCATACTTAGCAATACATTCCCGAACAATCAACAGGGCGAATTGTTCAAAGGCCTCGGCGGCGTCCACATTTTTTGTCAGCACAATTCCGTTATGCTGGGTGCCCAGGCCCACCTGGTCTGCCAGTTCTTTAATTCGTTCGTTCATGATTAGTTACGAATCTGCCCGTCCTCGATCATGCGTTCAAACATGGATTGTAGTTGTTCAAACTTGACCTGATAGATGGTCTCCAGTCCCAGCAGGTAGTTGGCCACCTGATCATGGGTCATGGTGCCAGTATTCTGGTATTGGTTATTCAAGGCCTTGATATCATCAACCACGGCCCAGCAAGTCATGATGGCCTGCTCCAAGTCAAAACGATTATGCATAATGATACCTTTCAGGATATTACGCCGCCAATTTTACAAGAACCCAGGCGAAATTGACAGCAGAAAGGACAAGATTTAACCAGCCCCATTTTTGTTGCCTGGGATCCTCACTTTCAAAACAGATTTTGGCCACCCAGGCATTACCCATCGCCACACAAAGTGTGAACACACTCATTTTTACTCCCTCCCCTTAGCATCTTCAACATGGCGACACTTTCGACGGAACATGTAGCCCGGGCAAGTGCAGGTCCAGCCTCCAGCCATCTTGCTCAGGAAATAGGTCTTGCCACCGCTACCTTCAACCTGAATGACTTGGCCTGCTGGCTTGGACTCTTCCACTTTGGGGAAATAAACCGAGTCAGGCTCCCCCTTACGATCCAGCACCACAAACTTGCGACCTTTGGGGTCAAAGTCCATGGGCCGGCTGAACTTTTGAAGTTTGCGGGTGCCCACAGGAATGTAACCCACCATCTTGCGCCGGTCATCTGTGAGATAGTACACATGGTTGGGAGTGTTGCCACTCCACTGGGTTACTTCCTGGAAGTACTTCATTCAGGCCTCCACCGTGTAGGGCTGGTTCCACTTGCCAATGTTCACATCCACGTACCAGCCCACATCAAAGTAATCGGTCTGGATATCGCTGTTATCGTGGTTGCCACGATTCATGGCCGGCAGCAATTCACGCAAGGCGGCCAGTGCCTGACCGTCAAAATGATCCTGATACCAGTAGGGATTCACACTCAGGCTACCGTCTGAAACACGCTTACCAACCACACGATTGTAGTTGGCGATGAAGTCAATGGCACCAGACTTGATAGTGAGCACCAGGGTGCTATGATGACGGACGCTCAGGCTACCCTTGAGCCGATACTTTTTCAGGATGGCCTTAATCTTGGGGGCCAGGCTCTTTTTCAGGTCTTGGGAAACGTATGCCATTTGCTTGCTCCTTGTCAATCAATACCGTTAGTATAGCAGATTCTGGAATTATTGTCAAATTCCATCAAAACAAGTCAACCTGCACTTCCAGTTCTACGGACTGCATCTTATGGTCGTATACTCGGGTGCGGGTCACCAGGCCAGTCTCAAGAGGGCGACCACTTTTCTGGCTCAGGAAACGATCCAGGGCCAGTTTTTCCAGGGCCTGCCAGACAGCCACACGCGGGGTGGTGGTGGCAAACTGGTCTGCCATTTGCTGGATAGTGATGGTCATACCAAAGTCAATGGCGTTGGCCACATCGGGCTGACGCACCAGGAAACGGAACTTTTGGCTGTTATTGAAACCGTTGACAATTTGCTTAGTACGTGCCATTTCGTTTGCTCCTATCAATCAATACCGTTAGTATAGCAGAATCTGGAATTATTGTCAAATTCTGGATTTAGGCTTCAGCCCCAGCGGACAGCATGTTAGCAGGCACTCGCCACAGAGTACCAGCCACGCGCACAGTGGCAAACTTGCGGGCCATCTTTTCCACGATACCACTCATATCGCGTCCCGTGCGGCTATTGTGGAACTGCACACGGCTACCCACAGTGAAACTACGCTTGGCCTGTTGGGTCATGCAACTGCGGCGGAACTTAATGGCGTTGACGATGCTATTCAGTTGGTCATTGGTGAAATCACCGAACATGATAGCGGAATTAACGTCTTGGATCGTGGTCATGCTGTATCTCCTGTTCATCAACCGATAAAACAGATTGTAGCATTAACCCTATTTATTGTCAAATTATGCGACCAGCAAGAACCAGGCCATCAGGATGTAAGTAATTTGGTGAGCCAGTTGATCCAGACCAAACTGTGTCCAGAACATGGGTTTGGTAATGTCCTTGATGCCGAACTTTACCTTGGTCCAGTCAATGTGATAGTGAATGACAGCCTCTAACACGCTGACCCATAGTATGGTCCAGGCATCAACGTAATGGAACAAACTGAACGCCAGCAGTGCTATCAGGCTGGTCCATAAATGGTCCAGACTGTGACTAATGCCCACTGGATCACGATAGATACCCTTGCGTACTGTTTGCTGGTATGTCTGGATTTTGAAATCTGCATAACAGTGTTTTAACTGTAGTAGCAGAAATAACAATAAGATTTCCATGATTTGTATTTAACTCTATACTACAACAAGAGAATTTTATAAGCAAGTTTTTAGGTTAAATGATCCAGAGAATTAAACCCAAACGCAGATTCCAATTCTCTACCTGCCTTGAACAACACGTGTTCATGAAATCTACTACATAGTAGTTGAACACCAGTGGGCCTACCTGAATGCATGCCAATTGGTACAGACAATCCAGGAGTTCCCAGAAACGAAGTGGCTGTTTGCATTTTCATGGCTTTAAAAATTTCATGGGTTCTGATTGTGTTTTTATTATCTTCGCCCATGCCAAGCCCATCTTCAAAGCACACTGGAGTCAATATTAAATCCCAATTGTTAAACACTCCGGTTAATTCAGCCATTAATTGATGCCGTTGGCCCAACTTTTGTATTAATTGTTGTTTGGGAATTTCATTACTAATGTCACAATACTTGTCGTAAACTTCAATGAGTTTTGTATCACTGATTATATTTTCTATCAAACTTCTATTTTGTAAGAACTGGTCTCTTAAAATCTGATTGTGCAAAATGTCTGCATTATCAAATTGAGGCACTGTGATCCATTCTACTTTGTGGCCTGCGTTTATAAAATACTTGATTACATCATTGATAGCGGCCATGATGCTGTCTGACAAGGTGTTTTCAGTGCCCAGACAAACACCTATCCTTAGTTTTTCAGGGCCGGCAGCATAATCATGCTTGTGGGGAATCCAGTTGGGGTCAGAACCACCCCGAGATTTCATGACTTCAAACACTGTTTGAATATCATCAATACTTCGTGCCATTATGCCCTCAGTTGAAAACAACTGTAACAGCAATGATTTATCAAAATACTTATTTTGTTGCCAGTCAAAGTTGACACTGGGTATCAAGTTCATGGTGGGCCTGAATCCATATACTCCGCACATCCAGGCTGGGTACCTGACACTGCCACTATAGTCACTGCCATGAGCAACTGAACACATGCCAGTGGCCACAGCCACTGCCGCACCGCCACTTGACCCACCAGCAGTTATGTTTGAATCAAATGGGTTCAGTGTTGTGCCGTACAAGTCGTTTTCTGTGAACCACCTAAGACCAATGGGTGCACAGTTTGTTCTTCCCACCATGAGAGCATCTTGATCACGAATGTTTTTAACAAATGGATTGTCCCATTTAGCTATTTGGTTTCGGTGGTTGCTAACACCTCGTGAGTTTACTCGCCCTGCAACATCAACTGTGTCCTTGAATGTGACTGCAAATCCTGTGAGATTTTTTATTTCTTGATTGGGCTTTGGTACCACCAGTGCAGTCATGTCATCAATGATGGCATTTACACTGGGATTGATCTGTTGAATGCGGGCACGGTAAGAATTTAGAATTTCGTCTTGGGTCAATTGCTTTGACTTGACTAATTCATGCAACTGTGTTCCAGTAAATTTCCATAACTCCGTTGCCATCACCCTTTACGCTCCCAAAAGACTTTTTATAATTGTTTTAATGTTTTGATTGTAATAAATTTTTTCGTTGTCACTATCAAATTCAGAATGCTCACCTATCCGGTAAATGTGCATGGCCCGCTCTAGGTCATTCATGGTCAAGTAAGCAAGTGCAAGATAATAACAGTTGCTTGAACTGCTAAATTTTTCTAACAGTCTGACAAAATCTGGACGCGGTGATTTCATACAATAGAAACAACTAATAACATAGTTTTTTACAGCACGCCATAGATTCAGTTCAGTTAAATCCCAAGCACCATACTGTTCAAACAGTTGAATGTATTCCTGGTATCGCTGATTATGTATGAGATCCGTGAGCCTATGCGGATACAGTCTTTGCGGGTCATGAGGAAACCAATACTCAGTAAGGCTTTCGTAGCAGTCTTTGCCCGGACGTTGCCAGTGTTCAATGACAAATTCAGGAGCATATTTTATGGAAAACTCAGGAACAAGAACTTCGTGTATGGCATGCTGCCACCACCAGCCAGACCGTGGTGTCAGGCGTGGCATGTCGCAACTGATCATGTTGTACAATTTTTCATGCCGGTTGCAACTGTATCCCATTTTGGGATCAAGTTCACTAGGCAAACTTTGCAGTCGCTCGTCAAAATCTAAGTGTAATACAAAATCGGCATCGGCTGGAATCAACTCAATAAGTGTATTTTTCGCCGCACTAAAATTAAAAGGTTCAATGGCTATTTGTTTTATGTTGACCCTGATCAAGGTGTTGTCACGCAACAATTCAAGGGTACGATCAGTACTACCAGTATCAGTCACACATAGTTCTTGTATACCATGCTGGTGCAAGTTTTCTATCAAACCCTGCACATTGTGTTCTTCATTTTTACATATGGCTGCACAAACTATTTTCATAATACTCTCTAAATTTTGATCTGTATCGAATCAAGTCAATAACAAAATCTATATCATGTGTATTTAATGTGCGTTCAACTTGTTGCCAAATGTCCGGGCGGCTATCACACCACTGATTCAAAATAAATGAATCCCCCTTGAGGGCGTTCTTGATCATTTCAACAAATATAGCACGATGCTTGATCCAGCCAGTGCCCAGGTTATGCACACTTGCAACTACGTTCACTGGTTTGAGGCCCAGATACCATGTCACATCAATGATGCCATCACGTATGGCAATACCAGGACGGCAAACTTTTATACCACCATGACCGTACACAATGTCGTAGCAATTCCGTGACATAAAGATACTGGGTTCTTGGGCGTTCAATACTGCCACTGCCTCAGGCAACACAGTGTTGTCTCCGTCTATCCAGACAAAAAGGCCATCTGGGCATAGTGCACTCAGATGGCGATAGGTATCCAGTATGGTGCCAGATCCTTGTAGTTTTATTGCATCAGGGAAAACCGCCAGAACACTCGACCAATTCTGTTCTGTCTGGGTCGGGCCATCTTCCTGACTGAAAACGTAAAATACTTTCATAAACTTTGTGGTAGGGTGGCAAGCGTTCAAGGAACAAGGTTATTTCAGGGCCATCACGCTTGACCAAATACTTATTGCTTTTACAGCAATCAAGCAATTTCTGTATGTCTGCCCAGGTACCAGACACGCGAACTGTGTACATCATTCTCGTACAGCCACTATACTATAACGACTGTATACATCATACTGTTTGGCACTCTCGGCCATGATTACAAATCCCGAAAACTTATCACAGAATTGTTCAATGCTGCTCACAGTGTTGATATGTTCAGGGATAGCATAGTCTGTGCTTTGTGCACAAACCATGGTTCCTGGAGTTGCCAGTTTTAACCAATCATCTGACATGTGTTCACAACTGGTGTTCACAATCAAATTGAATTGACCTGATTTGGGTTGATAGTTGGTTATGTCCAGGCATTCACTGGTCCAGAACCAGTCATGATTGAGTTGCCTACTGAACTCAACCCAAAAATCATCAAGTTCAACACCATGTGCTGTATCTATGAGTCCGTGAGTATAGAACAATCTTGGCAACAGACCGTGCCAGTGTCCTATAAACAATGCCTGCCGTGGTTCCTTGATACAGTTGCGTGCCAGGTTCAAAAGCTCAAGTTTACTAAACAACTGACCACGACTCAGACTATCACGCAACGCAAGGCTACAGGTTTCATCATAGGGAAACCTGTAGTACATGCCAACATATGTAGAAACGGCTTTTAGTATTGCTAGTTCGTTCATTATGAGATAGTGTATTTACTCATGGTATAATGACCGAAGCCCACCTGTGATCCATATTCAACTTTACCATTGAGCATCAATGAAGGACGAGCATCCAGCAAACTTTCCCACACACCCAATAGTACATTATCATGTGCCACTCGTATTTGAAGTCCCTGACTTTCGCCCTGTACTTCAAACCAGTAGTCATATGCACGATGGTTTCTGTTGCGGCGTGCTAGCTTGCCGCGAAAAATCACAGGCAATGTTCTGATACCTGACTTACGCGGAGCCTCATTGACAAAGTACTGCTGGCGAAGATTGTCCAATGAACTATCATACTCATGGAATTCAGGCAAGCGATAGGCAATGCCCAGCCAGTCCTCGGGCAGGCGGCGTCCGTCACCACTCACAAACTCCAGCATGCGTTTGCGGAATTCGCTCAAGTGTGTGCCATGCAATCCCCACATGGTGCCACGCTGGCTATAATATGTACGAATCCGGTCTGCTCGTTCGTGATCTTGTGTTTCGAGGTATGAGAGCAGGCGATTGTCGGTGAGACCCCTTACATCATGAGCGTATCCAGCGCCATTACGCACCCTGTGCCAGGCACAACTCAGGGCCAGAATGTCATGATCCAGTTCCAGAGTCATGACCTTGCGAACCCAGGGTGATGCTTCAGTATCCTTGGCCAGGCCCTGGATGATACTGTTGATGTTTACAGTGTTCCAACTGTTGCTCCAACTGTTACTCATTATTCATCACCATCATGAGTTGCATTGGGGAAAGGCCAAGGTGCTGGATCTCGGCTATCGACGTGCACAACATTATCTTGTTCAGTATCACGAATGTCCTGATCACCATATTTGATCAACTTGATGCCACCGTTATAGTCACTGCCCAATCCAATACTGAAACCGTCATCGAACTCCAGCCAGGCAACACCATAGCTCAAGTCATATTCATTTTCACCGCCACGCTGTTCGCAATAATCCCAGAGAAAACTGTAAACATCAGGCTCATCATCTGGATCTGCTTCCTCGCCATTTTCAACCAGAATGTCACGAATATATCCGAACAAATCCTCGTCATCCCAGTCACTGTCGTATTCCCAGCTTTTGCCGTCGGCTTCTTCGTTAATCAGGGTCAGCAAACGATCATTGCCCTCACTATCGTTGACCCAGAGACCTGTTTCACCATCAGTGTTGTTGGTCACAAAGTTTTCAACAACATTGACTAGACCTTCCAGGTCAGTCCAGCAGGCCTCTTCGTTGTAATCATCTGCTTCACGATTCAGAAAAATCCAGCCTTTGAGTCCATCACGGCCAGTGGCCACAAAGTTGTCATTGTGCCAGAAGTCCATGCTCTGCTGAATCCAGCCACGGGCACCCACTTGTTTAGGCAGTCCACGTTTTGCAACTTCGTCGGTTAATACTTGTAGCCAATCTTGGGGTTTCATAATTTCTCCTTAGGGTCGTTTGTCAATCACACGGTCAGCCAGACCATATTCTACTGCTGTATTTGCACTCATGAAATTATCTCGTTCCATGTCTGCTACAAGTTGTTCGTAGGTTTTGCCACGGCTGTTGTGCCGTACATAAATGTTAGTCAAAACACGCTTCATTTCAAGAATTTCACGCACTTGAATTTCCATATCAGTGGCCTGACCACGTGCTCCTCCACTGGGTTGATGAATCATGTGGCGTGCATTGGGCAGAATCAGGCGTTTGCCAGGTGCACCAGCTTGTGCCAGCAGACTGCCCATACTACATGCCTGGCCCATCACAATGGTACTAACATCAGGCTTGATAAATTGCATAGTGTCATAAATGGCCATGCCAGCAGTGACACTGCCGCCAGGACTGTTAATGTACAGGTGAATGTCCTTGTTTTCACCCTCGCTTTCCAGGAAAAGCAATTGTGCGACAATCAAGTTAGCCATTTGATCATGCACTTCACCTTCAAGCAGGATCACACGATCACGCAATAGGCGACTGTAGATATCATAACTGCGTTCTCCGCGGCTAGTTTGTTCTAGAACTACTGGTACAAGTGACATTATTTTCCTTTCGTTTTGCGTATTTGCGGCGGATTATTTGTGACGTTGCTTATTGCATCACACATCTTTAATTTTAAAGCCTCTTCACTACTAAGCCAACGATCCTGGGCAGGTAGTAAGAATTCACGAATTGTTTGGTCATCTTGACCAGTGCATCGTTTGTAATGTTCCACCATGCGTTGCTGTGTTAGCTCATACTCACGCATGGTAGCAAAAAGTTCGTGTGCTTTGCCCTCATTGTACCAGCTAAACTGGTGACTCAGGATACTGGTGTTGGGAGTAAGCACACGGCGTCCTGGTGTACCACTCATAAAAATCAGTAAACCGCTACTGGCAATCATGCCCAGACCCACTGTTTTTATGGGTATGTGACTGCTGCTCATTACATCAATCAAGGCAAAGGCATTTTGTAGATCACCACCTTCACTACAAACCATTAAAAGCAACTCACTTTTTTTGGTTTTTGCCACGTAGTTTTCGTAAAGAATCCACTCAATAACTGGTTTTACTGACTCATAATTTATTTCATCCATGAGCACAAACATGCCGTGGTCACGCAACAAATCACCTGGTGATTTATCTGTGATGCTATCTTCTTCTTTAGCCATATATTCTCTAGTCTGGAGTCACAATTATACTAGTTTGCTGATTGAATTTCAACCCGTTTGGTATTTTTTGTTTACCAACCATATACCATAAATAATTCAATAAGGAGTTAACTATGTTATCATTGTTTTCAAAAATCAAACAAGTTCTGGGTTTGGAAAAACCTCCCGTGGCACCAGCCGCAACAGCACCGTACAAGGTTGAACCACAGCCTCCCATTGTTGAGCCTGTGCCAGTTGTAGAGCCTACACCTGTGCCCACACCTGCACCAGAACCCAAACTTACTGTAGTGGAAACACCACAGCCTACACCTGTGCCCACACCTGCACCAGCGGCTCCAGTTGCTGAAAAGCCAAAAGCCAAAAGAGCAAGAACCAGTGGTAAGTTCAAGGCAGATGATAAATTGACTGTCGAAGTAAATGAAGCCTGGAACGGTGGCAAGGCTCCAGCCAAGAAAGCCAAAGCACCCAAGGCCAAAACTGAAAAGACCAAACTCAAAGTAGTCAAAACAGAACCTGAAAAAAAGAAAGCTACTAATAAAAAGTAATGGAACCTACCTTCTCGGTTGATCTAATTAGCAACCTTAATCTCACTGCCGATCAAGAGTTCAACTGGGAAGGTAAGCCCACTAGCTTATTTTGTGTAGTGGCGGGAAATATCAGTTCCGACCTCAATGTAATCAAAAGTACACTGGACCACCTTAGTTCTTACTATCGTGGTGTAATGTACATAGATGGTTCACTAGAACATCCTGATATAAAAAACTTCAATGAACGTGTTGAACAAATCAGGCAAATTTGTTTGCCCATGACAAACGTAATATACCTCCACAATCACGTGGTGGTGTTGAATGGTGTGGCGTTTGTTGCAGTAAATGGGTGGCTAAATAAAAATCCACAAATTCAAGAGGTTTACGATCTGATAAGGTTGGAAAATCTCAGAGTTGAAGATTTGGCCTATTTGAGCAAAACACTAAAAACACTACAACGGCACCATGATGCCAAGAAAATAGTTGTTATAAGTAGTTCTACACCATGCAATCAACTTTTCTTCAGCAAAGATTCAGCGGCAGAGGACAATATTGAACCCAATATGGCTTTGGCCATGGACACAGAAGAAAAGGTTAATATCTGGTTATATGGGGGCACAAACACTGTTTCTGATCAGCAGATTGAAAACACAAGATATGTTAACAATCCCTGTGATGGTTGTTCCCCATATTGGCCCAAACACGTATTTGTCTAGGCTGCACTCTCAATCTTGATTTGAAGTGGGAAGCCTTCATTACGGGCTTGCAACGTGACTTCGATTCCCTTTTGTTCAGCAATTTCGTAAGGCAGAACTGCCACAACAGCACTACCGCCATGATGGATATCTTCGGTAATTTTTACTGCGGTATCAGCCGTATACTGAAAATGATCAACTAGACTGGTTACAACAAACTCCATAGTGGTTACATCATCATTGATATAAATGATTTTGAACATGCTGGGTTCGTTGATTTTAATGTTGGGTTTGATACGAGCACGAGTTTCGGTCTTGGCCATTTTAGTATCTTCCTTTTGGTATTTATCAAAAAACAGGCTAGGGGTCTAGCCTGTGCTAAAACTCTATCTTATTACTTTACGTAATTGATAGCAATAGCTTTGGGTTTCTTTTCTTCGGGAACTTGACGCTCAAGAGTAATGGTCAAAATGCCATTCTCTTGGCGTGCCCCTACTACTTCAACGTGTTCGGCCAAGGTGAACACGCGAACAAAGTCACGACCGCTAAGGCCACGATGGATGTATTCGCGACCTTCATCTTCGATCACTTGGGCCTGGCGGCCTTCTACCTTCAGTTGCTGATTGGCAACCTCAATGTTGACTTCTCCCTCACGGAATCCAGCCACAGCAATCTCAATACTGAATTTGTCCTCAGTATGCTTGATCATGTTGTAGGGAGGATAGTTGCTTTGCCCAGCAGTGTTAGTGAGCATTTGGTCTAGTTCACGGAACATGCGGTCAAAACCAACACCGAAACGGTGAATTTGAGGAATATCAATGGAACGAAGGTTAAGTTGATTTGTCATTTTTTTCTCCTTTCATAAGCAAGAATGACATGTGAATGTAGACCCGACCATCGGCATCTACATCTTTATTTAGTATACTACTTTACGCAAAAAAATAAACTATTTTGGGCAGTTCAATACATTTTTTTGGGCAGTTCTTGGCTGGCCAAATACTTACGCCAGCGATTCTTGGCTTTGCCCTTGGCGATTTTGCGTTCAATGGTGGGCTTTACATAAAACTCACGGTCACGTAAATCTTGCAGTATGCCACTGTCTGCTACTTTCTTTTTGAACTTACGCATCGTGGCTTCAAAATTGTCTTTGGTGTTAACGACTTTCATGGTTCTCCAATAATGATACGGGATTTTCTACCAACTCCCTGCTAATATTTATCTTGTTGATATTTGAATTGCGATATTTTTGAACGTTGTACATGTGTGGTAGCAACACACGTTCAATTTCAGTATGAAGCCCACGGGCACCTGTTTTTAGTTTTAGACAATTCTCCGCAATTTGTTCGATGGCTGGTTGGTCAAACGCTAATTCAATACTGTCTATGCCCAAAAGGAAATGATACTGACTGATATAGCTATTTCTGACCTGCGTGAGAATTGCAACGAGTTGTTCTTTGGTAAGTTCACTGATGCTTACTCTGCTAGTGAATCTGCCAGTAAATTCAGGGATCATGCCAAACTTAGTCAGGTCGTCTGGCGTGACCTGCTCTAGGTAACTGTCAGCCTTCCTTTGATTGTTAATGGTTGCACCAAAACCAATACTGTTTCCATCAATGCGATTGGCAATCAATTCACTGAGACCCACAAAGGCACCACCTGCAATAAACAAAATATTAGTTGTGTCAACCTCTATCATGTCACTGTTGGGATTTTTACGTTTGCCACTTTGTGGAATGCGGCAAATGGTTCCTTCTACTAGTTTTAGCAGGGCTTGTTGCACGCCTTCACCACTTACATCACGTGTGATACTGGCACTTTCACTCTTTCTGGCAATTTTGTCAATTTCATCAATAAACACAATGCCGCGTTGTGCACGTTCTATATCACCATCAGCAGCAGCAACCAAACGAACAATCATGCTTTCAACATCATCGCCTACATATCCAGCTTCAGTCAAGCTAGTGGCATCTGCGACTACAAATGGCACATCAAGATATTTGGCCACAGTTTTGGCCAGCAGGGTTTTTCCACTGCCTGTGGGACCCAAGATCAGCACATTGCTTTTCTGAACTGAAACGGCATCACTCTTGTTGCTGATACGCTTGTAGTGGTTGCACACCGCCACACTTATGATCATTTTTGCACGATCTTGACCAATAATATATTGATCAAGATAGGATTTAACATCATCTGGGTAAAGAGTGTTTGTGTTTACTATTGCATGGGGTTCTTCTTCGTCTTTCAACAGGTCTATACACATGTCAACACAATCGTTGCATATGGCACTAGACTCACCCACTATTAATTTTTTAACAATATTTTTGTGTTTACCACAAAAACTACACTCTTGGAAATGAACCACGTTACTCATATAGAATATTTATTTGTGTTGAGACTTGAGATTGTAAAACAATGCGAATGATTATTCAACACTGTTGGCACTATTTAGGTAGGTTTCAATCTCGTCCTGTTCAGCAGAGGTAAGAATCTCAATGTCAATTTCACCAGATTGTATCTTGCTGATCAGATGTTGAACATATGCAGTGTTTTGCAGATAAGTAGTGTTCTGTTCTTTGTTAACTTCCATCCACTTTACACTGTTAAATTTGAACACACGATGAGGCAAGTGGTCAGTACGAACATATATATCACCCGAACGTGCAGTGTCTGGGAATCTGTTACCAAACCATATTTCATTTACTGGACTGTTGGGATTCAGCACTAGTTCAGGTCTTATGCCTTTTAAGGCCTCAATGCTCATGACCTTGCCGTTATAGGTCACATATTGTTCGGTGGGGTGATACAATTCAGCCTGCTTGGTAACTCCCACAGTTTCAATTACAGTTTCTTGTGAGGGTTCTGTTAGTGGTTCTGCTGCCTGCCACTCAGTGGGCCAGGCCGCTTCAGTGGGAGGAGTATCTATAACAGGCTCTTCCATGTGTGGAGATTGTTCTGGTGGAGTTTCAGAACTTGGTGTATGGTTGTGTGTATCTGGCGTGGGAGTTTCAACACGATACAGACCAAAGCTATAATTAATTTTATAATCGCTCTGATTAAAATCAGTTGGGTGATCAACACTGCAATCATGTGTATGATCGTGGTCATGACTGGCATCAGGTTTGGGTTTCTCTCTGTCCTCACGCTC
>JACCDW011685841.1_pt1 | contig 13637 bp, 12 predicted proteins | sample 7449781 | NCBI WGS metagenome assembly JACCDW01 (sample SAMN15323449, study PRJNA562643) | freshwater metagenome | isolation source: river surface water | place: USA:Blue River Watershed | collected 2017-08-18 | reverse complement strand
TACTGGACGCTTACTGGGACGATGTCTCCAAGAAACGACTCATCTACGCCACCTCCGTGGACGCCCTCGCCGCCAACCCCCCGTCCAATTTCCACGCCAACGCCGTCCGATTGTTCCCGCGCTTCGAGGGCAAGTCCATGGAAGAAACCGAAGCCATGTTCCGCAAGCGTCGCGTGGACTTTGTGTCCTTTGCGCAATTGGCACACAAGCTCGGCGTCCATCGCGCCACCACCACCGCGGACCCCGAGTACCTGCGCGATGCCGTGCTGATCATCGACGAGGTGCACAGCATCTTCAAACCGCTTCCCAACCAGCGCGCCGAACACGACGCCCTGCGCCATTTCCTCCTGGACGTGGACAACCCCCGCAGTCAAAACCTCAAAATTGTGGTGCTCACAGCCACCCCCGGAGACACGGTGGAGCACATCGTGCAGCTGCTGAACATGCTGCGCGACCCTCGGAAGCCGTTGATTTCGGACGACGCGTCCGACATCGTATCTTTCAAGCGCAGCATCCGGGGGCTCGTCAGCTTCTACGACACCGCGGCCGACGTCGGCGCCTTCCCCCAGCTCATCGACGCCCCTCCCACGCGCGTGCCCATGTCCATGCAGCAATTCGAAAAATACGTCGAGGCGTACCAGAAGGATTACGAGAAACACCAGGACTATGATGCGCTCCAGCGCCAGGACCAGCTGCAAAAGTTCTACGCAACGACACGCAAGTACAGCAACATGCTGTACCACTACGACAAGGAAGCGCTGGAGCACGGACAGTTCTCCTCCAAACTGCCGGCGCTGCTGGAAAACCTCCAAAAGTACCCGAGGCAGAAGCACTACGTGTACTCGTCCTTTTACGAGCGCCGCGGGTCTTCGCAGGGCATCCTCGCCATCGCGCAGGCGCTGGAGGACGAACTGGGGTACGTCAAGCTGACCCTCGAGGAGGCGATGCGGGGCTGGAGGGACGCCGAGCCCCCCGTGCGCCGCTACGTACTGCTGACGCCGGCCGAGGTCGCCCCCGACGGGCCCACGCAGCAGTCCCGCGAGACCGTCATGCGTCTCATCCGAGCCTTCAACGACGTCAAGAACCGCCGCGGCGCTCACGCCCACGTGCTGTTGGCCAGCGCCAGCTTCAATCAGGGCATCGACCTGCGCGCGGTGCGCCACATCCACCTGTTCGAGCCCTTCCTCACCCACGGCGCGGAGCTCCAGGCGCTGGGGCGCGGGCGGCGCTACTGCAGTCACGATGACCTGTCGTTCCAGCGGGAGTGGACCGTCACCGTGCATCGCTACCTTTCGGAGATGCCCATGGAACTCCTCGTGACGACGCCCGACCAATTGCACCGTCGCCTGGAAGCGTACGTGCAGCGCGAGGGCGAGCTGCGACAGAAGGCCAAGGCGCTGGAAACGGAGTACCAGCAACAGCCCAGAGAGGACCTGCGCAGGCGGGCGCGGCTGCTGGACGACATCATGACCGCGCGGACGGGCGCGGAGGTCGCGCACGAACACGCGCAGGACCTCTCGTGGAAGGAGCACGCCCGTAAGCTCAAGATGATAGACGACCTCGTGTTCGAAGAGGCCCAGCGGCGCGCGGCGGAGCTGCTCACGGTCTACCGGGCGATGAAGGAGGCGGCCTTCGACTGCCCGCTGTACAGCGAGATGCATGGCGTGCGATGCGACTCCACCGCTCGCGACTCGCAGGGACCAGAGGTCCTTGCGGGAAGCCCGTAGGGTGCTTTGCAAAAGTCCGCGACAAAGAACAAAAATGTCCCAAAAAAACAACACGATGGTCGGGTTTCTGCACAGGATGATGCTTTGCAAGAATGTGCGGGTGACGGCGCTCCTGCTCGCCGTGCTGGCATCGGTCGCAGTGGTTGCGGCGCTGGTCGGTCGCGCTCGCAGGGGGCAGCGTCCCGTCAGCACCGCCGCCGCGGGCGCACGCTGTTCGGCTTGCAGCAGTTCCACCGAGAGCTCCTACCTCATGGACCCCATGCACAACGTGCGCGAAATCGTCCGCAACTGCGCGCTGCTGGAAATCCACCTCGCCAAGGAAAGATGTCTGGATTGCGTCACCAAGCACAGCATGATCATATCGGGCCTCATCGACGAGGGCATCTGCCTGTCCAACGACCCAAAGTATAGGGACCAGCCGTACGTCCCCGTCCTCAAAGAGTGCGCCGCCGACATGGCGACCATCGAAGACCGGCTGTTCCGCCAGAAAGACAGTCCTGTGGAAACCGCTTACAGGCTCCGCCGCTTGCGCAAAAAACTGATGCCTTTCATCTATTCCGGCATGGACCTCGACCGCTTCATGAATGCGCCGGCTTTCGAGCCGGAGATGTGCGAGTGTCGCGCGCGCCGGCTGCCGGCTTCGAAGGTCCCCCCTTCTTCGTGACCGTCCCGCCGCCACCGAGGGTCACGCGGGCGGTCCTGGCGATGGGCGGCAGGGTGGAAGGCGACTGCGACGACTTTGACGCCGGAGGAGGAGGAGAAATGTACGGCGCCAGCAATTGCATCCACGGCACGTCCGATGCCGAAACCGTGTATCGTTTCAGCAGGCTGTGCGCTTCCGTAGCGGCGGTGCGCGCCCCGGGGCTGTTCCTGTCGTTCGCGCTCGCGCTCGTGCCGTACCTCCAATTCATTTCTTCCGTCGCCGCGTCCGGCAGCACGCTCGTCAGGTAGTCACCGAACCGCCCCGCGTACCTGGCGAACTCCTTGCGCATCGTGTCGAGCCCTTCTTCCATCGCGCGGATGGCAGCGCAGCGCCCCAGCACCTGCCGCATGCCCTCGTCGAGCCCCGCATCCACGCGGGCGTCCCCCTTTTCAAACTGCACCCGCGCGCGCACGTACTTGTTGGAGATGTCCGATGTCTGACGCTGGCAATCGGTCATTATTCGGTTATATTATAGAGGCGCTATTGTGTATGAGCACTTCGTCTGCCTTGGACTCTGGACGCTTCGAGTGAATCGCGCGGCGACAGCTGATGACGTCCGTGTGGTACTGGCTCGCCTGGAACGCGTCCCGCACCAGCTGTACGTCGGCGTTGCTGAGCAGAAAGGGGACGCCCTTGGCAGAGAGGTCGTGACACCCGGCAAACAGCCGCGCGTGGGCATCTTCGGCAAAGCCCGCGGCGGTGTAGCTGGTGAAGGACGAAGCCGCGCCCGCGCCTGCGCCCGCGTACGGGGGGTCCAGGTACACGAAATCGCCGCGTTCCACGGCGTCCATCGCGGCCGCAAAGGGCTGGTGGACGAACACCACGTCCCGCAGGCACCGCGAGACCGCGCGCAGGTGGTCGGCATCGTACACCTGCGGATTCTTGTAGTTGCCGTAGGGCACGTTGAACCCCCGGGGGCCTTCTCGGTACACGCCCCGCCAGCACGTCTTGTTCAGGAAAATGAGCATCGCGGTCGCTTCCGGCGAGCGGCGCTGCTCCTCCGTCGTCAACGCGTTGTACCGGGCTCGCACCCAGTAAAAGAACGATTCCTTGGAACCGCCCGCCTCCTCTCGTGTCGCGGCGGCGCGATTCACCGTGGTCCCCTTGATGTCCTTGAAATCGTTCACCAGCTCTTCCAGCGCCGCGATGACGCCTTCGCAGTCGTTCTGTACGTTGCGGTAGGCGTGAATGAGGTTTCCGTTGATGTCGCTCGCCCGGATGCTGCCGCGCACGCAGATGCGGCCGGCTTGGACGGACTCGCACAGCGCCAACAAAACGCTGCCACCGCCCACGAAGGGTTCGTGGTAGTCCCTGATGTCTGCTGGGAATCTCGAAATCACATCGTCGATGATTTGCGATTTCCCTCCCACCCACTTCAAGAAGGGCTTCAAATACGAAACGCGAGACTCAGACTGCATGCTGTCGGTCGCGTCATCCTCATGGGTGTCCTCGCTTTTATGTGCGGCACGATGCCGTTGTAGCAGCCAGCAGGCATTCTCCTCGACAGCTTCCTCTTCACCGTGGCCAAGTAGTACCGGGACATGTGATGCTCGGAGAGTTTGATGACGGCCGGCGGATGCGGGGAGACGCACAGCGACCGAGCCGGGACGTGCCTGTACGGTGACATCGGCACGCAGCAGACAGGATCGACGGCGTTCGAGACGCGCACCGAATGCCGGACGCGTTCCGAGAAGGCCTGACAGAACTCGCCATCGCCCACCCGCGGGGAGCCGAACGTGATGCACAAGGGGCGCTCCGACAACGTGTAACCCTTCTCCGTCGATGCCAGGGTGGCCAGCGCGCCTCCGAGCGAGTGCCCGGTGAAACACACGCGCTGCGAAGTTTCCTCAGGGTGATTGCTCAGGCACGCACCGATGGCACGCGACAGCCGCGCGTACTGCGCATGGAAACCTCGGTGCACGCGACCGAGCGTCTCCATCCCCAGCTTGACCAGCTTCATGTCCAGATTGTTCTTCCAGTCCACCAGGCTGTCCGTGCCTCGGAAGACGACGATGGTCGTGACGCCCGTGGTGAGACGCAGGGCGCTGACGTCCCACACGTAGCACAGCGCATCTCCGCGCTGGCACGCAGTCGGGGGCGGACATCCGGGGTGCGTCTGTTCGTCGGGCGGTCGGTAGGCCAGCAGGGACAGACGAGCGCAGAGTTCGATGAGACCGGTTTTCTTTTTCGTGCTGGATGGAGAAGATGGCATCGTGTAGTGTGTCAGTACGCCGTACATTTACCGCGCGTCGACGGTTTCAAACCGTTGTTGCGGCGCTAATCCAGACGGTACCAGGGCGTGCGCAGGCCGTAGTTGGGCAGCCCCAGCAGCCGCAGCCACCGGCCCGGCGCCGGGCCCGCGTTGTACACGCCCGTCATGTCGCGCTGCGCCACGGCGTAGTTGAAAAACTGCAGGTTGCCCAGGTACGCACGGGGCTTGTCGGACCCGCCTATCTGGAACACGCCCGCGGTCCCCGTGAAGATGGGCCGGGTGATGGCGGGGTCTTTGGGGTCCGCGATGCTGTACACGCTGTACACGTCGCCGTCCATGTACGTGGTCAGCAGGTTGTCCTGCACCACGAACGCGACATGCACCCAGCGCTGCAGCGGCACGTAATTGATGACGCTGGTCAGGTACGCGGACTTGTCGGAGGGTTTCGTGAACGTCGCCAGGTCCGATGCGTCCGTGGTTTGCATGTTGGTGGTGGGCACGGTGATGTACAGCTTGTTGGTGCTGCCGTCCAGGAACACCACGGGGTTGGAGCGGACATACTTGCCGGACAGCGGAGCGTCCACGATGTCCGTGGAACGCGTGAACAGCAGCTTGTGCGCCCCCGGCTCGATGGTGTGCAGGTACAGCCAGAAGGAGTAGGTAAACTCCTGGCCGTTCACCGTGGGCGGCACGTTGTCGGTGCGGGACATCAGCACCGGCGCGTCGCGGCCGTTGAGGTCAAAGGTGCTGGACAGCACGCGGATGCTGCGCAGGCTGCCGCGCCGCATCTTCCATATCAGCCAGGCCAGGAAGGCGACGATGACCGCCGCCGATGCCACCGACAAGGCCACGACCATCGCGGTGGTGACCGCGGGCGAGAAACGGGACGCACCGGCGGGCGCCGGCGGAGTGGCAGTGGCGGCGGCAGGGCTGGATGCGTAGGTCCCCCAGTTGTCCATGAGCGAGTCTGTATACTTGCATGTACACAGAAATTACTGCGCCCAAACGGCGTCGACGACTTTCTTGCGGATATCATTAGGCCAAACCCAAGCAGGCAGGATGGAGAGCCAACAGAAGGCCATTCCCGAAGGCCTTTGCGAGTTCCGCGATGCGGTGCTGCTGGAGTGCGCCGATGCCATCAAGAGCGTGTTCGGCAACATCTACAGGCGCGTCGTCATCGATGGCGTTCGTCCCGAGATGCGGCTGCACGAGTTCCAGAGCCACATTCGCCAGGTGTCCAAAGACCGCATGTATCCGGACGCACTCGATGCCGTGCAGAAACGTCGCGTCATGAAGCTCATCCAACGTCACGACATTCTGCAGAACAGCGGCTTGCACGTGGGTGCGGTCTGGCACAACGCTTGCGTCTATGTGGCGCGCGTGCTGTGGCGGGAACCCTACGCCATCGAACCCCAGAACCGTCGGTTGCTGGACAAGAGGGTGCGTCATGCGATCACCACGCTCACGCATGACCTATGGCAGCACGCAACTGCCAAGTATGCTAAGATGGCTCCTCCACCATCATCGACTGAAGAAGAGGTCACGGTCGAGGAAGGCCCTGGTGATGACCCTGAGCAGGTCTCAGAGGAGGTCCCGGAAGAAGTCTCAGATGAGGACGCGGAGGAGGTCCCAGAGGAAGTCCCAGAGGAAGTCTCAGAGGAAGTCTCAGAGGAGGTCCCGGAGGAAGTATCCGAGGAAGTCTCAGAGGAAGACGCGGAGGAGGTCACAGAGGAAGTCCCAGAGGAGGGCCCAGAGGAGGACGCAGAGGAAGTCCCGGAGGAAATCCCGCAGGAGGACGCAGAGGAGGTCCCGGAGGAAGTCTCAGAGGATGTCCCAGAGGATGTCCCAGAGCAGGAAGTCCTGGAGGAGGTCCCAGAGGATGTCCCAGAGGAGGAAGTCCTGGAGGAGGTCTCAGAGGAAGTCCCGGAGGAGGTCCCAGAGGATGTCCCAGAGGAAGTCCCGGAGGAGGTCCCGGAGGAGGTCCCAGAGGATGTCCCGGAGGAGGTCCCAGAGGATGTCCCAGAGGAAGTCCTGGAGGAGGTCCCAGAGGAGGTCTCAGAGGACGCAGATGAAGTCCCGGAGGAGGTCTCAGATGAGGACGCAGATGAAGTCCCGGAGGAGGTAGAGTCAGAAAAGGCCACGGATGAAGAAGTGCGCATTGTCACCATCGATGCTCGTCGTTTCTATTGATGGGCTTTGACGATTTCTACGAATCGTTGCTGGAACGTGGATAGCATGAACTTGGTCTTGTCCATACTGGCCAGGTAATTCCTCAATTGGTAACACACAGTGAACGGTTCCATCAGGATTTGGGAAGCCAAGAAGAGTTCGTCGTCATAGAATCCCGGATAGTCCGGTAGCAGCTCTACCAAAGCGGGCAACCGGTTGACGACAAAGGGAGTGTTGCGGACGATGCACTCCAGGACAGTATTGACGGCGGAAGCATCTACCAAGTTCAGAAAAACGATGTTGGACGCCAGCAATTGGTCGTACTGGTCGTTGTCGAGTCGAGGGATGATTTCTACCGAATTGAGTTGACGATGAAGCATGTCCACCATGCCGGCGACTATCTTGTTGTCGCAGACCGCCGACCGGCACATGCCTCCAGGCGGCCTGCAGATGCCGCCGTCATCGGATTGCCTGCAGACCCCTTCAGCAGGAGTACGGCAAATGCCATCGTCTACGCCGTCGCCCGTGGCAATGGAACGAGCGGCCAGGTCGTCGATAGCGGAGGGCAACCATTCTGGAGGCATGCAGCATGACATGTCTTTGCCGTTGAGGATGGCCTTGGTCACCGTAATCTTGTTGGTTATCTGCGTCGTTTGCAATTCGTAGATTGCATATGGATTACGCAACCACGCGCCGATGGAGACGATTTTTGGGGAGGGATTGTCCGAAAACTTGGCAAGGTCCCAGCACAACTCCTCGGGCACAAACTCCATGGCGTGCGTCATCACCTCCACCGGCACGCTGCCGCACCCGACGTTCGTCAGGGAGGCGCGGACTTGTTCGGCCAGGTACTCCGACAGCACGATGAGGCAGCGGCACGACGCGAGGGACTCCAGGAAATCCGCGTCATGGAACAGCGTCACGCAGTTGTTCGGGCCGTGGCTCTCCTCGAAGGTGTGGTGGATGAAGCCCATCCAGGGCTGAGTGTATGGGACGATGCCAGCGGCCTTGAGAGCGGCCTTGCCCCAGTGGAACGTGCGGTCCACGTACGTGTCCACGCGCACCGAGGGGCGCCGGCGCAGCACGCTGGTGTCGAATCGCATCAGCCCGCCGATGCAGTAGGACCACCCCGAGCGGTGGAACTCCTTGAAATCGTCCTGCAGGTAGTAGGTCAGGTCCACGCAGATGTCGATGGGGTGCGGGAACTCCGGCAGCGGGCAGGGCGCGTTGCGAGTGCGGGCGTCGCCGTACACCCAGTCGATCGCTTCCACCGGCTTGAAGGCCGCGCCCTCGCGTTGCATCTGGTCGCACATGCCCCACACGTACTGAGAGGCCACGTGGCCGGTGGTGGCCAGCAGCATGGTGCGCGCGACGTTGTCACGGGCGTTTGTTGTTGTCATGGTCAATCCGGTACCGCCGTTGTAGAACCAGTCCCGGACCTCGGCCTCGGTGTGTCCGGTCAGCCGCGCCACGTAGGTCACGCAGCGGGCGCGGGCATCCTCCAGGGTCCTGGGGAACGCAGGTGGTGCAGATGCAGGAGACGGAGGAACGGCGAGGGCATCGAAGGAGACGTTGGCGCGCCGCAGCTTATCGAACACCGTGCTGCGGATGGCTTCGGACGCCACCGGCATGTCCTCTGCCAGAACGTTGGGCTCGCGCACGCACATGTCGAGCAGCGCCACGACGCGTTCGGCATCGATGGCGGTCGGCCGGGAGCTGCCGTCCGTGGGCAACCTGTACCCGTACGCTTCGAACCCCGCGTCCTGCAGCAGCTTGTGCACCTTGGAGGTGGAGTACATGGCCACGAACGGGCGGCGCATCTGCAGCGCAAACTGCACCGCGTGGTATCGCATGCACAGCAGCGCCCGCATGCCGCCCACGTACGCCATCACGTCTTCGCGCGTCGTCAGCTCCGCCGGCACGACCACACCGCCGCGGCACGATTCCGGCACCAGCTCGTCGCGCAGGCGGGCGTTCAGCTGCGCGTCCGATTCCGATGGGCTGTCGGAGGCGTTAAAGGTCAGAAGGTGCACGTCGCAGCCCATGTCCTCCACGAGGGACCGTATCACCTCTGCGACGGACGCCAGCAGCTGCGAGGCCGCGGGGCCCTGGAACGCCGGCTGGGCCAGGCAGAACCCTATCTGCGGCCGGGCCAGCGACAGCAGGTCGGCGCGCGGGGCGGGCGGGGTCAGCAGCCAGGACAGGTCCGCGGTGTAGGTGCCGGTTCCGGGCGCGCACAGCTGCAGGTCCCCGTGCGACCGCATGAAGCAGTGGTCGAAGGTCAGCATGCGTGGGGCGTCCGCATCGAACGGCACGCCGATGCCCACGCCGTAGCAGGCGCCTTCAAAGTCGTACAGCAGCCGGTCGATCTTGGCCATGAAGTACGGATTCACGATGTCTCCGCCGCCGCACACCACGATGTCGACATCCGACGGAATGGCATCGATGTCGTCCGTACAGGCGAAACTCACGTTCCTGAACAGCGAACGAAAGGCGTCCACGAAGCAATCATCGCCCAGGTTCCTGCGTTCGTACCAGCCCAGTACCAATATCTTGGGCTCGGTAGGGGCGGCAAAGTTCCTGGACGCGTCGCCGAGCAGGTAGTCCACGGCATCCACGCCCTCAGGTGGCGCGGGCAGCTGCGCGACGGTGAGGTTGCGCAGGAACCCCCCCAACATCAGCATGCCGCCTATGAAGCTCCAGTACTTGGAGGACAATATCGTGAGATGCTGCATCTACGCGCTCGTGTTTCTGAAATCCCCCAAATAACATGCAAGGAGTACAATTTATCTGGGTAGCATACAACAATGGCGCCGACCGCACACTACGATGGGCACATCGCGGAACCCGTGGACGGCCACGTGTTGCACTGGGTCGCCGCCGCGCCCCCCGGCCGCAACGGCAGCTTCACCGGGTCCGCGCTGCCGTTTGCCAACGCGCGCCAGGCCTTTTACGAGACTCCCAACCGGGGCACGGCGCACGTGGGGCCTGGCGGTGCGTTCCGCATCGTCCTTTCTCACGGCGTCAATACCTTTTACGCAAAGTCCGGCGCCGAAGAGGTCCCGCCCACCGTGTTCGTGATGTACCACAGCGGCGGCCGGGAGCGCCGCCTGGCCATCCGCCTGCCGGCTCACCACCGCGTGCCATACAGGAGCCTTGCCTACCCGGCTGGCCGCACGAGCGCCTCGTTCTACGGCGAACCCGGCGCCCTCCTGCCCGTGCGCTCCCAGGACCAAATCATCCGGCAGGCGGAGTATCCGTGTCCGTCGCATGTCGGGGGGAAGCCAGATTTCTGGGGCTTGCGACCTCCTGTGTGAAATCAAATATGTCCCAGAGGTATATACACGTATCATGTCGAATACGGGAAACGCTGGCAGCTTCACTGACGATCTCATGGCGTACTTCCGCAAGCAGCCCGACGAAGTCGAGGAAGCGCCTGAGCAGCCTGAGGTGGTCGATGAGGAGCCCGAGCAGTACGAGCAGTACGAGCAGCCCGAGGAAGTCGAGGAGGAGCCCGAGCAGCCCGAGGAGCAGCACGAGGAAGCGCCCGAGCAGTACGAGCAGCCCGAGGAGGTCGAGGAGGCGCCCGAGCAGTACGAGCAGCCTGACGAGGTCGAGGAAGAGCCCGAGGAGCAGATGCCGGACCAGCAGCAGGAGGGAGGCGCGCCGATCTTTACGGACGAGGAAGCCAATGATATCTATGGGGACACCCACGTGGAGAATATGCACGTATCGCTGGCCCGGTACCTCACGACCCACGAGGACGGCCGCAGCATCGCCGACATCCTGGCGAGCATCGACCAGTCCCTGCGCCTCCTGACGGAGGCCGTCGCCACTAACACCGGACTTCCAAATGCTGCAGGTCATCGAGGCGGTCGCCCACGAACTTCACGATGAACGCGTACGCCTCGTCCAACTGTTCCATGCGCTGCGCGCCCGTGATGATGACGCAGCCGCTGCGGAACACCGCGATGGTCACCTTGCAGCACGCCGCGCAGTGCCGGGTGCGCGGGTTCCTCCCCGGGTGCGAGCAAAACACCTGGAAGGGCGCGTCGGGGTGGTGGTGGTACTCGATTTTGACGCCCGGGTAGATGCAGGGTTCGTAGGTGCAGCATATCTGCGGGTAGCGCGCCACCAGCATCTGGTGGAGCCGCTCCCGACGCAGCTGGGCGCCGAACCGAAAGTCGCTGTTGATGAGGCGCACCTCGTAGCGCGAACACGCCGCGCGGTCGGCATCCAGGAGCAGCGGATGCTCCTCGTGGACCGCCTGCATGACGTCCACCACGTGGCTCAGGACGGCACGCCCGTCCTCGACGTTTTTGATGCCGGTCGCCTGGAGGTTACCGTTGCGAAATACCTTGATGTTCACGTAACTGTCTCCGCGTGCCACTATCAGAGTGGTCTGGTTGTCGAAGCGTTTCTTGTCTTGGTGTTGTTTCTTGGGATTGGGATGCGTGCCGCGCACCATGCGTTCCGTCTTGACGCGACCATACTCGGCGAACACGATGCCCCACGGGCCTTTCTGGATGGGGACGTGCTGGAACAGGGGCTCGATGTCTATTTCCGTGCCTGCGTAGGCGGTGGCCGTTATGGTGGACACCCGGTACGGGGTCGCTTTCGCGAGTCCCTGATGCTGAGGGCTTTTGACATGCGCGTCGAGAGTGTCATTGCAGCATTCGCCAGACATGGAGGACCATTTAAAGGCGCGTTCCCTTTATATGCTCACACAGCCGGCGGGGCGGAGCATGATGAAGCTGATAGGCATCGTGGGAGCCCGCGGCGCGGGCAAGAGCACCATCGCCAAGTATCTGTGCGAACGTCACGGCTGGACCGAGATGTCCTTCGCCGACCCGCTGAAGCAGGGCGTCATGCACATGTTCGGACTGCGGTCGGAACAGGTGTACGATCCGGATTGCAAGGAAATCGTCGACCCCTTCTGGGGCGTCAGCCCCCGCGACCTGCTGCAGGTCGTGGGCACCGAACTCATGCGCGAGCGGCTGGCGCTGCACTTTCCGCAGACGGCGCCGGTGTGGATCCGCGCCCTGGACCGCCGTCTGCAGGAAATGGACAGCGACGACAAGGTGGTGATTTCGGACGTGCGGTTCCCGGACGAGGTCCAGTACGTGCGCGAGCGAGGCGGGGAGATATGGTACGTGGTGCGCGAGGGATTCGGTCAGGACGATGCGCATGTCTCCGAGCGACTCGCAAAGGCCTTTAGCCTTTGCTCGAGCGAGCGTAGCTCGCGACTCGCCATCGATTTCGGATCCGCCGACCACGTGCTGACCAACGACGGAGACATCGCCGTGCTGCGCGACCGCATCGACCGCACCGTGAAAAAACACATTGCCTCGCGAGCGACCGCCAAAACGACCAGCAATGGATGTGAATGATGCAACCGCAGCAGAAGAATGGCAGGAGATGTGCATCGACGGCGTGCTACGAATCATCAGTGGCTGCCCAGTGTCCTTCGAAGGCATGTACCGCGGCGTCTATCATGCCTTCTGCGCGCTGAAACACCGATTCTCTGCGGTGTACGACGAGGTGGTGGGCGTGTTCAGCGCTTACGCCAAGGCGCTGGCGTTGGAGCGCACCGGGTTGGATGATGGCCTGGCAGCCGTTCGGGCGCAGCGCATATGCGACACTTTCATGTACGCGGAGAACAGGTGCCTCCGCTTCTACGGTGTGCACCCTGTCGCCCCGCGCTTGTCTGCGGCCGTGGAGAGCGTACGACGCGCAGAAGCAGAAACGGATGCCCGATTGTCCGCATTGTTGGAGGGGGAGGCAGCTGGCGCAAGTGTGGGCGCGAATGCCGCCGCGTATCACGAGCTACGCAAGCGGTGTCTGATGGATGTCTTGTAACGCATTTTTACTTGTCCAACACTGTTGCCAGCGCATCCAACTCTTCCAGCCACAGCGACGCAGGCGTGCTGGCCCGCAGCCGCTCGATGCGCGCCGTCAGCCGCTCGTGCTCCTGCAGCAGCACCCGCTTGCGCTCCGCCGTCACCGAGGACATCGCCATCCGCAGCAGGTAATCGTAATCCCCGCCGTCCGCATCGCCTCGCTGCTTGGGGAACGCCAGCTCCTCCAGGCGGGCCGCCACGGCCTCGGCGTCCGCGTCGTACAGCACCACCTCGCCGTCGATGACGCTCTGGATGAAGCGGACTTTGGCCCCGATGACGACCGACTCCGCCTCCAGCTGCGCCAGCACCGCCTCCCGCCGACGCCCGTAGTAGTCCAGGCGCACGCGGTAGTAGGCCGCGATGATGTCCCGCGCCGATGCGTACTTGCGTATCTGCCCCTTTTCGTTGTAGAGGTACATGTTGCTGGTGGTGATGGGCCGGGAGACCAGCTTGAACTCGGTCTCGAAATCCGCGGGAGACGCCAGCCTGGACGTCAGGGCGCCCTCGCTGGCAAAGGTGATCACGAACTGCGCCACCTCGTCCGTGTACTCGTTGTCGATGCCCCGCAGGTCCGCGCACTTTTCGCACAGCTCCTCCAGAAACAGCTTGTAGTCCTCCGTCCAGGTCCCCACGGGGAGCTCGGTGATGCGCAGCTTGGTCGGCGCGATGCGCTCGTACGCGCCGTGGGATACGTACTTGCCCGGCGTGGCGGTCTCCTCGATGCGCCCCTTGAAGCCGCGGTACCACGGCACCGGCTCGGGGAGCTCCTCCGGCGCGCGCTCCCCCGTCAGCAGCGAGCGCAGCGCGTCCATCAGCGTCCGCGGGTCGTAGGAGGGCACCGAGGTGGAGAATCCGGTGCCGATGCCCAGCGCCCCGTTGACCAGCACCATGGGCAGGATGGGCGCGTAGTGGCGCGGCTCCACGCG
>JACCDW011356142.1_pt1 | contig 13640 bp, 11 predicted proteins | sample 7449781 | NCBI WGS metagenome assembly JACCDW01 (sample SAMN15323449, study PRJNA562643) | freshwater metagenome | isolation source: river surface water | place: USA:Blue River Watershed | collected 2017-08-18 | reverse complement strand
TTCAAAGGTAACCCCGAGATCAGCCAATTGAGATTTCAAGCGCTTGCAATAGCCGCACCAGGAAGTTGAGTACATAACGAAGGACATTGAAGGGGCTGCTTTCTATTTAGTTTGAATTATGGGTAAATTGTATACAAGTAGCAAAAATAGCTCCTTAAATCGCTTAAGTTTGGACCTAGCCAGTCAATACCCAAGTAGGCATTAAATCAAGAGTGGTTATAAACAACGCCTCGAACTATCATTCAAGTATGACAGGCGCATCAGAAAGCTTCTCAGCCCCAACTGAGAAGATTCGAAAAGAATTTGAGAATTTCTTAGAAAATGACGTCGCGCTTTATGGGTTTATTTACAGAGCAAAGCGTGACAATATTTCAAACGACGAAATTCAAAAATCTCGTGGCGCGGCATATCCAAATTTTATTTGGAATTATCAGAGATACATCAGGGCACTTCTTGAAGGGGATATTCCCTCAAGTATTTCTCAAATGAATGAAGTGGGTGTTTTATTCCGTCGGGTTTCAAAACTGCCGGATCTTTCTGATGAAGCCATTGAGCACCTCGCCCGTGGTTTGGCGGAGATCGAACAAAGAAGAAATGATCCCGACATCAAATTGAAGTCCGAAAAACAGCTTCTGAAATCTTCAAAAGCGTTGGAAAAGAAATCTACGCCTGGGATTTATGTTTATACATTGATGCATTACATGAATTACAAGTATGACCCAGACTCTGACCGCACATTAATCAAAGTGGGTAAAAGTGATAGAGACGTAATTCAGCGTTTCAGGGAGCAAACTAGAACAACAGCGCTACCCGAAGAACCCGTATTGCTCAGAATTTACGAAAGCAAGGACGAGGAACGAAGTCTTACGACACTTGAAAAAACGTTCCACGAGATATTGGAAGCTGCCGACCACGACCGCAGTACAGCTCGTACTGGTGGCACTGAGTGGTTTCTAACTAGTCTTAAATTTCTGGACAAAATTGCTTTCGTCCTAGGGTTGACCATCACAACGAATGAAGATTTAGAGGCGGAAGAATCAGATTAACTTCTAATTTCAATTCGTTTCTAATGCCGAATCCGAATTATTATAAAAACTGCTTAAGAGCCACGCGCGCTAACGTCTTGAAGTTACCTGGGCATCAATACATTGAAATCTCAGTGCCTTAAGGATCATGTTAAATCCTTTAACTTGCCTCTTCATCAACAGCTATGACGGTGTCGTATAGCCCATAGTGACGCAAATTAGGGTGCGAATCTATTCCAGTGTAGGAGAGGGAAGCATCTTCATATCGCCTAAAGGCGAAGACAGCCTGGTTCATATGGGTCGAATTGAAGACACCTAATGAAACTAGAAGATCAAAGTCTTTGACTGTCAGCCCCGTTACCGACTTGAACAACTCTGTCTCAAGTTTAGTGATTACATCCTTCAAAGTATTTTCGCGGAAGTCCGTTAGGTACATAAACGCTGGAATTCTAGTTGCAAATTTAATAAGTTTATCTTGAATTTGTTTTCTCTTTGATTTGTACTCCTTCTCTTCTGCACTCAATTCCTTTTTCTGCTTTTTGGTGAGTGTTTCACCTTTTTCTTTCTTGGTCTCTCGCACCGATTCGCTCTTGTTCACTACTGTTTCAAATATTCCCGAACCGAGGGATCTGAACCCCTCTATGTTCATAACAGCCTTCATCGCTTCTTCGCTCGACATGATTCTTTTCAAAGTTTCGTTATCGACATTGACGAGAATTGCGGATTGCCACTTTCTAGCAAGCAATGTCGCAGATGTTCCAGCCATTGCTATATCTAAAATTCCACCGGCGTCAATTTGTGTCATATTTGAGCCGTCGTATGCAAGCACCGGCAAGAAGCGTACTAGCTCTTCTACGGCCTCTTCAGGATTGTTTTTCTCAGGTGACAAACCAGCCCCATACTCTGCAATCTGGCGTAGAGCCCTAGTTGGGGCGAAGTCGAAGACAAAACATGCTGGCTTAATCACCGCTTCTTCATGTGGGTTGTCACCATTTGGATTCTTAATCGACCAGGGCGATTGCACGCGAAATGCTGCCTGGAAGTAAGTTTCTGGTGAATTCAAATTCCTAAGCATCAACATTGATGACCATTGTGGAACAGTTACGCCGGTTGTCAGTTTTCCACACGAAAGTGTAATTGTCTTTGTGTCGTGTCCGCTTCCAATTGCTTTTCGCACGGGAGGAAGAGCTGCTAATCCAATGCCCGCACCAGAACCTGCAACAGTAAGGATTTCGTAATCATGCCAAAACACATTCTGCTTCTCCTTTAGCAGGTTAGCCATAGCATTACATGAAGCAACATTTGGAAGGAACCAAAATGCGTGTTGCATGTATGGCATCAAGCGAGTGTCAGAGTACGGAAATGGGGGTCTTTTGCCCATCTTCAACGAATCAATTTGGCTAGGCAGATAAGCTCCTCGGATTATATTTAACCACTTCTGAACATCATCCTTATTCTTAAACTCTGCTTTTCTACCAGTGCCTTCCGCTTCAAAGAAAGCATTTAAATCGAATTCATCAAATTCACCCTGATTAGCGATTGCAACGATTTCATCTGGCATTTGGTATGTCAGAAGCCGCATTTCTGGAAGTGCCGCATAAGGGTTCCATTTTTCTGGATATTTCTCGCCATAAGCCTTCTTAGCTTTTTGTTCATCTGTGTAGGTCCAGTTAAATATTTGCTCTTCTATAAATTCACCAGTTGCTAGCGCTTTGAATGGTGTTCCAGAGAGATAGAGATACGCTTTCGTTGATATCGGGAGAAAATCTTCTTCTGATCCACCAAGTTCTTCGAGGGCTTCGTCAAAAGAATCTAGTTCTTGCCCATATTCATTTGCAACTTCTTTTTTGGCTTCTGCATCATCTTCACCTTCAAAAAGCTCTTTCGCGCTGTCTCGCCAAGCGCCAAAGTGATACTCATCAAAAATCACTAGATCCCAATTTGTTGTGTGTAACCATTCATTCTTGGCTTTAATTAATCCGGTCGCCTTGTCCCGCCCAAGAAGATCCTGAAAAGAGCCGAAGTAAACAAGTGGGGCATTCTTTTTTGCCGTAGTTGGATCGGCCCCCGAAGCCTTTGAAAAGTATTGCCACCCTGTGAAGTCCACATGAGATTCAAGATCAACCTGCCAAGCATCTTCGACAGCGGGCTTAAAGGTTACTACTAATACTTTCTTGGCATTCAATTTCTTTGCAAGCTGATAGGAAGCAAAAGTTTTTCCAAACCGCATTTTAGCATTCCACAAGAACCGTGGTGCGGAGTGTTTTTTCTCTGACCAAATTGATTCGAAATAGGCGGCAGTCTTTTCGACCGCCGCAAGCTGTTCTGATCGCATTTTGAAATCTTCGGTATGAGTTCCTACGCGAGCTTCCCCTTGTTGGAGCTCACGGATAACAGCTAAAACATCAGCCGCTGTACATCGCATCCACTCTAATTCGACATTTTCAAAACCTTTTTGCTTTAACCGCTCCCTAACTGCATGGTCACGAAAATAAGTTCCGTCTAGCTTTTCGGCTGGCTCATCGACTTCCAATATGTATTGGACTTGTGCAACTCCTTGTGAACGCTTGATTCGCGTATTCACATCTAAAGTTGTTTGACCAACTTTTAGACATCCCTGATACTTTTTAATTTCATCAGTGGACCATGCGTAAATACGAAGACGGGTATCTGGTTTTTCGGGTAAAAGTTCTTCGATAGTTTTAGTCATTATCCATATCCATTATTCTGATCATGCTTTCGATAAATGCGATCTCTTCGCTTGTTATTTGGTATCTTGAGTAGAGCATTTCGTCTGTCCATTCTGATGAAAAATTGAGCTTCGGTACAAACGTATAGACCGCTCTAGTTGCATCTGCCGACGGCTTGTGTAGAAGCACTAGGAATCGCGCCAGCCGAGTAGAAAGATACGTGATGACATTCTTCGCCTCGACTTCTGAAGCAAGTGGTCCAATGCAAAGATACGTTTCGGAACAAATCTCCCCCGGTCCACCGACAAACGGGCGCCCCAAAATAGGGTGCGGAAACGCATCGCTTCCACTTCCTGCACGGGGAATGAAAACTTTCCAGCAATCTATGAGATTCATGCCAGAGATAACGTCTCTCCTCGGCGAGTAACCTACCCCACCATTCTGATAGACCTTTAAATCACCTTTACCGGGTTTTGTCTTGCCCTGGAAGTACGTACGGAAGCCAAATGGTCGAAGTGAACTGACTAAAGGTGCGAATTGCTTCTTTTCAGGAAGAGCTACCGATACCACACCATTTTTTTCGCCTGATTCGATCTCCATAACTTTTCTGAGAATTGATACTCCTTGGTTGTACCTAATGAAAACATCCGCACCAGGTTCGAGTAGCTCACGACAAATAGTTGACAGTTCTACCCCCTTATCGTTATTTGTTACTTCGACAAGTCCTTCGTTGTCTCTTTCCCATAAGAAATAGCAAACTCCACCTTTAATTTGAGTTCCTGGAAAAACATCGTTCGAGTCAGGAAAATCTACAATTCGACGTAGTCTCTTATCGTTGAGCATTGACTCGCGAAATTCATCCAATCCTCTACCACCCGCAAACCAACGAGCTGGCACCACCATTGATAAGAAGCGTGGTTCCAACATCTTCGCTTGTTCCACAAACTTGTGATAGATGGGTACTGCGCTTGTGCCAAAACCGCCATCACTTAGCTGATATGGGGGGTTTCCTATGATTACGTCGAAGTGCATGCTGTCTCCAAACATCGATTTGATTGTTGCCTTAACGTCATTAGTGTGAATAAATGAGTAAGCGTGAGTTTCGAGATCAGGAGATCGCTCATACTCACTTTTATTTGCACTACAAAACTGACAACGGTTGCCTTTCCAGGTGTGCTCAATTTTCTCAAACCAAATATTGCCCTCTGGCGTATCAATAGTTCGGGCAACCGAGTGAATGCCATTAGCATTTTTTGAGCAATAGAGGCTTCGCCTTGCTAAAAGGCTAGTTAACTCGGTGATTCCAATACCAAATACTTGCTTTGACAAGATGTGATCTACCCGCTCGGTTAAATCAGGAAATTCCCTAATTAATCCTAAAGTTAGACGTTTTACGATTTCTCTAAGAAAAACACCCGACTTAGTGCATGGATCCAAGAAAGTAACAAATTTATTTTCCCAAATTGATTTGCCATCATTTGTAACCGCCCAAGCCTTCTCCAACTCATCAAGAAGTCTGTTTGCAAACTCTGGAGATGTGAATACTTCGTCGTTTGATAAATTGGCAATGCAGCTCAATACATCTGGATTATGGCCTTGAAGGGTAAAGGAAGCTTTGTTCATCTTGGCATTTCCTCAACTTTCATTGGTGGGTAAGTTTGAGTAGGTACAAACAGTTGATGTTCTTCAAATAGTTCAAAAAGTGTTCCTTTTATCGATGAACGCTGAGTTAGTGCATCAAATCTAAAGTCCCTCCGCTGGAACTTTCCTGCGCCAAGGTATCCCCACTCGGGAAATTCGATATGAAGACCATCAGATCGAGTCAGACTAAGAGCATCACCCTGGATCACATTTGCTTCCAATACGTACATGGCTGCGTTACTCCAAACATCTTCATGTTGGCCTTGTAAGAAATCATTAAAAACTTTAAGTAGATTCTCACGGCACTCAGCCACATTATCTGCGAGAAGTTCAATGCCATAAATGCTCATCAACGCAAAAAGTGCGTAGTGGCGCTTTTCGAAATCACTCTTTCCATATCGATTTTTCACAGTGTCAAGTTTTCTAGCTAAAACTGACTTAAGAAAATTTCCTGACCCACATGCCGGTTCAAGAAATCTGGAATCGATTCTCTCGGATTCCGCAGAAACAAGATTGAGCATGTCTTCTACCATCCAACTTGGAGTAAAAACTTCGCCATGGTCAGTCACTCTTTTTCGTGATTTGACCAAACTCTCCGGATCTCCCGTGGGCAGTGGGGGTGAGGATGGCTTTAGCGGATCCGAAATGCTCATGCATGTACTTTACTTTCCACCACCCACATTGTCTGTTTTGTAATTGTTTTACTTGATTCTCTTGACCTAACGGTAACCGTCAGGCTCACAATTACGATTCTTGAGATAACCCTGGAAGCGCCAGGAAGTGAGACGCTTCCAGGGTGGTTATGGATCCCGGAGAAAGGGACGGAATCCAAAGTCTCAGAGGATCTACTCAAATTGATTTAATACCTTGAGTACATTGGTGCGAGCGGTTAGGGCTGTGGTTACTAGACGATCAATTGCATTTCGTGCCGCCTTTGCATCCTTGTTTACCGCATCCTCAATATCCAAATACTTGATTGCTTCTTCAATCGCTTGGGAAAGAGAACGTTCATCAAATTCGGTTGTGGATTTAAGCAGTTTTGACATACAGCGTGCGTAGACGTATGCGGCATAAAGCGCGGTCTCGGAACCTTCATCGCAAACCACCATAATCTTGTGGCCTGGAAAAATTTTCAAAGATCGGCCCTGTGTTGGTGCCTGATCCTGCGAGCCGAATACCAATATCCCTACATCTGTACCACGGTTGGCACAGTTGTCACTGATTTCCTTTAACGCTGCTTTTTCACTTAATTTGGTGTTTTTCGCTTCAACAGAAAAACTGATGGCATTCGTAGTTCCAAAGGTTTCACCTAATGTAACTCGATAGTCACCAGACTTACTACGACCAGAACTATAAGCAGCACCCGCACCGTCGGCGGACAAATCGCTCACCACATCGGTTCCTGCAAACCGTTCCAGAACCTCGCCAACATAATCTTGGTGTGGAGTTCCTTTTTGACTGGATGAGTCAATTGCTTTCTTGAGAAAGCCAAGATTCTTAAGGCCTTCATCAAGAGATGTCTTCTGCTGCTTCATGTCCTCAGAAATCTGTGCAGTGATATCTTTCTTAAGGGCCTTCATGGCGTTCTCTAACTGAGAATTTAGACTGTTCGTCTGCTGTGGATCAAGAAACTTGAGAATCGACTCCACAAATTTTTGGGTTTTCTCCTCAATCACGCGAGGAAAGTTCTCATTAGCTTCCTTGCCGATCAACTTGGCAAAGTTCTCTGTAGCCGCTTCCAAATGGTGGCGCATAGTCTCGCTTTGGACTGAGTCCAAAGCAATAGCACCAAATTCCAATATTTTATTGATGGTAACGATCGGTTCAACGCCTTGCAACGTACCTTCGATTATTCGTTGTGCCGGCTGGCCGGTAATGGTCAGGTCCTTAGCGACAACACAATCTGTTTTCACCTCAATTTCTGAGGCAGTAATAAACGACTGTTTATTTTGGGTCATGTATTCCTTTTCTTATTGCTCTAGGGGGATTATTTGGGTACCAAGCGCCTCAAGGTGAGAACGGTTCTTGTTCAGGTGATGTGCGCAGAAGAAAAGTTCTCCACACTTGAGGACGACTTGGAATTTTGAACGAGCCCTGCAACTGTCGCAGGCTATATATGTAGCAGTTACAACTGGAGTTAATGCCGTTTTATTCCCGACTTCGTAAATCCTTTCTTTTTCGTAGTTGTGGTTTTAACTTAAGGCCAAGATCATGGTGAATACCGTTAAGTGCTGTGCGAATCAAAGATTCAACATTTTGGTGATGATGTGTAAAAGAGTAAATCTGAGAGCGCCCTAACTCATCGCAGTACATGAGTTGTACATGTGCCCGGATTGATGACTCGGGAACTTTTCGGCCACTAGGTTCTCCCGCATGGACATGGGATGGCGTGTGCCATGAGAACCATTCAGCGTAGCCGCTGGCCCCTTTATCAACTGGTGATATCTGGAGTTCGTAATTCTCGACAAGTTTGATACGGAATAGAGTGCTTTTTGATTTTGTTACTTTTGTAGCCAAAAGGCCGAGTTCCTGAAGCCAATCGGCAATCAGAATATCTTCTAGGGCTCTGGCCTCCGCAGGGAAGGCCATACGAAGCTGCCATGCAGTCGGAGTTTCATCCCACAATTAAGTCACCTCATTTCAAATTAAGTAGGGACATAGGTAATTGATTGAATGGTGCTGCTGCTATTTGCAGACAGCGGCAGAGTCCAAAATTTGGTCTGCAAGGGTTTCAAGTTGTGATGTGGTTAGTTGTATAGCTACAAGATTTGCTGAACCTGTATGGCCCATGAAATGAAGAAGTTCGGCATCTGCCCGAAAGAGAATTTTGACATTAGTACCATCAACGACATCGGCAGAGATACGGAAACCTGGAAGGTGATCGAAGTGGACCGTGCGAGTGAAGGTTGCACTTGTCTTGAAGAAAAGTGCGAGGGCTCCCATTTCGAAGCCTGACATTGGAGATAAGTTGTAAGTAACTACACCGTTTGATCCGGTGAAAACAAACTTAGGTGCATTGAGGGAGAAATCCTCGGGGCTGCAGTTGGTGCAAAAGAAATGCTGTGCCGAATACTCGGCCGCAAAGGGAACTGACTGTAATTGAACAGCCTTTTGCACCTTTGATGACGCGGTTAACTGGACCATTTAAACCTTTCGCTAGCTGGATTTGATTGGTATTCGCTTCGTATGCCTTATACGTCGCTAGCGCGAAAGTTGTTCACTTGTGGTGAATTCCAACTCGTCGCCTTCAATCTATTAATACAGCCTTAGCAAAAAACTTGTCCACCAAAGAATCTAAAAATGTCTCTTAGTCGTCAACAAAATTTTTGTTTTGTTTCTTTTGGGCAATCTTCATGATTAGTCTCTTGTAATCGGAACTTGCCTGGTCAAAAAAGCCTGCAGGCCAATCCTGGATTTCGCCAAATTCGTTTGACTTTACTTCTCGGTAAGTTGTTCCCTCGGTTCCATCCTTTTCAACAAATAAAATTTTTGAGTTACCTGGTGACTCTTCTCCTAACGAGTTCAGTCGTAACCTGGTCACTAAATATTCACTGTGAGTTTCCACAATAATCTGACGGTCAGCTTGTGAAATAGCCATCAAAAAGTCGGCCAGCAATTGCTGCATGGATGGATTCAAGTGTAATTCGGGTTGCTCTAGTAGAATTAAGTCTCCTCTTCTTGCTATCAGGCATAACGTAAGTACTGGTAAGACCTGACTGATTCCTGTGCCAAGCATTGGTAATACTCGGCCACCTACCGTCAACAAAAATCCAGATCTGCCTTGAGGCGCAACTTTTATTGGACCTTCGATGTTAAGAAATTCAAGCCAGATGTTTACCGCATCTACGAGGGGCATTAGTTTTTTGTTATCCAAGTTACCAGGCAATGGGAAAGCCCACGCTCTACGGTCGTACAACCTCTGAGCTAAATGTTCACCTTTGGAACCAATTGGAATTTGTGGGCTTATTGCACCGCCAGAGGAATAAGTGTAGTTAGCTTTAGGTGCTTCACGTAAAGGTTCCAGATACAAAACTCCACGAGCTAATTGGTCCCCCCAGGACAGATTTGCTTGGAATATCTCAGGGTCAAAAATGTTTACACGAGTTCCTTCTCTACCCGAAAACCAGGACACGGATTCATCAGGAAATCTATGGCTCGCCAATTTTTTTGCACCCTCTGAAACTTGGTTCCAGAACTCCATCATTTCTTTGTGAAGATCTTCGTCCAGCTCATCGGTATTGAAATTTTCAAGCGCATCGTCCAATATCTGAGCGTCAAGAATTGGATTATCTGCCAAAGTAACAATCTCTTTATTCTGCAGCAAGAATTTTTCTAAGCTTTCCCACCTAATCAAATGCAAATCAAGTATCGGTGTGTCATCCACTAAAAGTCCTGAGCGGAAAGATCTAGTTCTGACCCGCGATTCACTTGTTCTGTCAAGATTCTCCAATTTTTCGAATACAAGAGATATGCATTTCTCGATAGCCATAACCTTGTCAAGTCGAAGCTCCTCACTCGTGACTCGGAGTCTTTCAAGAACTAACTTTCCCAACATGAAACCATATGTTGAAAAAAGTTTTTTCTGAATCTCAAGCTCTTTGTCGAGTTGAGAAAGTAATCTAAGCCCCTCAACTGGAAGTCCTGCACTAAGACTTATTGCTGGGTAAGTGAAATCCGTGAAAAGGTCAGTTCTATATTCAAAAATGCTTCTAGACTGATTTTTCTTGAAGTTCACCTTCATTAGATACTTGTCTGTGTAGTTTGCTCTTTCGTTTGAAATGCCGGCAGGGAGGTGACTCCCGTCAGTAAAGTTTGCATTCATAGTTTCTGTAATCGAATTTGCAGTTGAAAGTGCTATCTGAACATTATCGACTGTAGCTGTACCTGAAAACTCCAGGCCTGGTTCATTCACCAACGAGAGGTCCCAATCCAAAGTGTCTCTTACTTGAGCGTTTTGAGAATCGCTATCAATTGCTTGTAAGCGCCGAATTGTGTTCAATCCTCGTCTTTCGCTACCCAGGGAGTAAGTGGCTCCAAAGCGAATCGGCAATTCTGCACTTTGAGTCAAATCACAGTGAGACTCCTCAAGAGTTCCAAGTTTAACTAGATCTCCATTCAGAATAATCTGGCCTCTAGCATTACCATCAAATTCTCGTCCTGCACGCCTTGAATTCTGGGCAAACAAAAGTATCGAATGAATCAGTGAACTTTTTCCAGCTGAATTAGGTCCAACAAGTACTGTGAGCGGCGAAAGATCAATTTTTGCAGATATAACGCTCTTGAAATTCTCAATGCGCCATTGCGAAATAAAGGGATACAGTTTCTTTGCACTTGGAAGGTTTGATTCAGAGATTGACATTTTTCACCTTTTCTTAGACAAGAACCGCTCGGGCAAATTCAACATTGAACTCGCAAACTATCTGGGCATCACGAATAGAATTTACGGAGATACTTGAATCGTTAGATTCAAGATCGGCAATATTTATTCTCAAAAATCGCGACATTGTGGCTTCTACATCTAAATCAACCGCTAATCCATTTAGCGCATCAATCAAATTGCTCCTTCTAAGCCAAATCTTGTCACCATAGAACGGCACATATTCTCCTATTTTGTAGTCAAACTGTTTTTGGAAATCATAGAAGCCGCCTTCATTGATAACTGCCGCAATGTTGTCAGCCTTACTCAAAAAAACTCTGTCAATTTGACCGATGACTGGGCTATCAATTAGCTGCTCCTTTAGAACTCTTGCTGTGAAATCAATCCAAAGCGCCAAATCGAATGGGGCTAGAGTTTCGGTGCTTCTCAATACAAAATCTCGATCTGTTGCCAAGTCACACAGATAATCCAAATAGGCAACTGTCAAAGTGCCATCAACGCCGGAGTGATCCTCAAGAATCACAACAATTCTGTTGTCAACTTCAAAATTTACTTCTTCTGGGTTGGGAACCAAATTTCTTATTTGGCCAATCTCCAATTTGTCACCGCAATCCTCGTATTTACTCATCGCTTTCCTCAGCAGAATTCTTTGAAATTTCGAGCATAGCCTTCCTTAGGCTTTGCCTGTCTTGGTCGCAGACGCCAAACTCATCAAAAGCGGCATTAACTTCTTGAACCAAAGTTTTTTCCATCTTGATTGCTGTTCCGCGGCTCACCCCAAGCTCGGCAGCTAGTTTCACTTTATTCTTGGACTTACTTACACCCCGGAGGAAATTTCTTGATTTTGGGGAGATTATGGACATTATTTTGGCAGCTAGATCCGCTTCTTCTGCGTTCAATATAGACTCAAGAGGCTTAAAAGCCGCAATTGTGCTCACGATCTCGCCTCCTTCTCCGTCTCGTACAAGCGTTTCATCATTTAAAGCATCATCAGGTGTGTCATCGGTGTAATACAGCGCTAACCGTAAAACTGTTAAGGCCTCAGAAATGCCCGTGCGAAGAGCGTTCTCTGTGAGGGGTCCTGGTAGGGATAGCAATAGATTTACGATTTTGTCATATCCGGCAGGTGCCCAAATTGGAGAATTACGCTCATCTTCGCCCGCAGGAAGGAATGCATTTGGAAGTCGATCCTTGGTAGTCATCAGGATTCGCTTAATCTGCCCACTGGTTTCATGATCCGTGAGCGTGGTCGGGATACTCCCCCCTGTGCCCTCTCGTGGGACCAGGAACAACCCCTTTTCGCGTAACCTTTCGACGATTAAATTGAAAACTCGCTTGTCATCAGCGCCCTTGGTGGTTTCATTCAAAAATTGATTTACAACATCAGAAACATAAGTTCGCGCTTGCGAATCAGTTAACGCACTAAGAACATACTTAACGACACCGCGCTTCAGCACTAGAATCTGCTCTTCGAAAAGCTTTTGCGTTAAATCTAGTTTCTTGGCGTATTTCCAGGTAGCGGGATTCAGCGCATCTGGTTCAAAATCAACAAAATCTTTGGGGCTCCACTTTCCTGCAATAACTACAACTTTGCCATGGAACACTTCATACCATGCTTTACCAGGAGCTCCTAGAGCAATTTCTGATTTAAGTTTATCCAGTAGCTCACCCACTATGAAACCTTTTTGACGCAAGCGTAGAGGAAATGCTGCCATTCTAAATCAGGCTCATCGCACTTTGGAATCAAATTACGAAAATTGGCGGCGCCAATACGAACGGGTCTAATGACTGAAACAGTGCCATCTTTGCGAAGAGGGCATGACTCGCCATGTAAGTGGCGATCGTGGTGAATGTATTCTGGCGGAGCTACATCGCTTGTTGACGCGGATCTAATGTAAACTTTAACCATTCCATATTCAGATAACTTTGATTCGTTATGTACAAAGCAAGGATGAGTTGAATCTCTGTATTTTTCTGGAATCCTCAAAATATAATCGGGGATTAAAAACCAACATCCCGATTCTTTCTCGATATCTGACTCAACTTCACCAACAAGTGCAGTGAGGAGCTTGACTTGTAACTCTTTCATCAAACCCCCTACCCTTCGGCGAGTTTAAACCTCTAGGCACGATTCTGCTCGAATTCCCCTAGTTTCACAACGTTGTTTATAATAGTTTTTACCCACCTCGGCAGTTCGATTTACTACTTTCCAGCTCGAAGTTTTCATTTCCTAGGGATTCTTCCCCCTTCAATAACGTGGGTTTTTACCCCCTTTTTACTTTTTACCCCCAACTTCAAGAAGTTGTTTGGAAGTTAAGTACGAACAACTTGTCGATCTGTGAGCGTGCACGAAATAAAAAGTCAGTTGTTGGTGGTTATATAGCCGATATCAATCAAGGAGAGTTATGACTATTTACGGTGATGTAGACGACGAACTACGCCAGCACTTTGCGATGTTGCATCTGGCTTGGGATGAGGCTTATCGGACACGTGAGAAAGATCCAACTGTTGAGCTCCGTAAGTATCTACACATACTTGGCGGCGTGAATGCAATCTGGCAAGGTGTTATGCAATCTAAGCACTATCACGCGGTTAACCCACAGTTTCGTCTTGATGGGGATTTAACTACCGGCATTTGCCGCTGTATCTGTGACATCTTGATCAATACACATGCAGATTACGAACTACCCGAAGGCTTAGCTGGAGAACTCCAAGAGGTCGCACTTGAACTTCTTGAGATGCATGTTCTCTATGACGTAGAGCGCAGTGAGTTTGTAACTAAATCTCTTGAAAATGTTATTCACATACTTAACCTCAAATCAGAGAGCGGATGGCAGGCGGCGAGCAGAGCCATTAAGCATTACTCAACATTACTTGACCACGATGTCCTTGCTGATGATGCTCAGG
>JACCDW011119969.1_pt1 | contig 13641 bp, 14 predicted proteins | sample 7449781 | NCBI WGS metagenome assembly JACCDW01 (sample SAMN15323449, study PRJNA562643) | freshwater metagenome | isolation source: river surface water | place: USA:Blue River Watershed | collected 2017-08-18 | reverse complement strand
GTCGAATACATACGATGTGGTTTGATAAATCGGTACGGCACGCGCGCTGGTCGCAGCATCCGGAATCTGACCGGCATGCAGGCACAGCGTATCGAAATCGTAGACGTGATCTTTGGACATGGTGGCTGCGCGGTCAGACAGGGCGTCGGGAGGAAATGACTTTCGTGTTCACGCCGAACCAGCTGAGGCCACCGAACAGCCTCGCATATTCGATTTTCACGCAGCGATCCATCACGACCTCAAGGCCGCCGTCTTCGGCGATGCATCGGGCTTCATCATTGATTACGCCGATTTGCAGCCATAGCACTTTCGCCCCGATGGCGACCGCATCTTGTGCGATCGGCACGCAATCCTGCGATTTGCGAAAGACATCGACGATATCCACTGGGTCCGGAATCGACTTCAGGTCCGGGTAGCATTTCTCGCCAAGGATGGCGTCGTACTTCGGATTCACGGGTATTACACGAAAGCCATGCTCCTGCATGTATTTCGCTGCGAAATACGACGGACGGAACCAGTCGGCGGACAAGCCGACGACGGCAATCGTGCGGTGGTCTTTCAGAATCCGTCGCAGTTGCGCGATGCTGCTCATCGTGAGTCTCCGGTCGCCAGCGCAGGTGCCTGCGCAGAAACGATGTGCTGCGGCTGCATGGCTTCAGGCAGGCGGGGTGTCATGATCCGCCGATACAGCGGCGGCACGGCAGCCAGCAGCGACATGCCGGCATAGCCGGTCGGCATTTGCGGCGACGCGGGTGTGCGGGCCAGCGCATTGCAAACGAGTGAAGGTTCGAGGTGATGCGCTGAGTGGCGCGGTAGATTGAACAGGAGCGCATCCGACACGCGGTTCGCGCAGTCCCAGGTGTGCTGCGGCCCCATGCGCTCGATTTTGCCGTCGATGCGCTGGCGTTCCAGCCCCCAGTGCTCGACATAATCGATGCTGGCGACCAGCAGTTGCGCGACGGCAGCCGTCACGGTAGCGAAAACCAGCGAGCGCCAGCCACCGGCAATGAATAGCATGCCGCCCAGTAGCAGCGTCACAGCGCTCAGCGCCAGCGCTTCATTCAGACGCCCCGGTTTCTGATGGGACAGCTTCACCGCGTCGGTATAGACATGCAGTAAGTAGCGCGGCAGGAAGCGCCACAGGCTCTCGTCGCGACGGGCGCTGGCGGCATCGGCGCGTGTGGCCGCGGCGCGGTGATGGCCACGGTTATGTTCGATCACATAATGACCGAAGCCAATTCCACACAGCAGCGCGCGGGCCAGCACGCGATCGATCAAAGCTCGGCGATGGCCGAGCTCATGCGCCAGCACGATGCCGATGCCGCCGGCGACATAGCCGCAGCCAAGAGCGATCGGCAGCAGTGTTTGCCAGTCCATCTGCTGCGCAGCCAGCGCGAACCCGCCGCAGCTGGCCAGTACCGCCAGCAGCGTGAGGCGGAGGAACCCGACAGACCAGCGGTAATCGACGACCGCGACGCCGGCTCGCGGGCGGCCGATCAGATACTCCGCAGCCGGCAGCGCGACCATCGCCAGCGCGATAGTCAGCCACGGCCAGCCCAGCAGCCAGCCGACCAGTGGCGATAGCGTGAAACCGAGCGGCAGAAACCAGTGCAGCACCATGAGCTTTTCTCCCTGACCGGATTGTAGCGGGCTGCGGCGCTGGCGATGAGCGAAAAAAGATTTTCAAAAAGTCAACCTCCGACCCTGCGTCACCGACCCGATCCCACGGATTACGCGTTGACATCATTGCACCCCTATGTTTCAATCCGGAAACATTGGGGCATTGTGTGCGAGTCAGCGCTTTGCGACTGCAGCAATCGTCCCGCCTCTCTCTTTCCGAGACAGCCAGACGCCCATGCGACAGCCGAATCCCATCATTGGCAATAGCCAGCCGATGCGCGAGATCCGCAAGCTGATCGAAACGATCGCGGATTCGACCGCCACGGTGTTAGTCACGGGCGAATCCGGCACCGGCAAAGAGCTCGTCGCGCAGGCGCTGCATTACCAGTCCACGCGCGCAGATGCGAATTTCGTTCCGCTCAACTGCGCCGCCATTCCCAAAGAACTGATGGAGTCCGAACTGTTCGGGCACCGCAAGGGCGCATTCACCGGCGCGCTCGCCGATCGTGTTGGCCGCTTCGAGCTGGCGCACGGCGGCACGCTGTTCCTCGATGAAATTGGCGATCTGTCGCTCGACATGCAGGTCAAGCTGCTGCGCGTATTGCAGGAGAAGACCGTGGACCCGGTCGGTTCTTCCCGCGCGGTGGAGGTTGATGTGCGCGTGGTCGCCGCGACTCACCGCGACCTGGAGGTCGAGATCACGGAAGGCCGCTTCCGCGCGGACTTGTATTACCGGCTCAACGTGCTGCCGCTGCGCACGCCGCCCTTGCGCGAACGTGGTGACGACATCGTGGTGCTGGCCCGGCACTATGCCGACAAATTCGCCCACAAAGGCACGCCGGTCAGTTTCTCCGCCGATTTCACCGATGCACTGAAGAGCTATGACTGGCCCGGCAATGTGCGGGAGCTGTCCAATCTGATTCATCGTTTCTCGACGCTGTTCGCCGGCCAGAAGCTGGCGCTGAAAACGATTCCGACGGCGATGCTGCCTAAGGGCCTGCAAAAAATCCAGGAGGAGCGCGCCGGCCTGCCTGAGCCGGAGCCACAGGATGAGCATGCGGCCGACGTACTGCAAATGTTCGCGGTGCAGGACGAAGCGCCGGCCAATCTGGCCGCGCCCGTCACCGCAGCGTTGGAGCATAACGATGTCGAGGACATCATCATGCTCGCGCAGGGCGGTACCGTACTGCCGCCGGAGGGCCTGTCGCTGAAGGAGCGTATGGCGCAAATCGAACGTGCCTATATCGAGCAGGCGCTCGATCGCTCTGACGGTAACGTATCCAAGACCGCGCGTCTGCTGAACCTGCAGCGGACCACGCTGATCGAGAAGATCGACAAATATCGTCTGCGCTCCGCATGAGCGCGAAACACTGAGGATTTTCACGATGGATATCGCCAGTCTGATCGGAGTGCTGGGCGCGCTGCTGTTGATCGCGATCGCAACCGGCGGCCACTTCCTGCAATTCTTCGACCTGCCCGCAGTACTGATCGTCTTTGGCGGTACGTTTCTGGTGGTGCTGTCAAAAAGTACGGTGGACGAGTTCAAGGGCGCGTACACCACCGCGCGCGAAGTACTGACCACCAAGCCCACACCGCTGCAGGACCTGATCGACGAGCTGATAGAAATCGGCCGCGTGGCGCGCTACGACGACCGCTGGATGATTGCGCTTGAGGATCGCGAGTACAAAGATCATTTCATCGCGAAGGCCGCCCGCATGTGGGTGGATGGCATCGAACATTCACTGCTCAGGGATGCGCTGCTGCGCGAGATCACCGAGCTGAAGATTCGCTACGAGCACGCGCGCGACTTTTTTGGTTACGCGCAGGAACTCGCGCCGGGCATGGGCATGATCGGCACCTTGCTCGGTCTGGTGCTGATGATGGGCTCCGTCAATGACCCGCGGACCATCGGCCCCGGCATGGCAGTCGCGTTGCTGACCACGCTGTATGGCGCAGTATTGGCCAATGTGGTGCTCGGTCCGCTGGTGCAAAAAATTAACGGTCACGGCAAGCGTGTCAGGCGCAACTACGAGATGGCGATGGCCGGCGTGCTATTCATCCACAAGGGTGGCGACCCGCGCCTGCTGCCGGACCTGCTGCTGGGTCATCTGCCGCAGGAAGAAGCAGTACCGCTGGCACTGCCCGACGAAAAGGCCGGTCACGAGGAAGCGGCGGATAAGGCCTGACCACCGATGATCTCGCGCGAACACGACGATGATGAAGCGGTGCGAATGCCGCTAACGCTGTTTGACAGCATCACCGCGCAGGACGAAGAACCGGCGGTGCGTCATGGCGCGCCGCTGTGGGTGGTCACCTTCGCTGACATGATCACGCTGCTGCTGGCGTTCTTTCTGCTCGTGCTGTCCTTCTCCGATCTGAATCCAGAACATTTCCGCGATGTGAGCGGATCGCTGCAGAAATCGCTCGGTCGCGACCAGGAGAAGGCGGCGGTGCAGCCGCCACCGGTAGAGACACAACTGGTCGGCGGGTCCACCGAAGACAAGCTGCCGCTACCGGAGCAACTCGCGAAAGATCTCGGCAAACTGCAGAAAGAATTGTCGACCGATCTGGTCGGCCGAAAAATACAACTGGTCGCTGACAATGGCCGGCTGTTGATCCAGCTGCCGGCGCGCAGCAATGGCTTGCTGTCGCAAGAGATGATTGATCTCTACGCGCGTATCGCGGATGCGCAGGCGCAGGTCGAGACGGTGGTCGAAGTGCGTGAAGGCGATCCGGTCGATCGTGGCGCGGAACTCGCCCGTCAGATTCGCCAGCTACGCGATGCACTATCCAAAGAGATTTCGCAGGGTGACGCGCAGGTCGAGCGCGACGGCGAGCGCATCGTGATTCGCATGGCGGTGCAGGGCAGTTTCTATCCGGCCAGCGCCGATCTGTCACCGGAATCACTGCCGATGCTGAAGAAGATTGGCGAGGCGATCGCGAAGACCGGCGGCCGTATTACCGTTGAGGGTCACACCGATGCGAGCCCGCTGTCCGGACATGCACGTTTCCGTTCCAACTGGGATCTGTCCGGCGCACGGGCATCGTCGGTCGCAGACTATCTGACCGCCTACGCCGGTGTGCCGCGTGAGCGTGTGGTGGTGCGCGGTATGGCTGACACCCGACCGGTCGCGCCGAACGACAGCCGCGAGGGCAGGGCGAAGAACCGCCGCATTGAGGTACTGGTGGATGCCTACGGCGGATGATTTGAGTATGGCCGTCAGGCGAGACGGCTGATTTTTCCCGCAGCTGTTTCAAGATGCGCGCTCAGCGCCGCAATGCATGGCGCGAAACGCGCGCTGAACCCTGGCGCTGCCTTCACGCGCTCTGAAAAATCCTTGGCCAGATCTTGTGCCTGCCGCCAGACACCGTTCGGCACATCGGCCTGCAGGCTCGCCTCCGTCAGGCTGTCCTGCAGGGCGCCGCCACTGGTCGGCCGGAAACCCATCGGTGTCATGTCATACGCAGGCGCTAGCTGATACGGTCGGCCGTCGTCGGCGATGAATGACAAATTTCCGTTATGCATGTCGGTGTTGCCGATCAGGGTTCCGAATGCCCACAGCAGCTCTGCGACGTGAACAGCATCGGGCTCGATGTGGCGCTGTGCTGCCAGCTTGCGCGTAATCGTCGGCCAGTTGCCATTACCCGAGCCGACGAACTCAGCGTCCAGCGCTGCGAGTGAAATCAGCCCGCGCCGACCCAGCGCGTCGTTACGATCGAAGCGCTCCACTTCAAGAAAACGCTGTCCGTCATGATCCAGCCAATGGCTGCGTGCGGCACTGATTCCGGCATCACGCAGCGTTTGTAGCGCGAGATGTTCGGCCAGCAGCAAATCGCGCCAGCGCTCGCTGACCGGGCCGCCTTCGGTTTCGCTGAACTTCACGATCACATGGCGAGGCCCATCCCTTGTGATCGCGTAGGTCGTGAATTTCGGCTGTTCGCCGCCGGCTGATGAGCCGGGGCTGTCGCCGCTGGCCGCTAGACGTGCGAGCTGCACATAGCCGGCCGCTTTGTGATCCGCGTTCAGCGGGGAGGGTGGGGCGCTGGCCAGAAAACGATCGCGCGCGAGATTGCCCAGCAGCAGATTGCCGACGACATCCTGCCCGTGGACCAGCAGCGCGCGCAGCGCATCGGTATCGCTCCACTCGGTCAGGTGACCAGATAATCCGAGCGCAGACGCATGACGGGCGACATAGGCCCGTCCCAGATAGCCTTGCGGTCGCATGTCGTACAGCCACCAGGGCAGGCCGGGGCTGTGCAGCGTCTTGCCGTCTTCCTGTCGCATCACGAAGCCATCCTGCCGTACCGGCACCAGGGTGCCCAGCAGGCTCAGCTGGCCGCGGGTATCGACACGATAGACCGGGAAATCCGGCAGACCCCGCTGCTCATCGCGCAATGCGTACTGAATGGATCTGGCAGCCCCGATCCTCACCAGAGTATCGCCGATCTCTGTCAGTGCGCGCGACAGAGTTGGTTGGCTAATTCCCAGTAAATCAATGAGTTGCCTTGGGCCCAATGGTCCCTTGGCCAGGTGTATCCGAGTCAGTTCGGCATGGGCGCTCATGGATTTGAATGGATAATTGAATAGATTGATGAATAAATTTGTGAATTTATTTATTGTCCCGTAGGGTACCCCGGAATCGAAGTTTCGTCGATACAGGCTTCGCGCCTAAAAAAAATGCCACCCGAAGGTGGCATTTTTTTAATCAGGGCAAGGGTTACTCGGTCTTGGTTCCGCCGGTTGCCGTAAATGACGGCACCTTCGCGCCCGGAACCGATCCGTTAGGCTTCGACTGGTCCTTCGCATAGCTGACTACGCGCTCCTTCGATGCATCCCGTTCGGCGGCGGCCTGCTTTTCCTTTGCCGCTTCACGCTCGGCTGCTGCCAGCCGCTCCCGGGCCAGCTCGCGCTCCTTCGCCGCTTCACGTTCCCGTGCGCGCTCGCGTTCACGCGCCAGCTCACGTTCCTTATCTTTCAGTTCCTTCTCGCGACGCGCCTTTTCGGCGGCCAGTTCCTGCGCCATTTCTTTTTCGCGCTGCTTCTGCTGCTGCGCGAGGGACTCGACATCCTTTTTCACGCTCTCGACATTCGCTACCGAGCCTTGCAGTCGGTTGAACTGACCGGACAGGTCCTTCACCGCCTTGGACTGATCCTTCAGCATGCCGTCCAGCGCAGTCAGTTGCTGCAGCAAGGCCTTGTTTGCCGCCTCAGCCTTCGCTGCTTCAGCGCGTGCCGCTTCGGCCTTGGCTTGCGCCTCGGCCTTGCGCGCGGCCAGCAACTCGGGTGAGGGTTCAGCCTTCGCCGCGGGCGCAGCAGCCGGCGCTGGCGTTGGTTTGGGTTCGGGGCGCGGCGGCGCTTTCGGCGCTTCGGACAGCTTCGCAATCTTGGATTCGATCGCTTCCTGTACCGATTGCGTGTGCTCTTGTGACAGCTTCAGATCTTCCAGCGCGGAGTGGATATCGTCCATGCTTTCCATACGGCGCTTCAGGTCAACCGCGCGCTTGCCCACGGCCAGTGTCATCTCATCGAGTTGCGCGACCTTGTTTTGCAGCTGCACGCTCATGAAGCTGAACACGCCCGCCGAACCGACCAAAATCGCGCCGGCAATGCCGAGCACCAGCTTGGCTTGCGCCGCTGAGCGTTGCGCGCCGTCGATCAGTTTTTCTGCCGCCTTGTTCACATGGCCGCCGGTAGTGGCCACCGCAGAGGCTGAGCGGTTCGCCACTTCGGCGGCGTCGAGCACGATGCTCATCAGCGATTCCAGCTGCTGTGACGCGGCGCGATTGTTCTCGACCAGAATCTGCACCGCTTCCAGCGCTCGCTTGGCCGTGTCTTGCGGCACCGCGACCGATCCGTCCGGCAGGGTATCCGCCAGTTCGATTTCCTGGGTCTCCGCGCCTTCGGCGTTGGCAGGCACGCCCGCCTCTTCCGGGCTCAGCGCAGGGGGCGGCGGTTCGGGCATGAAGCCGCCTGCGGCATCAAGCTTCACCTCCGGCGTCTTATTATCTTTTGCGTCGTCGCTCATCTTGCTATCCGTTTGGCCAGTCGTTCGATCGAATCCTCGAGCTTGTCGAGCTGACGGTTCACTTTCGTCGTCGACACACCGAGACTGGCGATCCGCTCTTCCAGATGGATCGACAGTGCCCAGGGCGTCGCATCATCCTCGACCGCGAATGTCAGGTCGGGGTCGCTCATTACTTCGGCGGCAGCCTCTGTTTCGGATTCGGCGACCGCATCAGGTGTTACGTTGCCTTCATCGTCAGTCTGCAGATCCGCATCGGCAGCGACCTCTCCAGGGATCAGCGCGCGGTGGTCGCGCATCTCGCGACGGTCCGACAAGCCGTCCGCATCTTCCATGCGCCGCTGGTCCGACAGACCCTCGGCATCCTCCATGCGTCGTTGGTCTGACAGACCCTCGGCATCCTCCATGCGTCGTTGGTCTGACAGACCCTCGGCATCCTGCATACGTCGCTGATCCGACAGACCGTCGGCATCTTCCATCCGTCGCTGGTCCGAGGGGCCATCGCCGTCCCGCATCGCCGCGCCGCCGCCACCGCTCTGACTTGCATCGTTCAGCTGCCGAGGATCGGCCGGCCCTTCGCCATCGGTCAGCCTCGGCGCGCCGTCACCGCCATCTTTGCCATGCAACTGGCGCAGGTCGGACAGCCCGTCAGCGTCATGCATCTGACGCTGGTCAGAAGGTCCGCCGGCCGCGTCATGAATCGAACGGTCGAAACTGGCGCCATCCTTCTGGTCTTGCAGACCGCGCTGATCCACCGGCGCGGACAGCGGCTTCTTGCGCTCAATTGGCGTCGTATCGGCAATTGCCATTTCCGGGGCTTCGTCGCCCCGGAAAATCTGGGTTCTTTCTTCAGACACAGCTCACCTCAGCTCAATGGACTCAGCGGCCTGCCGGCAACAATGCCGACTGCAGCGATTTCACCGGACGCAGCCACGGGTTCGCCGGCATGCCCTGGCGGCCGGAAAAACTCTCCGCCTCCTTGCGGGTGGCGAACGGGCCGGAGACCACTGCGAACTTCACGCCTTTATCTTGCGTGTTGACCGCAACAATCCGCGCCTTCGTCAGCGCGCCGAACTGCGCGCGCCATTCCTGTGCCTCGGCCATCGATCCCAGCGACACATGCTGCACAAAGAAGCTGCCCGGTTTCGTCTGCCGCACCAGCTGATCCACGCCGCGCTCGGAGCGCGGTGCCAGTGCGTCGGCCGCTTTCACGGGCTCCGCTTTCGCCTCCGGCTTCGCTTCAGGCTTCACCTCCGGCTTCACCGGTTCAGCGCCAGTCGCGTCAGCCTTGGTCGGCGCAGTGGCATCGGCCCGGGCGGCCGGCTCGGCCGCGCTGTTCGCTGCGGAATCCACTCGTACATTCACTGAATCGGCAGCAGGCGCCGGAACTGTAGGCAGGTCGGCCACCGGCGGCGACGCCGGAACGGCAGTCGCGGCTGCGGCGTCGGCCTTGGCAGCCTCGGCCGCTTTTTCCTCTTCGAGCTTTGCCGTCGGTGGTTTGCCCACCAGGGCAACCAGTTGCTCCATTGCCCACGGGGGCAGGTTGTCTTTCAGGATGGGTGAATTAGCCAGTAGCGGCGACAGGTTTTGCGCGAATAGCAATATCACCAGCGCCAGCGATACTGCCAGCAGCAGCAGCGTCGCCACGATCCAGCGCAGCAGCTTTGACCACCCGCCAGACGCACGCGCCGGCGCCGTAAAGGCCGCCTTGACCGGCGCAGACGGACCGTCCAGCGTGGGCTCAGTGCGCTGCTGGCGCTCCGCATCGGCCTCATCCATCGCCTTACGCTCGTTGCGGGCAGCGGCCAGCTGGGCCTCAAAGCGGGCCTGGGCCGTGCTCGGCTCGGCAGATTTTTCTTTATCCTTTTTCGGCTTCGGCGCGATCTTCAGTTCGGCGTAGCCGGTCGCTGCCAGCACCTTCTTGACTTCTACCTCGAAACCCATCGCGCGGCCGACCTTCAGCAGTGACTCGCCCTCGGTGCGCGTCGGCGGCTCGACCGGCCAGCGCAGCAGGCGCTGACCGAAGCTGTCCAGCGTGCGCTCGTGCAGCATCATGCCGGCGCGGTCGACCAGCAGTACCAGCGACACATTCGCGCCGGGAAAGTCCTGCACCAGACGCGCCAGCAGCTGCAGGTCGCGCTGGTTGAGCGCCTTGGCGTCGTGCGCGATCAGTACCCGGCGCGGCGCGGGCGAACCCTCAGCGCGGCGCGCGTCGTCGAGCGAGATGTCGGACAGTATTTGATTAAAACGCTCAAGCAGCTGCTCGGTGTTCTGCGGCAGGAAGACCTCGATCTGCAAGCCCTCGGTCTTGCGCAGCCGCGCCAGCACCAGCCGGCCATAGTGGTCCAGCACGCCCTCACTATTCGATGACAGGGCCAGCGAGGCGCTGTTCTCGCGCACCGCGCGCATCACATAGTCAAAGCGAGTGCGGTCGGACGCACGCAGGAAAATACCGTCGTTGCCGACGGTATGGGTCAGGTTCTCTGTATCTTGGTCGTTCACGTGACGGCCTCTTCAAGTCTTCCGTTCGAATCGAACTGCAGGTTCTTCGGCACTTTCGGCTGCGGTTTCTGCAGCGGGGGCGCGCCAGGACGGATGCTCGCCAGGTTGAACACATAGGCGATCACCTGCGCGACCGCATAGTACAGGTCTTCAGGCACAGGATGATCGATTTCGGTCGTGAAATACAGCGCACGGGCCAGTGGCGGCGCGCGGAAAATCTCGACGCCGTGCTTGGTCGCTTCTTCGCGGATACGGGCTGCGATCTCGTCGGTGCCCTTGGCCAGCAGGATAGGCGCGCTGTCTCCGTTCGGGTCATAGGACAGCGCGACCGCAAAATGTTCCGGGTTCGTGATCACGACATCGGCATCCTTGACGCTCTCGAGCATGCGGCCGTTGGCCATCTCGCGCTGACGACGGCGGATCTGCGCCTTTACCTCGGGACGGCCTTCCATGTCCTTCATCTCGTCCTTGATCTCTTGCTTGGACATGCGCATCGACTTCATGAACTGCCAGCGCTGATACGGAACATCGATGCCAGCGATCACGATCAGCGAGCAGGCCATGATCAGCGCGGATTTCGCCAGCAGCGCGCCGGCCACGGCCATCGCAGGTTCGAATGCCATCTGACCGATCTTGTTCAGCGTGCTGACATTGTCATACATGACCCAGAATACGACGCCGGTCACCAGTACAAATTTCAGGATCGCCTTGCCCAGCTCGACCCAGGCCCGCGGTCCGAACATGCGCCCGAGACCGTTGATCGGGTTCAGCTTCGACAGCTTGGGCGCGATCGCCTTAGTCGAAAACAGAAAGCCGCCAGTGGCGCCGGAGGATGCGACCGCGATCACAATACTCAAGAGCAGCACCGGCGCGATCAGGATGAATGCGTCCAGCATCTCGCTACCGAAAATGGCTGGCAACAGGTTGGGGGAGTGGACCACTTTGCGATCGAAGTGGAATCCCGAGACGAAGCCCTCGGCCATCTTGTGTACCAGCGTGTCGCCGGTCAGATAGATCATGCCGAGTACAGCGATCGTGACAGCCGCCGCCGGCATTTCAGGCGAGCGCGCGACCTGACCTTCCTCGCGCGCCTTGTCGAGCTTGCGCGAGGTGGGTTCTTCCGTCTTGTCGTCGTCGCCGAATAAAGCCATATCAGTGCGTCAGCCCCACTAAATCCTTCGCATGGCTGAATGCCTGCATCCACAGCCATTGCATGCGTCCGCCGATACTGTCGAGCGACAAGATCAGCACCAGGATGCCGGCAGCGATCGACGCGGGGAAGCCAACGGAGAAAATATTCAGCGATGGTGCCGCGCGCGTCACGATGCCGAGGCCGATATTGATGAACAGCAGCGACACCATCACCGGCAGCGCAAGCAGCACACCGCCGAGGAACATCATGCCGCTCCAGGCGATGACCTTGCCGAAGGTGGCCTGACCGAGAATGAACGTGCCGATCGGCACGCTGGTGAAGCTATCGACGATCATCGAGATCATGATCACGTGGCCACCGAAGCCGAGAAAGATCAGCGTCGACATAATCACCAGAAATTGCGAGATCACCGGCACGTTACCGATATTCGGGTCAACCATCGAGGCCATTGACAGGCCCATCGACGCCGCGATGGTCTGTCCGGCCAGGGCGATGGCACCGACGGCGACCTGCAGCATCAGTCCCATCATCGCGCCGATGAACAACTGATTCACGATCTGGACGAGACCATTCGCGCTGATCGGATCAATCACGGGCCAGTCAACCAGCGGATAGACCAGAAAGGTGACCACCAGCGCAAGCATGATGCGCACGCGTATCGACAGCGCGTCCAGCGAAAACAGCGGCGCGGCCATCAGCAGCGCCGAGATACGCAGCATCGGCCACAGAAAGGTGTAGAAGCGTCCGACAATATCCGCAGCGAGTAGGGTCATGGCGAGTCGGCGCCTATGGCAATTAAATCAGGAGAACAGCGCCGGAATGCGCTTGAAGATGTCACGCGTGTAGTCGACCATCATCGCGACTTGCCAGCCGCCGAACAGCGCGAGCGATACGCCAAGCGCGAGCAGCTTCGGGATGAAGGACAGCGTGGCTTCGTTGATCGAGGTTGCTGCCTGAATGACGCCAATGAACAGACCCACACCCAGCGCGACGAGCAGCAGCGGTCCGGAGATCAGCAGTACGGCCCACAGTGCGCTGCGGCCGAGATCGACGACGGTGGCGATTTCCATCAGAGTTCCTTTGAGGTCAGGGCATCGCGAAGGACGACGCGAGCGAGCCCATCAGCATGCTCCAGCCATCGACCAGCACGAACAGCATCAGTTTGAACGGCATCGAGATCATCATCGGCGACAGCATCATCATGCCCATCGACATCAGCACGGAAGACACGATCAGGTCAATCACGACGAACGGGATATAGATCAGGAAGCCGATCGTGAACGCGCTTTTCAGCTCCGAGGTAACGAAAGCGGGCACCAGCGTGGTGAAGGGTACCGATTCCGGTCCTTCGAGCTCGCCCTTGTTGCGGGCGATTTCCATGAACATCGCGATGTCTTCCTCGCGCGTCTGCGCCAGCATGAAGCCGCGGATCGGTTTCTCGGCGTTTTCCAGCGCCTGCTCGAACGCCATACTTTCGTTCATATAGGGCAGGATCGCGTTGTTATATACATCGCTCATCACCGGCTGCATCACGAACAGGGTCAGGAACAGCGCGAGGCCGGCCAGTACCTGATTCGGTGGCGTCTGGCCAGTGCCAAGCGCCTGACGCAGAATGGAAAACACGATGATGATGCGGGTGAACGCGGTCATCATCAGCAACATGGATGGCAGCAGCGTGAGCACCGTCATCAGCGCCAGCAGCTGCAGCGTCAGGCTGTAGGCCTGCACGCCGCCCTTGCCGGTGGCGACCGTCACGACAGGCATGCCCTGCGCGAAAGCGAAAGCCGGTACCAGTGCCGGCAGCAGGAGCAGGAAGGCGAAGAGGATTCGGCGTGTCATGATCAGGCCTTGTCCTTGTTCTGTGCCGCCTTCAGCATTTCCGACAGGCGGCGCGCCAGTGGCGTGAGCGAATTGGCGCCGTCATGGCCTTCGGCCTGCGGCGTCGATTCGGCGATCACCTCTTCCGCAGTCAGCGCGAAGGAGGCGAGGTGATTGATCTGTTGTGGCGACACGCCGATCAGGACATCCTGATCTTTCACGCGCAGCAGCACCACTCTCTGGCGCGGCGCGACCGAGATCGCCTCGAGAACGCGGATCTTGCGTTGCGCATGGCCGAGCAGATTCCCGTTCTGCATGCGCTTCAACACATACAGCACGCCTCCCAGCAGCGCCAGGACGATCGCGAAGTTCATCGCGATATACAACCAGTTAGAGGAGGGCATGCTGCGGATCCTTCGGTTCGTTTTACAGATTCTTCATACGGTCCGACGGCGGCACCACGCGGGTCAGGCGAATACCGTAGCGGTCATTGACCAGCACGACTTCGCCCTGCGCGACGACCGT
>JACCDW011812014.1_pt1 | contig 13642 bp, 13 predicted proteins | sample 7449781 | NCBI WGS metagenome assembly JACCDW01 (sample SAMN15323449, study PRJNA562643) | freshwater metagenome | isolation source: river surface water | place: USA:Blue River Watershed | collected 2017-08-18 | reverse complement strand
CCGGAGAAAAATTCGCTGATTATTTTGATTACTCTGAGAATCTGTCGGGCATTCCTTCTCATCGTGCATTGGCGCTGTTCCGTGGACGTCGTGAAGAAATGCTCATGGTCACACTGCGACTGGATACCGAGGCAGAAAAACCGAAATGGGATGCACCGTTGAATCCTTGCGAAAGCCGGATAGCCGCACGCTTTGGCGTCAGCAATCAGGGGCGCCCTGCAGATAAATGGCTGGCTGATACCGTGCGCTGGTCATGGCGCGTGAAGATTTTTATGCATCTGGATACGGAGCTGATGGGCAAGCTGCGCGAAGCAGCAGAAGCAGAAGCCATACGCGTATTTGCCCGCAACCTGAACGCCCTGTTACTGGCCGCCCCCGCCGGACCGCGCGCCACGATGGGTTTGGATCCGGGCCTGCGTACTGGTGTGAAAGTGGCCGTGGTTGATGCGACCGGCAAGGTCGTCGACACCACAACAATTTTTCCGCATCAGCCACGTAATGACTGGGATGGTGCCTTGCATGTGCTGGGACAGCTCGCTTTAAAACATCAGGTTGCGCTGATCTCGATCGGCAATGGCACTGCCTCGCGCGAGACGGATAAGCTCGCTCAGGACCTGATCAAGCGCCGCCCTGAACTCAAGCTCAACAAGATCGTTGTTTCAGAAGCCGGCGCATCCGTTTATTCTGCATCGGAATTTGCATCGCGCGAGCTGCCTGAACTCGATGTTTCTTTGCGTGGTGCAGTATCGATCGCGCGGCGCTTGCAGGATCCGCTTGCCGAGCTGGTAAAAATTGATCCGAAATCTATCGGTGTCGGCCAGTATCAGCATGATGTGTCGCAAACACAGCTGGCGCGCTCGCTCGATGCCGTTGTCGAGGATTGCGTCAATGCAGTGGGTGTCGATGTCAACACGGCTTCCGCACCGTTGCTTGCGCGCGTATCAGGTTTAAACTCCAGCGTGGCGCAAAGCATTGTCGACTATCGCGACCGTAATGGATTGTTTGTCTCGCGCACCGCACTGCGTGCCGTACCGCGACTGGGTGACAAAACATTCGAGCAGTCTGCCGGTTTTTTACGCGTGATGGGCGGCGAGAATCCGCTTGACGCCTCGGCTGTGCATCCGGAATCTTATCCGCTGGTCGAGAAAATTCTGGCTGACGTCAAAAAAGATGTGAAATCAATTATTGGTGACAGCAGCTTATTAAAATCCCTCGATCCCAAGCGCTTTGCCGATGCGCGTTTCGGCGTGCCGACTGTGGCGGATATACTGAAGGAACTGGATAAGCCCGGCAGAGATCCGCGCCCTGAATTTGTGACAGCAAGTTTCAAGGAAGGCGTGGAAGAGATTGCTGACTTGCGTGCTGAGATGATTCTTGAAGGCGTAGTCACCAATGTCGCTGCGTTTGGAGCATTCGTAGATATCGGCGTGCATCAGGACGGACTGGTGCATATTTCGGCGCTGTCCAACACTTTCGTCAAAGATCCGCATACCGTGGTCAAGGCGGGACAGGTCGTGAAAGTCAAGGTACTGGAAGTCGACCCCAAGCGTAAACGTATTGCGCTGACGATGCGATTATCCGATCCTGTGAGTCCGGCCGGCGCAAAGCCACAGCAAAAGGCCGATCGGCAGGATGCGCAAAGGCTTAAACAACAGCGCCGCGAGCCTGAGCTTGCTGGTAATGCGATGGCAGCGGCCTTTGCTAAATTGAAAATATAAGCGCGTTGAACGGCATCAGGCAGCCGTTCCACATTTTTCCTATAATTGCATCATTATTAAAAGCGAGGATTACCATGAGCGATGTTCAGAGCTGGATCAAAGAAACCGTGACCGACCACCAGGTGGTGTTGTTCATGAAAGGAACTGCGCAATTCCCACAATGCGGCTTTTCAGGTCGTGCGATTGAAATCCTGAAGGCAAGTGGCGTTACAGATCTCGTCACCATCAATGTGCTGGAAGACGATGGCGTACGTCAGGGCATCAAGGAATATTCCAACTGGCCGACCATTCCCCAGCTGTATGTAAAGGGTGAATTCATCGGCGGCGCAGATATCATGAACGAGATGTTTGAATCCGGCGAGCTGCAGGGCCTGCTCAAAGCCTAGGCCGTTTGTGAGACGACTGGTCGTTGCGATCACGGGGGCATCGGGCACACTGTATGGTGTGCGCATGCTGGAGGCGCTGCGCGCTTCCGGTATACAGACGCATCTTCTGATTTCTGATGCCGGCGTGCTCAGCCTGCATCATGAGCTTGATCTCAAGCGCAAGGACGTCGAGGCACTGGCGACAGAGGTTCACAGCGTACGCGATGTGGGCGCCTGTATTGCGAGCGGCTCTTTCCAGTCCGAAGGCATGGTGGTCGTTCCATGCTCAATGAAAACCCTGGGTTCGGTTGCGCATGGTCTGTGCGACAACCTTGTCACGCGCGCAGCCGATGTGATGCTCAAAGAGCGGCGCAAGCTGGTTCTGATGGTGCGCGAAACACCGTTCAATCTCGCGCATTTGCGCAACATGACCGCCGTGACTGAAATGGGTGGCATTATTTTCCCGCCCTTGCCTGCACTCTATCAGCGGCCGGCAAACATAGAGGAGATGGTGGATCACACCGTCGGCAGGGTACTCGATCTGTTTGCGATCGAACACACCATGGTGCCACGCTGGGCAGGCCTTAAACCGGCCGCCACCTGAGGTATTGTGCGCGTCAGGAATCTTTTCCTGATTTTTTCTGGCCAGATCGCTCGCGCAGGCCGCTGACCATGCGCTCAATTGCCTGATTGAATCCGCTCATCGAAAATGTGCTGATCTTGAACTGGCCATTCGTCATCGGAAAAGCAAAGCCTATTACCGGCGTATCGTGAAATGCCCGGTTCATCATGTCAGTTTCATTGAACCAGTAAAGCATCAGTTCGCCATTTGCGCTGTCAATTTTTTCGCAGACAGCATCTATCGAGAGTGCGCCTGAGTTGGTCGTGATCATCAGCGGATAGGTGGAACCCTGATCGCATTCCGTGTTATTGGCAAAATAATAACGGCAGGTGCCATCACCACATAACATGCCGAAAACAGACATGCCGTTTTCATGCGTTGTTGCTTCTCCCATGCCGTCCATGAATTGTGATGACCAGTCTCCATGTTCGACTTTGTCATCCGCTACAGCATTAATGCACAGACAACACAGCACGGCCATCATGATCAGAATCCTGCGCATTTATTCCTCGCTTTGTTTGGCTATTTGAATGATTGAATGTATCACGGCCTCAGATTGGTTTCAGGCAGTAACATCGAGCCGTAATTCGCCGAGTCCGCTTATCGCTATTTTTACCTGATCGCCCGCCTGCAACCAGGTTGTTTCGACAAGGCTGCCAAGCAGTATGAACTCTCCTGCCTTAAGCGCCGGCAGGCCATGTTCTCTGCGTGAGTTGGCAAGCCAGGCCAGCGCATTGAGCGGATGCCCCATCACAAACGAACCGCTGCCGCGGCCGCTCTGGCTGCCATTGACGACGGTCGTGCCCTCCAGCGCAGCCAGATCCAGCGCCTGCCAGTCTGAAACGGGCTCACCCAGCACGCAACCAGCATTGAAAAAATTATCTGCAATCAAAGTCGGCACACCAAGCTTGCCGAATTCCTGGTAACGATCATCCACCAGCTCCATGGCCGCCATGACTGATCCTACTGCATGCCTGACCGATTCTTTCGTATAGGGGGCAGACTGTGCCGGCAGGTCTTGGGCAAGCCTGACGGCGATTTCACACTCGGCACCGATTTTCATAAACCCGCTTCGCGGTACGCTGCCATGGCCATGCATGACGGTCTTACTGAATATACGCCCCGCACAGGGGTGATTAACATTGATTAAGGACTGCATAACAGCGGTTGTACAGCCTATTTTATGACCGACTTGCTCGCCCATTCCGGCTTCGCTTAGTAGTGAATTCAATGCGGCCTGAAGCGTATAGCCCTCGCTGATGCTATGCGGGCGGCAGTCTGTAGACAAAGAGTTAATAGCTTGCAGGTCGAGTCGCTGGCGCAGCAATTTCAAGGCCGCCAACTGGTAATTTGGTCGCAAAATCATCCCCTTTTGTGCTTTGTCAGCGTAATTAATTTTAGGTCAATTCACGCAGATTTTTCATCAGAAAACCAATACTAACGCGCGGTTTTTCAGAGGTATAATCCGCCGGTTTATTACATTACCGCATATTTCTGAATCGGAGAAAATCATGGGCGCAATCATGAAACAGATAGGCTGGCTGCTGTTATCCATAGTCGGCGCCTGCGCATTGGGCATCATCGCACTGTCGCGAGGCGAGACCATCAATGCGCTCTGGATTGTTGTCGCAGCTGTTGCGGTCTACATGATCGGCTTTCGTTTTTATGGCCGCTTCATTGCCACCAAGGTCATGCAGCTTGACCCCACGCGCGCAACCCCTGCAGTGCGCCTCAACGATGGCCTTGATTTCGTCCCGACCAACAAGCACGTACTGTTCGGCCATCACTTTGCTGCTATTGCCGGCGCCGGCCCGCTTGTCGGTCCCGTACTGGCCGCACAAATGGGCTATCTGCCAGGCGTGATGTGGATTCTGGTTGGCGCCATCTTAGCTGGTGCGGTTCAGGATTTTATGATCCTGTTCGTATCAGTCAGGCGCGATGCGCGCTCTCTGGGCGACCTGATCAAGACCGAGCTTGGTCTGGTGCCCGGCATTATTGCGTTGTTTGGCACGTTCATGATCATGACTATCCTGCTGGCTGTTCTGGCGCTAATCGTGGTCAAGGCTCTGGCTGAAAGCCCATGGGGTACGTTCACGGTTGCAGCAACAATACCGATCGCGTTTTTCATGGGCGTATACAGCCGCTACTGGCGGCCGGGTCGCGTTGGCGAGATCTCCGTGATTGGCTTTGTGCTGCTGATGCTTTCGATTGTGGCCGGTGGTCATGTCGCCGCGCATCCGATCTTAGGCCCGATGTTTACCTTCAACGGCAAACAGCTGACCTGGATGCTACTGACATATGGCGTGGTCGCTTCCGTGCTGCCTGTCTGGCTGTTGCTCGCGCCGCGTGACTATTTGTCTACCTTTTTGAAAATCGGTGCGATCGTTGCGCTTGCATTGGGCATCGTATTTGTTGCACCCGAACTGAAAATGCCTGCGTTGACCCAATTCATTGATGGCACAGGCCCAGTCTGGTCAGGCACCCTGTTCCCCTTCCTGTTTATTACCATCGCCTGTGGAGCTGTATCTGGCTTTCACTCGCTGATCTCTTCCGGCACCACACCCAAGCTGCTCGAGAACGAAGTGCATGCTCAGTACATCGGATACGGCGGCATGCTGATGGAATCCTTCGTCGCCATCATGGCTATCGTCGCGGCTTCGATCATTGAGCCTGGTGTTTACTTTGCAATGAACAGTCCTGCTGCTGTCTTAGGTACCACGGCCGAGAGTGCAGCACAGGCCATTAGTCAGTGGGGATTCGTGGTCACGCCGGAATTGCTGCGTGAGACTGCGGCCAATGTCGGCGAGACCACCATTATTTCCCGTACCGGTGGCGCACCTACGCTGGCTGTCGGCATGGCGCATATTTTTTCTTCCGTCGTGGGTGGCAAGGCGCTGATGGCATTCTGGTATCATTTTGCCATTCTGTTTGAAGCCCTGTTCATTCTGACTGCCGTCGATGCCGGCACCCGCGTGGGCCGCTTCATGCTGCAAGACCTGATCGGCACCCTGGTGCCACCCTTTAAGCGCATTCCGTCGCTGGCCTCCAACCTGATTGCCACTTTCCTTTGCGTGAGTGCATGGGGTTATTTCCTTTATCAGGGCGTCATTGATCCGCTGGGCGGCATTAATACACTCTGGCCTTTATTTGGCATATCCAATCAGATGCTGGCAGCAGTTGCACTGATACTGGCAACAGTTGTGCTGTTCAAGCTCAAGCGCGAAAAATTTGCGTGGGTCACGCTGGTGCCGACTACCTGGCTGCTGATCTGTACGCTGACGGCTGGTTATCAGAAAATCTTCCACGACAATCCTAAGATCGGCTTCCTTGCGCATGCGGATAAATACAAGGCTGCGCTGCTGGAAAACAACGTGCTCGCTCCGGCAAAGTCCGTAGCACAAATGCAGCAGATCATTTTCAATGATTATATCGATGCGTCGCTGGCAGCGATCTTCATGGCAGTGGTGCTATCGATACTAGCCTTTGGCATTAGTGCATGCATTAAGGCTTATCGTGAACAGCATCCTAGCAGTGTTGAATCCGAAGCCGTGCATATTGAAACTGCAGGCGTTTGATCAGGCATCATCAATATGTTCAGTGATCTCGGCAAGTTTGGCGCTTACCTCGGGCAGACTGCCCGGCTGATGGTCGGCTTGCCGGATTACGACAACTATCTGACGCATATGCAGACGCAGCATCCTGATAAGCCCGCGATGACTTATGAAGAGTTTTTCAAGGAGAGACAGGATGCGCGCTATGGCGGCAATGGCAAGATCAGCAGATGCTGCTGAATAGATGGTGCCGGCTGCAGGACTCGAACCCGCCACCCCCTGATTACAAATCAGGTGCTCTACCAGATGAGCTAAGCCGGCATTGCTTGACTACTTCAGACTGCTTGAAACAACGCTGACAAACTTGCATACTCGCTTCGTCATTTCGCCCTGTTGTTGCAGCGCGCTATTTTAAGCAAAACATAATTATACTTTATTTGATGCGCGTAAGCGTCGGACGCCCGCCCTTCTTGGGTGGATCGGGATTTTTGTCATCGTTTCCCTCTTTGCCTGAGCCAGAAGGGACTGCCGATGGCGGTACCGCCGTCAGAGTGGGTGCACTCTCGCCTCGCTGATTGCTTGCCTCGCCTTCGCGGCCCAACGAAGATTTTTTGCCGACCGGGCGTTCGCCCTTTTTCACATCAAATGACATGCCCTGCCCATTTTCGCGGGCATAGATCGCACTGACATTTTCTACCGGGACTTCTATCTCGCGCGTCACACCACCAAAACGTGCCTTGAAGTGAATCAGGTCATTGTCAATTTTCAGTTGAGAGGTGGCATTGAAGCTGATGTTCAATACGATCTCACCATTCTTGACGAATTCCAGCGGCACCCTGACTGACGAATCTACGACCACAACGATATAAGGCGTGTAGCCATTGTCGGTGCACCATTCATAGATTGCACGCAGCAGATAAGGTTTGGTAGTGATATCTGACATGAGAAGAAACAGGCAAAAGCTATGTGATTATTTCAACGATAACAGCGCTATTTATACCCGTAAAAGCGCCCCGCATGCAACTTGATGCGAGGCCTTGCACTTCACTATCGACGCATGACCTTTTCCGATGGCGTCAGTGCTTCTATGTAAGCAGGACGGGAAAAAATCCGTTCGGCGTATTTCATCAGTGGTGCAGCTGTCTTGGAAAGTTCCACCCCGTAGTGATCCAGCCGCCACAGCAGCGGCGCAATCGCGACGTCGAGCATAGAAAATTCTTCGCCCAGCATATATTTGTTTTTCAGGAATAAAGGTGCGAGCGTAGTCAACCTGTCGCGAATTTCGGTGCGCGCTTTTTCATGCACTTTATCGGAAGAGCGCGACTTGTCATTCTCAAGCGTATGCACATGAATGAAGAGCTCTTTTTCAAAATTGAACAGCATCAGGCGGGCACGCGCACGCATCAGCGGATCGGCCGGCATCAGCTGCGGATGCGGAAAACGCTCATCGATGTATTCATTAATGATGTTCGACTCGTACAACACCAGATCACGCTCGACCAGGATAGGCACCTGCCCGTAAGGATTCATGGTCGAAATATCTTCCGGCTTGTTGAACAGATCAACGTCGCGGATTTCGAAATCCATGCCTTTTTCAAACAGAACAAGGCGGCAGCGTTGCGAGAATGGGCAGGTTGTGCCCGAATAGAGGACCATCATGTGTGTCGTTCCTTGAAAACAAAGAGGGTGAGACGGCATCGCCTCACCCCAGGTACATTCAATTACCTTCCCTTAAACATACTCAGAATCAGTGTAAAACCACTCGTCCGGAATAGCGAAGGAAATGCAAAATTGATCTTATTTGACTTCTTTCCAGAATGAAGCGTTCAAGCGCCATGCCAAAAATGCCAGCATCGACATGAACAACAACACCAGAACGCCTAAGCGCTGGCGCTTGTTCTTCACGGGCTCAGCCATCCAGTCCATGTAGGCGACCAGGTCGGCCACTTCGCTGTCATATTCCTGCGCATTGAGCTTGCCCGCTTTGATCTGCTCAAAACCTGCAAACTTATGTACGGTTTTACTGGCGTCATGCGGATCTTTTTCTTCCACAAATTTTGCTGCACGCACACCCTGCAATTCCCACAACACATGTGGCATGCCGACATTCGGGAATGCCATGTTGTTCCAGCCGGTAGCACGGGATTCGTCTTTGTAGTAAGTACGCAGATAGGTATAGAGCCAGTCAGGGCCCGAACCTTCGGCTGAAGCCTTGGCACGCGCAATGACAGACAAATCCGGCGGCGCAGCACCAAACCATTTTTTCGCATCTTCCGCGTTCATGTTGGATTTCATCAGATCACCAACTTTGTCGGATGTGAAGAGCAGATTGTCGCGTATCTGTTCTTCGGTCAGGCCGATATCGCGCAAACGGTTATAACGCATCATCGAAGCCGAATGGCAATTCAGGCAGTAATTGACGAACAGGCGCGCACCGTTTTGCAGTGAAGACAGATCATGACTGCGGTCTGGAGCGCGATCGAGCGGAAAGCCACCTTCATTTGCCAGCGCCAGCACAGGAAGAAGGGCCAGCGCAGCCAGCAATTTTCTCAAGAGTTTCATTCTTATTTTCCTTTGCTGCTTAATGCGGATGGAAGGTAACCCGGTCAGGCACCTTCTTGAACGTGCCCATCGTGCTCCACCATGGCATCAGCAGGAAGAAGCCGAAATAAATCAGGGTACCGATCTGGGCCACCAGCGTACGACCTTCGGTCGGTGGCAAGATACCGAGATAACCGAGAACAATGAATGTAATGCCGAAAACGATATACACATACTTATGCCAGTCCGGACGATAGCGTATGGACTTGGCCGGTGAATAATCCAGCCATGGCAGCGCGGCCAGTATCATCACGGATACGCCCATCAGTACCACGCCCCAGAATTTCGCATCCAGCACCATCATCGCAACCACCACAACGACTGCAATGATCATTACGCCGTTCTTGATCAACTTGGACAGACGGGTCTTGAAGACGATCAGCGCTGCATAAGCAATGACACCAAGGATCAGTGCGATCATGAATTGCGAAGTCGTTGCACGCAGAATCGAATAGAAAGGTGTGAAATACCAGACAGGCGCAATATGCGGCGGCGTTTGCAGCGAATTGGCCGGAATGAAGTTGTTATATTCAAGGAAGTAACCGCCCATCTCCGGCGCAAAAAATACGACTGCGCTGAAAATAGTCAGAAATACCGCCACGCCGAAAATATCCTTGGTCGTGTAATAAGGATGCGATGGAATGGTATCGATACCATGGCCATCAGGTCCGAGGTTTTCTTTGACTTCCACACCGTCCGGATTGTTCGAACCCACTTCATGCAATGCAATCAGGTGAGCCACAACCAGGCCGATCAGAACCAGAGGGATGGCGATCACATGGAACGCAAAGAAGCGGTTCAGCGTAGCGTCTGACACTACATAGTCACCACGTATCCACAACGAGAGATCAGGACCGATGAAAGGGATCGCACCGAACAGGTTGACGATAACCTGTGCGCCCCAATAGGACATTTGCCCCCATGGCAGCAGATAACCAAAGAACGCCTCACCCATCAGGCACAGGAAAATCGCCACACCGAACAGCCAGATCAGTTCACGCGGCTTACGATATGAACCGTAGAGCAGGGCGCGTGTCATGTGCAGATAGACGACGATGAAAAATGCCGATGCGCCGGTCGAGTGCATGTAACGCACCAGCCAGCCCCAGGGAACTTCGCGCATGATGTATTCAACAGATGCAAATGCCAGATTGGCGTCTGGCTTGTAGTTCATCACCAGGAAAATGCCGGTAACGATCTGGATGACCAATACCAGTGCGGCGAGCGAACCGAACAAATAAAAAATATTGAAATTTTTGGGCGCATAGTACTTGCCCCACTGATCATTCCACAGCTTGGTCAGGGGGAAGCGGTCATCAACCCAGGCCAGTCCTTTTTGCAGGATAGGCGCATCGGCTGGAAGTTTTTTCTCGACAAATGCCATGATCAAGCCTCGCCTTTCTCATCTTTGCCAATGACAATTTTGGTATTGCCGACATACATATGACGCGGCACCTGGAGATTGTCAGGAGCAGGTTTGTTCTTGAATACGCGACCGGCCAGGTCAAATGTCGAACCATGGCATGGGCACAGGAATCCACCGACCCAGTCATCTGGCAGCGATGGCTGCGGGCCTGACTGGAACTTGGTGGTAGGCGAGCAACCCAGGTGCGAGCAGATGCCAACGGCCACCAGTATTTCTGGCTTGATCGAGCGCTGCTCATTGCGGGCATAGTCTGGTGTCAGCTCATCCGGGTTACGCTCGGATTTTGGATCAGCAACCAGTGCATCGGTTTTTTTCAGGGCTGCGACCATTTCAGGCGTGCGCTTGATGATCCAGACTGGCTTACCGCGCCACTCTACGGTTTTCATTTCACCCGGCTTCAGATCGGCGATGTCCACCTCTACCGGCGCACCAGCGGCCTTGGCCCGTTCTGATGGCTCAAACGTGGAAATAAACGCACCCGCGCCTGCCAAACCTGCTACGCCACCGGCAGCACATGTTGCGACCAGTAAGCCACGCCGAGTCGGATCGACCTGTTTTTCGTCACTCATAACAACCCCAATCATTGAAATTGCAAAACTTTTACGGAACTTCCAGCAACATTACATTATAGCGGAGCCATGCTTGCTTTTAAAGACAGGCTAACCGCCGGCAGCAACTGAGCCGAACAAAGCAGCAAAAAATGCGGATTTATTTTCATTTTTTTAATTAAATGACGCATCAAAACTGCAAATAACCGTAAAAATAAATCCGGATGTATTAGGCGGTCTGATAAAAACACAGAAAAAACAATCAGATACGTTCACATGCGGTGATGGCGGGCGGCCAGATCCAGGTCATGAGCAACAACCCGACCCTGCCAAGCTGGGATGCGCATTAAATAAAAAGCAAGCTTTATGGATGATTACGCATCCTAGGTCGGCAAGATATGCAAAAGGCCGCGCCGCTGTGCTTCATACACGGCTTCACCGCGTGAATGCACGGACAATTTGGCATAAATATTTTTCGCGTGTGTCTGCACTGTCCCGACGGACAGACCCAGCACGCTGGCGACCTTGGCATAGCTGCTGCCTCGTGCGATCAACTGCAAAATGGACTGTTCACGTGGCGTGAGCAATGTAGCCGCATCCTGATCTTTTTCATCACTCAAGGTGTGGCCGTGCATACGGGACAATATTTTTCGCGCAATCATCGGGCTGATCGGCGAGCCACCTGCGCGCAATTCCAGTAATGCACGCACGATATCAATATGGCGCATTTCTTTGAGCACATAACCACTGGCACCAGCTTCGATACAAGCCAGTACCTGATCTTCATCACTGGAGATCGTAATGACCATGATGTCTGCATTCGGCGCGTACCGACGGCACGCGTGGATAATTCTCAAGCCCGAACCATCAGGCAATCCCAGATCGGTCAGCAATACATCGACCTCTTCTGTCTTTAGCCACTCGATGGATTCAGCAACAGAACCGAATGCGCCATTTAATGATAAAGATGGTTCATGCTCGATAGCCGCACAAAGCAAACGTCGCGTGACAGGATCATCTTCGACAACCATAACGCGAACAGGCCGTCTACTTAAAGAATGCAGCATGATTTTAAAATTCAGAATAAATGTTATCGGGATAAATATTAGGTGACGCAAAATCAGAACTCTATCCCGCCATACACTTTTTGAACTGGTACTAAATCAATAATCTGCAAGTGAATACCTCTTTTCACTACAACGCATCACAAAAAAGCAAAGCATGATTTTTTCAATGCTTAAAAAATTTTTCAGAAATTCCCTAATCGAACAACAGCATCCAACTCATATGATCACTATATCGTCCGCTTATTTTTATCAGCGCTATACAGGATTAGGAATATCAATAAATGTATGCACAAGGCCGAAAGTATCGGCCAGATACCTACCCAACGCTTCAATACCATAACGTTCACTGGCATGATGTCCGCACGCCAGATAGGCCACACCTGACTCGCGAGCCAAATGCACAGTTTGCTCAGAAATTTCACCGCTCAGATACACACTGGCACCAGCAGCAATCGCTGCTGCAAATGCACTTTGTGCCGCACCTGTGCACCAGGCTATGTCGCCGATCTTCTGATCCGGATCGCCGATCATCAATGGCTTTCTTCCCAAAACATGCTCAACATTTACAGCCAGATCAGCAAGCGTTTGGGTCGTATCGCCTGATGTGCCCAGCCAGCCGAGGTCCTGCTCGCCAAATCGTCCGTGCGCGGTGAATCCGAGTCGTTGGCCGAATTGAGCGTTATTGCCCAGCTGAGTATGCGCATCCAGTGGCAAGTGATAGGCAAACAAATTCATGCCCTGACCGAGCAAAAGTTTGAGCTTCTTGTGCATAGGCCCGGTGATGCGCGGATCTTCCCCGCGCCAGAAATATCCGTGATGTACCAATATCGCATCTGCATCGGCCTGGCTGGCTGCTTCAAGCAATGTCAGACACGCTGTCACCCCGGTCACAATGCGCCCGATTTCCTCCCGCCCCTCCACTTGCAGGCCGTTTGGGCAGTAATCACGAAAACGGGTAATATCGAGTGTGGCCGCTAGGTGGCTACTAAGTTCATTTCTGTTTATTTTTCCGATACTCATTTTTTCCTCGCTATGCGTCGTCTCTGGTTGTTATTCGCACAAACCATTACGGTCGGTCTTGCAATCTGGTTCATTGTAGCGACCCTGAAGCCCGAGTGGATTGCCCGCGGCACTCCGGCTCAGCGCGTTGACATTGCCGCCGTTCCGGTACAACAGGCTACGGGCCCTGTCTCTGCACAAAATACTTATCGTGAAGCCGCCCAACTGGCGATGCCTTCCGTAGTGAATATTTTCACGACCAAGGAAGCAAAACAATCGCCGCACCCATTCAATGACGATCCACTGTTCCGCCGTTTTTTTGGTGATGGCGCGTTAGGTCCGCAAGAGGAAAAACAATTCAGCCTGGGCTCGGGCGTGATTGTCAGCTCCGAAGGTTATATTCTGACTAACAATCATGTGATTGAAGCGGCCGATGAAATCGAAGTGGCGATGGCCAACGGGCGCAAGGTATCTGCCAAACTGATCGGCACCGATCCGGAAACTGATCTGGCTGTCATCAAGGTCGATATCAAAAATCTGCCTGCGATCACACTGGGGCAACTGGACAAAACGAAGGTTGGCGATGTCGTACTGGCAATCGGCAATCCGTTCGGTGTTGGCCAGACAGTGACTATGGGCATCGTCTCCGCGCTGGGGCGCAATCATCTGGGCATTAATACATTTGAAAATTTCATTCAGACTGATGCGGCGATCAATCCGGGCAATTCAGGCGGCGCGCTAATTG
>JACCDW010305973.1_pt1 | contig 13642 bp, 12 predicted proteins | sample 7449781 | NCBI WGS metagenome assembly JACCDW01 (sample SAMN15323449, study PRJNA562643) | freshwater metagenome | isolation source: river surface water | place: USA:Blue River Watershed | collected 2017-08-18 | reverse complement strand
GTTGGCCGTAGGTATTCGCCAACATAGGCCCGATTTCGCCTAATTTTCCTTATAAATCAATAGCTTAAATAACTTCCTGCCTAACTGCTTACTACCAGTCTGGTAGCTCAGTATTTTCCCCAAGCCTGCACTGCGCAGAGCGGATTGACCCCAGTCCGTTCTGCCGAGTGTGAGCTTTTTGCTTAACCGCTCGCACTCGGTTTCTTTTCAAAGAAATCAGTTTTTTATCTGGAAACCCTAAAAAGGAAAATCCAAATGGCAATCTCCACAAACGGGCCGATCATCACGCGATTGGCTGGCGCTCTGTACGGTGAGTACCTGAGCAATGCTTCATATGCTGAAGTAAAAGACACAGCAGCAGCTACCGTTGCAGCTGACTTCTTGAAGAACGACTTCGCAGGTAAAACTGACGCTCAGTTGGCTACAACAATCTTGACAAACCTCGGTTTGACAAGCATCACCGGCCTCGACAACTGGGTTGCTGCTCAGTTGACAGCTGCTGGCTCTACAGCTGCTGCTAAAGGCGCTAAGTTGGTTGAAATGTTGAACGGCTACGCCAACATGACTGCTGACGCAACATACGGCACATACGCAACTGGCTTCAACGCCAAAGTAGAAGCCTCTTTGGTTAAGTCACAAACAGCTGGCACAAAGTCTGGCTCTTTTGCTACTTCTGACGTTGTTGCTATCACTAATGCTTCTTTGGTGTTGACAACTGGTGTTGATACAACATTGGTTGGTGGTGCAGGTTCTGACACATACACAGCCTCTGGCACAACATTGACAGCTGGCGACCAGTTGGCTGGCGGCACTGGTGCTGACACATTGCAAGTTACAACTACTGCTACTGCTGCAGTCGGTACAGGCGTGACTTCTACTGGTGTTGAGACAATCTCTGCAACTGCAACTGTTGGTGACTTGTCTGTTGACGCAACTGGTTTCTCTGATGTTACAACTGTGACCAACACTGGTTCTACAGCTAACGTTTCTGTGACTGGCTTGAAAGCTATTCCAGCAGTTAACGTGACTGGTACATCTACAAACACATCCGTTGCTTTCGCCTCTGCTGCTACAACAGCTGGCGCTGCTGATGCAATCACTGTGAGCTTGAACGGCGCTGCAGTTACAGGTAACGGTTCCGTTACAGCAAACGGCATCGAGACAGTTAACGTTGCCTCTTCCGGCTCTGCTTCTGGCTCTTCAACTTCTACACTGACTGTTGCCAGCGACACATTGACAACTTTGGCTGTGACTGGCGCTTCTGCTGCCAAGGTCGCTGCTAACTTGGTAGGCGCTACTGCTACAACTACAGGTACAGTTACATCTGACGACGGCGCACACGACGTGGCTATCACTGCAGACGCAGCTGACAAACTGTCTGTGAGCATGGGTGCTGGCAACGACCAAGTTCGTGTTGCTAACATCGCTGCTACACACACAATTGCTGGTGGCGAAGGTACAGATACATTGAACACATCTGCTGCCATCACAACAACTACTGGTGCAAACATCTCAGGCTTCGAAGCCGTGACTATCGCTGGTGGTGTGACTGTTGCATTGCCAACAGCCTCTAACACTGTTGCAACATTGACAATCGCTGACGCTGCTGGCGGTACATTGACTGGCTTCGCTGCTGGCGGTACTGTTAACCTGACAACAGGTGGTAACGCTACTGTGACCAACACAACAGGCTGGACTGGTACTGCTGACTCTTTGACAGTTAACGTTGGTTCTGCAACAACAGCACTTCCAATGGCTTCGTCATCAACTGTGACAGCTACTGGTATCGAAACAGCAACTATCAACAACTTGGCTTTGTCTAACAACGCAAATTCTCGTGACGTTGGTGTTTCAAGCGCTAACTTGAAGTCTTTGGTTGTGACAGGCAATGCAGCCACAAACATCCGTGGTGGTGGCGTTGCGTTGACAAGCATTGACGCTTCTGGTGTTAATGGTGCTGTTACATTGACAGGTCTGACAACAGCAACTGCTGGCTTCTCCTTGGTTACAGGCTCTGCTGCTGACGCATTAACTGGCTCTACAGGTGCTGATACTTTGGACGGTGGTGCTGGTAACGACACAATCACTGGCGGCGTTGGCATTGATTCAGTAACTGGTGGTGCTGGTGCTGATATTTTTGTTGTTACAGCAAATGCTGTTAACGCGGTTGTTTCTTCATTGGCCGCACCTGACGTTATCAACGATTTCGTGTCTGGTACAGATAAGTTGCAAATTTCACAAACTGTGACTGCGTTCTTGGGTAACTACGCAACAGTTTCACAAGCTCAAGCAGCCGCTGCTGCAAACGGCCGGGGCAACTTAGCTTATTACGTAACTGGTGAAAATACTCTATACGTTGTAGCTGCGACAAATGGTATTGCTGCTTCTACAGATACAGTGATTTCTTTCAAAGCAGGTACAGTATCTGCCTTGACTGCTGCTGATCTGCAGTTGGGTGCACAAGGTACTGGAAATGCGATCACTTTGGCTGCTGCAACAATTCCAGTTGTAAATAACACTTCTTCTAATGCAACAGGTTCAGTCCTGACCACTGCATTAGATGACACCATCACTTCTGCTGCTTCTACGGCATTGGTAGGTGCTACAGCTGCACTCAACGGCGGTTTAGGTAATGACACATTGAACATGACTGTTGCAACAGCTGCTACTTTGGTAACAAGCTTGACGACAGCCGCTTCCGATGGCGTTGCTTTGACAAGCATTGAAAACGTAAACGTTACTGCAACTGTTGGCGGCACTTTGAATTTGGGTAGCTTGCCTACCGATTTGAAGACTATTACAGTAACTGCCACTGATAACAATGGAGCTTTGACTGCGACAACAACAGCCGCTGATCAGACTGTGACTGTTAACAATACACTTACTTCAACTGCCTCTTCAATTACAGTTGGCGCCTACACAGGTCAGACCGTTACAACTGGCTCAGCAGCTGACGGTGTTTCAATTTCTGGTTCAGGTAGCGTAATTTCAACTGGCATCGGTAACGACACCGTGACCGTTACTGACTTGAACGCTTTGCAAGGAAAAATTGGTTCTTCTACAGGACATATTTTGACCTTAACTGGTGGCGTAGGCACAGATGCGATCACTCTTGCTGCTGGTTTGACTGGTACTGCTGGAACCAACACCTTTGACTTGTCTAGCACCAACACTGTTAACTCAATCTCTGGTTTCGAGACCTTAAATTTGGGTGCTGTTGGTAAAGGAACATTGGAAGTTAAGATGGGTAGTGGCTTCACCACTCTTACTGGCACAACAGATACTGACAAAAATATTAATGTCACATTGACGGCGGCTCAACTGGATGCTCTGACTACTGTTACATCTGGTGCAGACGCTGGCACGTTTGTTATGACAGTGAGCGACAAAGGCTCTGTAACAGTTGATTTGTCAGACATCACATTAACAGCAGCCAACCATAACGGTACCGGCGATGCGATTACATTTGCTGCGGTTGCCTCAACTGCTGTTGCAACAGTAACTACAAAAGAAACACTACTTGTCATTGGTGGTGCTGGTAAATCCGACGTTTTAAATGTCAATGCATCTCTTGGTGCTGTAACAATGAAAGAGACGGCTTTCGAGACCATCAATTTCATTACAAAAGATCAAGGTGATGCTGTTACAGCAGCAGTTGGTGCAACAACTATTAACTCGTCAGTCGCACAAGCAGGTTTGACTATCGCTGCAGCTACTACTGCAGTAAACACGACGAATGCTGCGGGTGGAACAGCAGTTATCATTGACAACAGTACTAAGGCTGCATCTACTACATTCACACATACCGGTGCTGGTGCAATGACAGTTACTTTAACTGCTGAAAGTACTACAGCTGGTGCTGACACAGTTACAGTTACAGGTGCAGCTGGAGCAGTGACTGTGAACCAAATTGTAGGTACTGGTGTTACTACAGTCAATTTGAGCTCTACAGGTACTGCTGTTGACACAATCAACTTCAGTGCTGCGGGAACCAAAGGTTCAGCAAGTGTGGGTATTGTTTCAGCATCTGATCGTGTAATCGTTAATAACTTTAATACTAACGGTGATTTGATTAAATTAGACACAGAGCAAACTACTGTCACAACTGCGGCTGCTGCAGCGCCTGTTGTTTCTGTAATATCAGCTGCTGGTAACGTTACTTGGGCCTCTGCGACAGCCGATGTAATTATCTTTAATTACGACATGGGTGGTTCAACAGATGTTTTAACAGCTGATTTAACTGGTGCTGCTTTAGTCTTTAACGTAGGAGCAATTACTGCACCTAACGCAACAGATGAAACTTACCTTGTAGCCTACGATGCTGGTAATGCTTATCTCTACCAGTTCACAGCTACTGCAACTAGCGTTACAGGTGCAATGATCGCTTTGATTGGTGTTATTAACGGTGCGGCAGTCGGCTCTCTTGGCGCCTCTGACTTTGCCTTAGATGGAACTACACCTAGTTAATTCTCCTTCTTAGAGAAAGATAAAACTCCACCTCTCACAAGGAGGTGGGGTTTTTTTCTTAGTGTATTTCAACATGCATTAAGAAAAATACCAATACAGTAAAGGCAAAAATGAGTGACTGGACATCTGGCTACGTGGCCGAGATTGACTACACCTATGGTTATTACTCCGAGCTGAATCCATTACGATTGAAGCTGGCGTTCTTGCATAAAGGTATTGAATTCCCTGATATTGGAACTGCATGTGAGTTGGGATATGGCCAGGGCTTGGGTAGCAACATGCTTGCTGCGGCATCAAAGGTGACTTGGTGGGGTACTGACTTCAATCCAAGCCATGCTGCATTTGCTCAAGAATTAGGAGCCATTTCCGGTGCTCGTCTATTTGATGAATCTTTCGCTGAGTTCTGTAGCCGGACCGATCTGCCTGACTTTGATTTCATCGCATTGCATGGTATTTGGACTTGGATTTCAAATGAAAACAGAGCCATTATTATTGACTTCATTCGACGCAAGCTCAAAGTGGGTGGGGTGGTTTATCTGTCGTATAACACCTTGCCGGGTTGGTCAACACCAGCACCCTTGCGCCATTTGATGTGTGAATACAAGGCCAAGATGTCTGCTCCCGGGGAAGGTATTGTGAGCAGTCTGGAGAATGCTCTGCAATTCACACAGAAACTCTTTGATTCAGAACCTTTGTGGTCAAAGGTAAATTCATCTGTTGTGCAACGCTTTGAAAAAGTCATCAAACCCCAAAACAAACATTATTTAGCACATGAATATCTGAATGGTCATTGGGACCCACTTTACTTTGCCTCAATGGTGGAATGGTTAAAGCCCACCAAAATGCAGTTTGCTTGTTCGGCCAACTTTATGGATGACATCGATGCAATTAACCTGTCGGCAAAACAACAAGCACTGCTTGCTGAAATTCCTGATCTTATGTTCCGGCAAAGCATCCGCGACTATATTGTCAACCAGCAGTTTCGAAAGGACTACTGGATCAAAGGATCACGCAAGCTGTCTGCACTGCAACAGGCTGAGGAACTTCGTAGCTTACGTGTCATATTAACATCTCGCCGAGAAGATGTACCACTGAAGGTCAATACTTCACTAGGTGAGTTTGATCTGCAAGAATCTGTATATGGACCGATACTTGAAATAATGGCGGATCACAAGTCAAGGCGGTTGGATGAGTTTGAAATAGCTTTGCAAGGCGAAGGCATTAAATTCAACCAAATCCTACAAGCCATGATGATCTTGAGTGGCGGTGGGTACGTGCATGCAGTTCAAGACGAATCTCTACAAAATGGCAAGACAGCAAAAGCACTGAATTCGCATTTAATCGAGTTAGCCAAGAGCAGTGCGCAGTTGAATTATTTGGTGAGTCCGATCACCGGTGGTGGACATGCAGTGTCGCGGATTCCACAATTGTTCTTGTTAGCCATTCGCAATGGTAAGAAGACTCCTGATGAATGGGTCAAAGCTACTTGGGAAATTCTTGCTATGCAAAATCAATGTCTTGTAAATAAGGACGGAGTAGTGCTGGAGACTGCAGAGAAAAATCTGGCTGAACTTGCAGAACTAGCAAAATCTTTTGTTGATAATCAGTTGCCGCTTTTGAAGGCATTGCAAATCGCTTGATGGCCTTATTGTCTGTTTTCCCCCATTGAGACTGGAGTGCTATGAGTCCATTGATTCTTGAGAATATCACGCAACCTGAGTTTTGGCGAGAAATGGCTCCAACACTACATATCAGTGATCAAGTCTTCTTGCAAAGTCAGTCCATTTGGAACGTGGATGATTCAACACTTGAAACCTTGACTGAATTAATGAGGGTGGAGGGTTACTTCCAACTTCCTCCGCAGCAATGGGGGCTACCTATTGAGGAGATGGCCGATCTTATTAAGGTGCTTAAAAGTAAAAATTTGCCTTTGCCTTTCAGTTTTGTGTTTGATGAGTATTGGTGCCTCTTTGTTCGCATGCATCGCATCATTGGTGGATTATTAGGTGATGGGTATTTGAGACGCCCAGACTTTTGGACTTGGCTGGTTGATCCTAAAAAGAATGAAAGTGGTTGGCGACCACACCGAGATGGCACCTACGAGACGCTGTACCCCAACGGTATGCCTAAGACCTTGACGGTTTGGATTCCTTTGACAGATGCCACACCATTGAATGGTTGTATGTATATCGTGCCTGCTGATCGGGATCCAACATATGGTTCTGATGAAGAGAAACAGTGGCGGCACAACCCGGCCGATATTCGTGCTTTGCCTGCACAAGCAGGAAGTCTGTTTATATGGAATCAGGCAGTATTGCACTGGGGATCACATTCTTCACCGCGGGCTATTGAGCCTAGAATTTCTCTGGCATTTGAGTTTCAATCTGGCGACGTCCCTCCATACAACCAGCCCTTGACAGGCCCGCTTGAGATTCCACCTTTGAGTACCAGGCTCCAATTGGTAGCCAAACAGATTATTCAATACAAGCATATGTACCCATTGAGTAAGGAAACTGAGGCACTAGCCAATTCATTATTGCACTTGGGTACATGAAAACCATCGACAGCCAAAAAATCGAATGCGACCTCCAGCTAGAACTAGCCCAAATCCAAGCAGAGTCAATCGGCTGGATTCCTTTGGAGGAAGGTGCTTACCTGCACGTAGGCTCTGATGAGTCTGTCATTCAGGTGGTGGGGATAGCCAAGGCTGAGATGGCTGGCAGCAATGTGTTGTGGCTGCTTTAATCTGGGATGCCCACTGAAGCACAGCAGTTTTCCACACGCCTGTTAGATCAGCTTAAAGCCAGCGGTCATCCCACCTCGGCTACTTATCTAGCTCGTCAAGTCAAAGTCACCCCCCATGCTGCTCGGCAGTGGCTGAACGGCGTTTTCATTCCCAAAGAACAGAGCATGCAGGCCTTGGCTAAGTGGCTCAAGGTTGACCCACGGTGGCTTCGGTATGGCGGTGTGCTTGAGGACTCGTTTGTGGCTGATTACATGTCGCTAGGTGAAGCGGATAGGGCGACTGTGAGGGCTGTGGTGGGGGCTGTGTGGAAGAGTGGCAACGTTTAGAAATGCCATTCGTTTGAGCGAAACACTATGTAACCCAAATAAGGGACTCCTAATCTGAAATCAGGGGGTGGGGGTACGGTGGGTCTGCGCTGGGCAGGATTTGACAAGGGGTTGGGCGTTCGCATAAAAATTTTCACAAAGTACTTGCAGATTTAAATTTCCATCGGTATAAAGGCGCTGTCTGAGTTTTCAGACGTTACCGTCGTGAGGGGTGGCTGTCCCGACATGCTGAGCATAGAACAAGCCTGTACCCGTCTGGTGCTCTGAGCCGACTGACCGATACGAAAAGATGGTTTCCAACTGGTGTTGGGGACTTTGCTTTTCTGGGGTCTCCAACAGATTTTTTAAAATTTTTGGAGATCTTTTTTTATGTCAGTTTTTAATTATTCTCTTGGCCGCAACACTTACGACAACGCGCCAACACCACTCACTGCCTTGGATTTTGATGATTTCATCACGCAGATTTCCAAGACTGGAAGCAAGCGCAAAGGTGAGTTCTATATATGTAGCCCCTTGCAAAACGGTCTGCATGATGATCAAGTCAAGTACCCGGGCTTAAACAACTGGCGCTTGAAACGCTTGGCTTTGCCCAGACAGTTTTTGGCGCTTGATGCCGACTACTTCAAGTCTTCAAATGACTTCATTGCTTTTAGACAGCTTGTTGGTCAATGGAATACGCTGGTATACACAACAGCATCTCATACGCCACTGGCGCCGAGAGCGCGCGCCATCATTGAACTGGATCAATTAGTTGACAGCAAGACAGGGGAAGACCTTGGCGATGCGTTGCAACGTCAAATTGAGACAACTCTCGGTAGCGCCAATATCAAGCTTGATCCAAGTGTGTATTTGGCTTCGCAGCCAATTTATACGCCACTGATTAGCTCACAGACGTACCGCACGTATGGAAGCCCACTGGATGTTCAAGCTACTTTGTCTGCTTGGCCTGCTCCGATTGCGGTGCATTCTGTAACTGGTCAACAGCTGCAAGGCACGTTACCGTCAGTAGGCTTTTCTCCAGTGATGGCTGCATTGATATTGCCACCTGAAAATCCGACAGAAATCGCCAAGGTAAATTTGGCTCTTTCACAGGTGTCGGCAGATTGCAGCTACAACGAATGGCGCGATGTGTTGTTTGCTCTTCATTGGACACAGTGGACATGTGCTGAGCAGTTGGCAAGAAGCTGGAGCATGACTGCACCACATAAATACAATGCAACAGCTTTTGATAACGTCTGGAAACATGCAAAGCCATTCGGCCAAGTCACACTGGGTACTCTGTTTCATTTGGCTAAGCAAAACAGCCAAATCAATACAAGCTCAATACCCCAAGGTGTCATAAGCCCCTTCACACCAAGCTCAGTTGTTCCGCATTCGATCATCAATTTAGCTTCGGGACGTATGACGCTACGCTCTACTCCGCCGCCATCACGTAACTATGTATTGGCAAATGTGGTTGTTCCAGCAAGCGTAGCTGTCATGGCTGGCGTAGGTGGTACAGCTAAGACCACATTGGCTATTCAATTCGCGATACATGGTGCACTCGGTCAAAAACTTGGAGCAATGCAAGTTGGCAAGTTCTCTTCATTGCTGTTTTTAGGTGAAGAAACCGCTGATGAGCGTGACCGTCGATTCGGAGCTTTAAGCGTTGGCTTGACACCAAACGATCGGGATACGATTGAAAAGAACGTTTACTGCCACGGTGCAGCAGGTGATGATCTTCGTCTGACGTTCATGACGGACGGTAATGTTCAAGAGGGGACACTGGTTGACCAGATCATTGATCTTGCTAAGCAACATGCGAGTCTTGCTGATTACCCTGTCGGCTTAATCGTACTTGATCATGCTCGACTGGTTATGGCCGGCGATCCTTTGTCTGCTGACCACGTTACTGCTTTGCTTCGCGCTTTAACGAGAATTGCAGTTGAAACAGGCGCTGCTGTAATGCTACTGGCTCACAGTCCAAAATCGACGTACGGCAAAGAAGGTGAAGCTGACCCTTCCGAAGTGTTTGGCTCTGGTGCCTTTGTAGATCACACGCGATCTGCCTTTGTGTTGCACACAATGCGAGAGAAGGAAGCAAAACACTTTGGACTGAGTGATGCCGAGCGTAAAGAACACATTAGCCTCAATGTCGTCAAAGCCAACTACGGTCAATCAGGTACTTCTTGGTGGTTCAAAAAGGCACCCGTGATTGGTTGGCAAGCTATCAAGTTGGAGCCAGTGTTCTTGCTGCCCAAAGGTCAGATGGCTACGCTTAATCAACTAAGCCGCAAGATTACAGACTTGATAAAAGCCAACCCAGGGCGCATTACTGAGCGTGCATTGCGGGATAAGTATTCAGGCCTCAATGGGAAGTTGGCGGCGTCAGAAGCGGAAGTGAAGCGCACTTTGCAAAAACTTCTTGATGAGGGCAACGTGATTAGTCGTGCACCAACCGACCAAGAGCGAAAGCTACACCGCTTGTCACATAACGTTAAAGCTGTCCTTGATCTGCCTGAACTGGCGGGTTAAGTAAGTGGCGTAGCAATGCGGGGCGGAAAACAACCGACCCCGCATTTTCTTTATATAAATCAACAACTTACGTTGACTCAAGTGTGAGGTGATTTTAGAATCAGAAAACACCACAAAAAGTTCAATGAAATCAATGACTTATGTGGAGTTGAGACAACACCGTCCCTTGCGGGACGATTAAGTCGACCCCGCAAGACGGGACTAGCCGGGAGGTAGGGGGACACTCCTTGGGAAATTAAAAAATTTGAGGCTGCCAGACCCCCCTATCAAGGTGTAACAACTTGTCAAAACGTAACATTACGAAGGGCAACTATGACAACCATCGAACAACCACACGCTACGCAATGCAATCGTTGTGCTGCGGTCTTCAAAGCCACTGGTCAAAGGTGCACTGCAATTGCAGTCACTGGGCGCAGAAATTGTTTGAGGCACGGCGGTGCCAGCACTGGGCCTCGTACTGAAGCAGGAAAAAGAAGGTGCGCTGCCGCTCGTACAGTTCATGGCCAAGACACCATAGCAATGCGACAAGAACGGTCACTAGGTTCTGCTCGTGTTGCAGTTCTTGAAAGTATTGGTTTCGCCATTGGGCTGCTCAGGGGAAATAAGACTCGTGGCCGCCGACCAAATCAAATGAACGAAGTCTTTCCAGAACTTCAGGCCATGTTTCAGAAAATGATCCTTGAGCGAGCGAAACACAGTACAGGGTAAATATGGGACTCCTTCTTCCAATTTTGGGGGGTGGGGGTACCGTGGGTGTCCGATATTCTGAAAATCACAAGCCCTACCCCTATGGCTAAGTTCACTTCACCACCAAGCTCTGGCTTAGCCGCAAACCATCCGCATACTGTGAAAGCTGCATATCTTCTAGGTTCATCTGTTGGCGTAATTGACAACAAATTTGAGTGTTGGCATAATCGCCAACATGGCAGCCCAACTAATCACTTCAATCAAGAACATCAACCCTGATGGCTCTATTTTGGAAGTTGTGATTTGGAAAGTGCCCAAGCCTGTTCCACCCACTGAACATGGCTATAAGTACAGAGCGGTTTATGTTGTCGATGGTGTTCGCATCGTGGGCTTTGACAACGAAAGAGGCAAAGGCGATCACTGTCACATGGATGGCAAAGAGTTACCTTATACCTTCACAAGCGTTAACCAATTGTTGGAAGACTTCATTGCAGCCGTAGAAAAAAGGAGAGCATCATGACTCAGAGAAACCTGACCATCACTTTGCAGCCAGACTGGAAAGCTGCAATCCGTGCAGTTGGCGTTGCAGCCAAGGCAGATACTTACCAAGGCGAAGTGCTTAACTTTGAAACGCCGGCTCAGTTCTTCGGGCAACTCTCAGAAAAGCGTTGGGACATCGTTCGCGCAGCGCAGGGTAAAGGTGAGATGTCGGTGCGAGAGTTGGCGCGTGTTGTTGACCGTGACGTCAAGCGTGTGCACGATGACATTGTGATCTTGGCTGAACTGGGACTGCTAGAGAGAACAGAAGCTGGTGGAGTGTCTTGCCCTTACACATCCATGCACATCGACATGTACTTGCAGGCTGCTTGAGTTTTTAACCTACTGAACTAACTGCACTTGTGCAGCAGGGCTTGCCGACACCATCGGCATGAACATACCACCTAATGCCGTATTGACCGAGTTGGTGGCATCTAGCAAGGTGTCATGACTCAGGTGTGCATACCTCTGAGTTGTCTTGACCTGCGTGTGACCAAGAATGTGCTGCACCTCGTAAAGCGTCCTGCCAGCGTTCACCAAGAAACTAGCGTGGCTGTGCCTTAAATCGTGAATACGCACATCAGATAAATCAGCCTTGGTACGAGCGGAGTCCCAAGCCCAGAAGATGCTCACATAGGGCTTGCCTGTATCTGGGTTAGCAAACGTCCACTCACACTTTTGATCCCTTGGCATGGCGCTTAAAAGGCTGATAACTCCATCAGACAAAGGTACGTGCCTAGCCTTGCCCGTCTTGGTGGTTGGAATGCGCCAGATGCGTCTTAGAAAATCAAAGTCTTGCCACTTAGCATCTAACACTTCCCGCTTCCTAGCACCCGTCAGAATGAGCATAGGCACGATGTATTGAAGCATTGGGTTCTCACTTGCACACACAGCCGTGTAAAGCCTCTGAGCCTCTTCTACGCTCAGGTATCTTTCTTTCTTGTTGTTCTCTTCCATGAGCGGCACACCCTTGGTGGGATTGCTCTTGATGCCCGGCAGCTCCCAGCGCACAGCCAAGTTAAAGATGAACCGCATCATGATGAGAAGCCTGTTGGCCGAGCCAGCCGCAGCACCAGATGCCTTGCGTTCGTAGTGCATCTTCACAATGTCTTGGCGTGTGATCTCATCCAAGTACTTCGTACCGAACCTAGGCAGGAGGTGGTTCTTTAATAGGCTGACATCAGAGTTCCAGCTTCGTTTGTAGCTTTTAACGTACGGCAGGTACTGCTCTTCAATGAATGTGGCGAAGGTGGGGATGGCTCTGGTTTGTGCTTTGACTTCGCATGGGTCTTCACCGATAGCAAATTGGTTCAAGGCGGATCGGCACTTTGCACGTGCTTGCACTAGCGTTAAAATTGAGGCGTTACCGATACGATACTGTCGTTGTTTCCCACGATTGTTTGTGTATCGTAAATAATACGTTTTGCCTCCGCTTTTTCTGACTTCAAGTACCAAACCTTTGCAGCTCAAGTCTGTGACCTCTTGTTTGGACTGGCCTGTTGGGCAAGAGGTGGCATTAACGAATGACTGTGTTAGTGAAATTTGAGCCATGAACGTTACTTATTGATACTTTCATGATCCAAATTGTATCTTAAAAGTTTGGCATGATGCAAGAAAATGTATTTCGTTTCGCAATTCAGATAAAGGCTGGTCGTACAGTTTTGGGCTGGAGTCAGACGGAATTGGCCAAAAAAGCAGGAATCGCCAGACCGACAGTGGCACGCATTGAGTCTTTCACCATGCAGCCGAAGCTAGAGACAGCAGAGAAAATCAAGGATGCGTTGCGCAATGCTGGCATCGAGTTTTCAGACCACCAGCCCGAGCGGGGTTTCACCATGACTGTTAAAAGCAATGCTCTGCAATCGCAACGGGATGAGATAAGCCGTCAGGAAATAGAAGTAACAAAGAAAGTGATTGAACAGTTTTCAGGGCTGATCAACAAAGGCTGACCGCAATGGTCAGTTAACGGAAGAAACACAGGAACTTATTGAATTCCTGCTGACTGTTTTTCGTGAGAAATCAATGGCTTGTTAGCACATAGGCCATCAAACCAAGCTATAGATACATTTGGATACAGGAAGGATACAGGATGTATCTCTATACGTATGCCTATTTCCATTTAATTCAATTAAATCAATAGGTTACGAAAATTCCTGCCTGACTGCTTACTACCAGTTTGGTAGCGGCAGTGAAAACCCCTAAAGCCTGCACTGTGCAGAGCGCATTGGAAACAGTGCGCTCTGTCGAGTGTGGGCTTTTTGCTTAACCGCTCGCACTCGGTTTCTTTGCAAAGAAATCAAGTTTTATCTGTAAACCCTTAATAAGGAAAATCAAATGGCAATCTCCACGAACGGTATCCAGCTTG
>JACCDW010413008.1_pt1 | contig 13643 bp, 5 predicted proteins | sample 7449781 | NCBI WGS metagenome assembly JACCDW01 (sample SAMN15323449, study PRJNA562643) | freshwater metagenome | isolation source: river surface water | place: USA:Blue River Watershed | collected 2017-08-18 | reverse complement strand
GTACCGAATACGATTAGCTAAACCCTGGGAATAACCACCTTTTTTCTTCAACAAAAAATATGCAATTGTACCAAGAGCAGCTGAACCTGCAGTTAATAGACCTTTCCATGATGTCATACCTTTTGTAATTGTAGCCCAAATACTTGTTGGAACAAACCATCCTGTTTGTAAATAACCAGCTAAATATGCGTAGTTTTGACGGAAAACAGCACGAATATTATCTGCATCATCACCAAGAATATCTAAATCATCAATAACTCCACTCGCTGATAATTTATCTTTTAAATTAGGTTGTTTTCTAATCGCTGTAACTGCTGCTGTCACTATATCTTTCTGACTAGGGTCAACTGAATCAATCAATTCAGTTAATAGTTGATCGAAATTTTTTGGTTCACCAATACGATCCTTCAATGTTTGCTCAAATAATTGACGAATATTATACGTTTGTCCATTATAATTGAATTCTGTTGGCATTATATCAAGAATATTCCGAGTAATTTTAAAACGATTTTGTACAATATTATATAATTTAATACGATTCTTATCATCAATTATAGTTTTATCTTTAGTCGTTGGATCAATATCAAAATATTCCCTCATAATTGTAAATGGTTTTTGTGCATTTGATCTAGCAGTTTCTTTTTCTTTTTCAACTTCAGCACGAATAAAATCCAAAATACGTTGATCAAATAGTTTTTTAAATTTTTGCTCATCAGGCGGACTTGTCGCTGTATCTGGCGTCACTGTCTTCTCTGATCGTAATATACCTTCTTCTCCTGTAACAGGTGGTTGAACAGGTGCTAATGCAGGTTCAGGTGGTTCAGGTGGTTTAGATGATTCAGTAGATCCAGATGATGAACTAGATGGACTTTTAGATTCTGGAGGACTTGGTTTGGGAATAAACTCCTTATATGGCGAAGTTTCAGGACTCGAAGTAGTAGCAGGCTTTGCAATCCACATATAATTTCCATCTTCATTCTTCGTAATAAAACCTTCACCACTTTCAAGTTTGACTAAAAATGGAAGACCAGTTTTCTTATGAATTAATACTGGATTATCGAGACCTGTAATATCCTTCTTTACTTCAAGTTCTTCTTTCACAAATTCTGGACGGACTAATAGGGGGACATCTCCACCTTTCTTGTTTTTCACAGTTATAACCTTACCATCTTTTCCATATACTCTATAATCATCTTCTTGTACTTCTTTTGGTCCAGGTGCGGGACTACCTTGACCAGCTGGTGTCGCCTCCTTATCTTTAACGGATTCAGGAGTAATTTTTATCTTCGTTAATGGTGAATCTTTAGAATCTTCCTCAGGTGACTTTTCATCCTCAATTACAGTTTGAGTAACAGATGATGCATCAGTTCCCTTCGGCTTAATTGTAAAACGATAGACTTTTCCATCAAAAAGCTGTGGCACAATTGATAATCTAATTTGATCTCTAATATTTATTTGAATTTCAACTGGTTCAAGATCAACAATTGTAGCCCCTTTAGGATAATTGAATGTTTTCGGTGGTGCTAATAATTTAAAACCGAGTCCTTCATTTAGGAAGAAAATATCTGTATTGCTCAAATTAATTTCTTTCATTTTTTTAAAAATATCTTGATTCATTGTAAGTCTCTTTTCACCTTCTATCCATAATGAGGACACATAGGAATTGATTAAAGGCATAGGAATTACTGTTGGATTATCGGTAGCTGATTCTTCGGATTTAGGACTAATACTTTTTGTTCCCTTAATTGATGGTGCGTCTACTGGAACAGAATAACGTGGAGAAGATGCACTAGGACTAGCAGCACCAGGACTAGTAGCAGAAGCAACTTCGCTTGCAGAAGCAACTTCACTAACAGATGGAATACCTGTCACTTCAGCCGCACAACTTTTACATGACTGAGCCTTGGTCACCAGATCTAAAAGTGTTTGTAACTGTTTAGTTAAACTTTCATATTCTCCTTTTTTACTGACTTCAAGTCCCGCTCTCTGTAAGATAATAGTCAATTTATTTAATTGCTGTGGTGTTAGTTCAGTTCCACTCCTCATTCCGCGGAATAATTCAATTAAAATACCAATATCACCAGTTTCCTGAGCCTGCATCTTCATCTGTCCTAAACAGACCTTTAAGCCCCCTGAAGGTACACCAACATCAAGATATTTCTGAATCATGGTGTCCATAGGCATATCTGTAGTATCCATAAATGTCTTCAGAGTTTCTTCCATCATACCACAATCGAAACCATTCGCCTGTAATTGTTTGAGTCGCTCACGCATACCATCTTCAATGAATTTATTGAGAATAGCAATAATATAATTAAGTTTGTCTTCGAGTCCTTTTGTAACCATAGCACTTCCACCACCAGTAGGTACAAGAAGATTATGTTCTTCACGTTCGAAAGCCTCTTGTGCTGCTGCTTTGCTGATAAATCCACACTTACCCTTCTTCAAGAAATCGTCAAACTTCTCATACATCGCTTCAAGTTCTCCACGACGAAGTGAAGAACGATTCTGTAATTGGATCTCCATCTTCAATGTCACCATACGATACAACATATGATTGCAAATAAAATGATAGGCCGGCTTTCGCATTAAAGAATCAAATGACTCTTTTGGATTTCCATCATTATCAAATACATTATAAAATGCCTTAATTGTCATAGGAACATCGATTTTATAATCTGGATTGATTCCATAATTACTGACAAATGTCACTAATGATTTAGGACCACCTTTAATATTAATACCACCTTCTGTGGGAGTTAAATTGTATGTATCACCCAATACATTGAGCATTTGAGTAATATTAGGTTTGGGAACTGCAGATGATTCATCGATTTTTTGACGTAATTCTTGATTGTAGTTACGACGCAGACGAAGACCTGATAGTTCCTCTGTAGGGACTTCTTCTTCCGGAGATGCGACGCCTGTTGCTCCGCTTTCATTTACAGGTGCATTTGCTCCCGTTCCCTCAGTTGGTCCTATATTGTTTGTGGTCCCCGTTGGTCCAGTTCCTAATTGTTCGCTTTCAGGTTCTGATGTACCACTTGGACCTTGTGACGATCTACGATTTCTAAGTCCATTACTAGGAGGGCCGTTGCGAACTACAGGGGGGCCACCACGATCAGGAAGGCCTCCACGGCCTCCACGGCCTCCACGGCCTCCACGACCTCCACGGCCACCGCGATCAGCAGGGCCACCACGACCTCTGTCTTTTCTTCTAACTTCTTGTGGGTCCATTTCAGAATTTTCAGTATCTGACATCTATCATTTCATTATAATAATATTTATACTAAGACACGCATGAAAACCCTACCTAAAAGTCAGTTACGATATATCAATAGAATCAAGATGCAACAACAACAAACTCTAAAAGTATTTAATCCTTGGAATACAAATAACAAGGAGATTTCACTCGATGATGTTCATCGCATTCTACGGCGCTATGGTTGGCGCGGTAGAGTGCGATCAATCGCCCTTTTCCAGCAATGTTGTGTACATAAATCATATGTGGACCGACCTGATTTGTGGGCTGAACAATCAGAGACCGGAAAGCCCTTACCTATTGCTCCTCGTCCAGAAGGATGTTTGCCTCTTAGAACTGCTGATAATGAAGAACTAGAATATCTAGGTGATAGTATTCTTGGTTGTATTGTAGCCGCATATTTGATTAAGCGCTATTCAGGTCAAGGAGAGGGTTTTCACACACGTATGAGAACTAGAATTGTTAATAATAAACGCCTTGGGGCATTGGCACGTGACGCAGGTCTCGGAAAGTGGATGATTATGAGTCGACATGTAGAAGAGGTTTGTGATGGACGGAAAAATCTTCGTATGCTTGGTTCTATGTTAGAAGCATGGATTGGTGCCCTTTATTCACAGGAAGAGGAGGTTGGACGCGGTTTCCAGACCTGTTATGATTGGATAACTAATCTTCTAGAATCTCATATTGACTTTGCACAACTCATCCATGATGATACTAACTATAAGGATCAATTGCTTCGTTGGTTCCAGGCTCATTATCGTGTGCCACCTAAATATATTGAAATATCTGCTGAAGGTCCAACTCATGATCGTATATTCACTATGGGTGTATTAGATCCTACTGGTAAAGTGCTAGCACAAGCTACAAGTAGAAATATCAAGGATGCTGAACAAGAGGCTAGTCGACTGGCCTTGGCCATTTTAGAAGCTTAACGACGTCTATGTCTGCGACGTCTTGTTCTACGGGCAGATCCGCCGCCAATCATCGGAATTTTACTATTAACTGGGGGTGGAAAGATATTGCGTTGACGTCTATTTACTGTCATGGGAGCCGTAGGAACAGTAGGTACAGCAGGTGGAGTAGGAACAGTAGGAACAGTAGGTACAGCAGGTGGAGTAGGAACAGGAGGAGCAACAGGTGGAGGAGCAACAGGTGGAGGAGCAACAGGTGGAGGAGCAACAGGTGGGACAGCAGAAGGAGGGGCTACGGGTTCAGAGGTTGTGAAAATACGACGGAAACCATTCTTTATTCCATCAAAAAATCCCCCACCACTCTGACGGCGGTTGCTCCTGCCGAGCAGGCGACGTGTTTTACGAGAAGGCATTCTATTATTTTATAATAAAATTCCTTCCCTCCTAATAGTATGGACGCCAGTAAATTAATTGAACTTCGTCGCCAGGCAGCAGAAGTATATAGAAGTCGGGCAAATCCCTCCGATTCAAGTTTACATACTTACAATCTTCGTGTCAAAGCATCAGCACAAAGTCTTCAAACTCCCGCAACATATATTCCTGGTCCCGCTAACTGTTGTCTAACACCCGCAGGTCTAACGAGTATCAGTCCGGGTGTTAATGCATATCCTACAAGTAGATTACAAGGAGGATCCGCTGGCGGTCGTACTGTTACATATGACGCTATTACCAGTAGGGCAGCAGGTCTTGCAGTGTGCTGTACACCTGCAGGTCCACCAGCTGAACCCCTCGGTATCTATTACAGCACTTGTTGCGCTAGTGAACGTCCACCTTCATCCATGTATATTAGTCCTTGCCCTGCACCTCCTTATAATCAAACACCACACTTTGTTCGCCCCCCTCCTAATGCATTAGTATTTGGTATTGATTGTTGTCCCTCTACATCATCATAAATCTAAATGTGTATATATGTTTTTAACTAATTCTATAATAATAGAATTAGATGGAGACTTCAAGAAATCAAAAACGGAGAAAGCCTGTTTTTGCTCCAATGAAAATTAAGGTTCAAAAAGCGCCTGATGATGAGGTACCACCACCACCTGGTGTTCTTGATACTGATCGTCTAAAAGCTGTTCCTCAAGCATTTGATGGTTCAACTATTGCCAATCCTAAAGGTGAAAGTCCAGCAGCCCCTATAGATTCTGGAATACAAAAAAATATTCCACAAGTGTCCGATGAGGTTGTAGTGCCTGAAGTGCCTGAAGTGCCTGAAGTGCCTGAAGTGCCTGATGTACCTGAAGAAACGAAAACACCAACACCACAGATAAAAACAAGTGCCGAAAGAAAAGCTCTTGTGAAATACAAAGATCAAGAAAGCGCAGAAATTGAAGAAAACCCTTATAAAATTCAAGTACCCCCTCCGGCCTGGGTACCACCGACTAGACGTGGTTTCACTAAATTCTTTGATAATACATTCGCAGCAGAAGGAGAATTTGCAGCTCAATTCACTCTACAACCAAAACTCTTAGGACAGAAGGACTGGGATGCATGTAAAAAACTCGGTAAGGCTGATCAACTTGAAACATTCTTATACCAGCAATTCATTCGTGAATATCTTCGCTCTGATACACCTTATCGTGGCCTTCTTGTTTATCATGGTCTCGGTTCAGGTAAAACATGTTCAGCTATTGGTGCAGCAGAGGCACTCTTCGGTCAAGGTCACAAGAAAATTATTATTATGACACCTGGATCCATTCGCGAAAACTTCCAGTCTGAAATCCAAAAATGCGGCTTCCGCCATTACAGTCTTGGTCGCAATCATTGGATATCAATTAATGTAAATCGTACTGTGCCAGGAGTTTCCGCAGCAACTCTTAAAAATTTCGCCCTAAATGTGATTGGAATACCCGAAAATTACTTCAATAGTCTCATGCGTAAACCTAGTCGCGGAAACCTATGGATTCCTGATTTCGATCAAACACCAAATTACAATGATCTCGATTCAACCAGTCAAACGGAAATTCGTCAACAAATTACAGCAATTCTCGAAAATCGTATTGAATTCATCAATTACAATGGTGTAAGTGAAACGACACTACGTGAATGGCTATGCAATGATGCAGAAAAAGGTGACGGTGCAGAAGGACATTTCGACAATGCTGTCATTGTAATTGATGAAATACACCATTTAAGTCAGGCTATGAATAACAATCTTCATCGATGGATGGAACATATTATGACGAAACGAGGTCCTGCCAAACGTCTAGTTCCACCAGAACCAGTCACCCCTAATAGATGGAAACCCAAACTCTGTTCTCTCAATAAAAAATATAGTCGCCCTTTCCTCCTCTATAGATTAATTTCCGAAGCACGGAACTCTAAAGTAATTGGTCTATCTGGTACACCTCTTATCAACTTCCCATCAGAACTCGGTCCTCTACTCAATATGATTGGAGGTTACACACATGCAATTAAGTTCACTATTGCAGACAGAACTGAGGGTGCTCGTAATAAAGTAAAAGAGCTGGCGAAAAAACATAATCGCATCGATTTCATTGAAATTACACCAGGACAGATCGATGTACAGATTCTATTAACAACATTCCCTGATGGCTATGTAAAAGTAACAGACGGCTCTGGTGAATTCATTGGAGTTCGTAAAATAGATATTGATGATGAGACTTCTTTAACTACTCAACAAGTCGCTGAAGAGATTACTGAACAAGTGAAGACAGCAGGTATCGCAATTAAGAAAGATTTCGAACTTGTGTCATATCCCATTCTACCTGTCAATCCCAAAGAATTTGATCATCATTTTGTTAATGCTAATACCAATAAACCTGAACATATCGGTGTTATGAAAAAACGTATTTATGGTCTCGTCTCTTATTACAAAGGTTCAAATGAAGATCTAGTACCTGCAATTAAGGAAGATATTATTGTACCCATCAGATTTTCAAAATATGCAATGCAATATTATACTGTTCGGCGACTAAAAGAATTATCCGAAAAAAGTAAAGATCTTCTTGGTAAACAGGACGACCCTGATCCATATGACGAATACAGTAAAGTACAGAGTGCAACTAATCCTAGTGCATATCGTACTAATAGTCGTCAAGCATGCAACTTCGCATTCCCTCCTGGCATTCGTCGTCCCTATAAGTCAATTAAAACCGAAGAGGCATTTGCATCAGAAACGGAAGATAAAACATTAGCACTTGTCAGTGACTATGAATATGATGTGACAGATAAGGAATTAGCTGAAGAGGCTGCTGCGGCGGCTGAAGATTTAGCTGTTGAGCGAGAGATGGTTGGACTAGAAGAGAATGAGCAGTTGGGGGGCGGCAAAGCAGAAGAAGATGCAGCCGTTCGTGACTTCTTGAATAAGGCTAAAGAAGAAGCAAGACTCGCAGGATTTGATATGGAAGAATTCGAAGATGAACTATCTACTGAACCATTAAAACATATTGATCCATATGATGTTCGTCTTAATAAGGCTCTCAATGAATTATATGTGAAGAAGAAACAGTATTTACGTCTTGATGGTGCTAGTGAGTCAAATCTTCAGAAGTTTAGTCCTAAATTTGCAGAAATGATACGAAACATTACTAATCCAGAACGTGTTCCAGGATCATCATTAGTATATAGTAACTTCATTACTGCTGAAGGTTTAACAATCTTCGGTTATGCTTTAGAGGCAAATGGATTCACGAAGATCGAAATCACAGGTACAGAGGCTGATCCTGTGTTAACACCTGAAGCAGAAGCCTCTCTTCGTAAAGGTCCAGGTGCACGGGAAAATCGTTTTGCCTTCTTCACCGGTGAAGACTGGCAACGGAAGACTGCTCTTCGAATTTTTAATGGTCGTATTAATGAACTTCCTCCAAAGATTCAGAAGATTATGCGTGAATCTGGTTATGAAGAATTAGGTAATAAACATGGTGAAATCTGTAAAGTCTTCGGTATTACGAAAGCTGGTGTAGAAGGTATTTCACTGAAGTTTGTTCGCGGTGTTCACCTCATGGAGCCACATTGGAATGAAGTACAGACTGACCAGGCTAAAGGTCGTGCTGTCCGTATTTGTTCACATGCGGAACTGCCACCTGAAGAACGTACTGTCAGTATCTTCACATATGTCATGGAATTTACGAAAGAAGATATTGACGAAAAACAGGTTATTGAAGCTATTAAAATTAAAGATAAGGAGAAGACAACAGATCAACACATTTTAATGCTGGCAAAGAAGAAATCCGAACTTACAGGTGCCTTCCTGAAAATCATGAAAGAGGCGGCAATCGATTGCCCCTTATTCGCTGGGCAAAATGAACCTGGTCTTAAATGTTATCAAGGCCTGGATGGAAGCCCATCAGAGAGCGCTGCACAACCTAATTTGGAAACTAATGTACATGCTGGTGAAATCGAAGAACGGGTTGGTGCCAAAACCAATGCTCCAGAGGAGCAACAACCAGGTGTTGGCCGTCAAGTGATCGAACTCAAAGGACAAAAACTCTTCTTAGAAGTCGATCCTGATGCTAGAGATCCAACAGTATTCCTCGCATATGATATACTCGATATTAAAAAGAAAACACCCATTTACCGTCTGTTCAAAGATCCTGTCACAGGAACATGGGATCGTAATAGACGGCCCCAACGCCTAATATAAATTAGAAATATAATTGTATATTATTGAATAATACATATTATATTTTTTACGTGTAATTTCATTTAAACATCAGTCCTGCGCTTGAACATAGTTCAAGCTCAGACTCTGAATAAGACTGTGTCTTACGAGGTCCATTCACGCATCCAACTATTATTAACATCCTTCTTGAAGTTTTCCGAATCAAGAGCATAATCATATAAACGTACCCATGCCATTGAGAATCCAGCACTAATTGGACCAGCAGAATCTGCACCCCAACTCATGATACCGAAAGGAGGACCAGGTGTCAATGGATTATTGCGCATATAAGTCTTTCTGAAAACACTGCCAGGTTCTGAAAGAGAAACACCTGAACGTGCAACATCATATTCATACATTGCAATCATAATCTCATTATTTAAGAAACCACCAGTAGATTTTTTGGTGATATTAACAACATACCATTTACCCATACGTGCTCCGAATTTCTGTGAAGTTTCAGGTAGATTGAATTGAATAGATCCATCACTCAATGAATTTATTCCTAATTGTGCAATACGATATGCCATAATTGCCTCAGAATTTGCTTTATTGGGACGATTGAGGCGGAAGCAGAATGTCATTGTATTCCAAGAATCTGGGTGTATAAGTTTATTGATTTCCCATTTACTATTTGTCGATTCAAAGTTAATGAACTTCATATTATTAGGACCAACATTTGTTCCGCGATCTTCAACAAAGACGTTGCTATTATCTGCAATGAAGAATTCAGGCATACGATATTCATGAAGACCAATAACTGCCTGACGTCCTCTAATTCCACGACTACGAACTTCGAATGATAACATAGGTGCCTTGAATTCCTGAGATAATGAAATCCATCCAGCAGGTATCGTCATTGCCGCACCGCCAGAATTACATGGCTTATATAACATACGGAATGCAGCATATGGACCAGAAGAATGGTTGAAATAGACTTTCATGTAATTTTTACCACCCGATTTCAAATTAGTACAAGATTTATTAACAGCATCATTCTGATTGTGAGGGAAGTCACGACGGTAATCATTTGGCGAGTTAGCATTACGTTCCCAGAAACGTTCACGATCAGCATTAACAGTTGCACTAACTCCATTAGTCATACCAGCAGGGAATGATAGCTGAATATCTTGGGCTGCAGATGGACGTAAATCAGTTAATAGGACGAAAGATGAATCTCTAGCACCAGCAAGTGCAGGGATTTTACTAGTATCAGGAATAATAGGCATACCTGCTGTACCAGTTTGATACATACGACCCATGAAGAGAGCATCATCACTTGAATGTGCCTGGAAACAATAGACTTCATATGCATTAATTGCAGGCATCTTCGGTTTACCAAGAACTTCACGGCGGATTCCCATGAAATCATTTAGAGCAATAGCTTGAATCTCTGCATCTGTACTTTTTGTTCTGCGAGCTAGATCACGAATAAATTCCTTAAATGTACCCCAATTAGGTAATGAATTGTAATCAGCCATAGTATTTGGTGTAGGGTATTTGATACCAGCAGGAAGACCACCTGCTTTTCTGAATTCCTTTTGCATACATTCAAGACCAAATGGAGGACGTTGACTGTCCTGCACTTCTGTGCAAAAATCGAATTCTTCAATTGCACCTGCGCGAACACATAAATCCTGTGCCGCCGCTTTCAGACCAGTTGCTGCCGTTCTCTGAGCCTCATTATAAAGTGCTGTAAAGTCCGTTAATGCCACATCTGCTGCCAAAGAACCATCCTTCATAATATCAGCCTTCAATTTGGCAGGACTACGTTCTTGATACACGATGAATGCCTGATTAGGGCGAATCTGATTTAACATATCACGAGGATCACGACCAGCTTTTAATGCCTGTGCCAAAGAACCTTCATCACCACAACCTCCTAACTTTAATTGTTGCACTAAACAGTCACGACCAATCTTTCCATTAGGAAGCTGTTTGCAGACATTAGCACTAGGAGGATCAGGGATAATATTACCCTCAGCGTCACGACGAGGAGGAGCAGGAGGTGGTGGCGGAGGACATTGGTCTCTCTGTTGACTTATCTTATCAGGTAAACAATTCTGTCCAATCATAGTTGGATATAATGGTTTACCATCACGGCCGAGAATAACAGATTTCTTCGTCGTATTACACCATCCGCAATCACCTTTAAAGAAAGGACTTGCTAAATGTTCGCATGTTGTCACTTTAGCACATTTATCTGTCAGCATTGTTCTTTTAGCAGCATCAAGATCCCAGAACCATTGACCAGGAGGAGATTGTCCAAAGAGCTGTAATGGACCGCTTCTAGAACCAAGATAACCTGTACTGATCTTAGGTGCAACACCAGTAGGATCTGGCTGATAAATCCATCCACAACGATATTTATCAGTAGGATTCTGACTAGACATAAGTTCATCAACTGAACTCGTCTTACAAATACGTTGCTGTTCTACTAAAGCAGGACTTGCTTCAATACTCTGGAAAATAGTATCAGCTTTAGGAATAATTACTTTATCAGATTGGCCACCAATATTGTCCATAATTGCTGCGTCGATTCCAAGAGCTACATTCGGGTTTTCACGGACAATACGAGCACCTTCATTAGTTGTACCAATGAAATTGGGGAGAATGTTATTAAAAACATTATCCATTGATTGCCGGAAATTCATATTATCATTAAACCCTTCTTTGAAACTTGCAAACATATCTAAATGTTACATATGTTTAAAAATTTAATTGATTATTTCACTTATCTTTTTCGCTGATTTACCTGACTTAATCCATTTACCGTTCTAAAACAAGTTGCTTTACGATCTGCATCAGTCTTTGGAATATACAAATCAGTGGCATCACCAGGTCCAGCACGTAAAAATGCACCAGGAGTAAATGCATTTTCAAAAGATACCATACCAGGAAGACCACATCCAATACCTGTTTGTATTTTATCAGTCGGATCATTTACATTGATAGTGGTTGCACCTGGTTTATTATATAATAAACGCCAACATCCACGCTGATTGTAATCAGATGTCTGTTCTCTTGGAACAATTTGCCCACGTCCATTATTATTAATTAAATAATGATCAGGGTAATTGACTGATTCAAAACTTACAAAGCCAGGTTTACCACAAAGAGGTGGCATAGGTTTCCAAGATGAATCTTGTTTGAATAGTTCGGATCCATCATTAGGATGATGCCATGTTACAAAACCTGCATGACGAATATATTTATTTGTACCTGGTATATTAAAGCTAAAATTTTGAAAATCCAAAGGATCAACCATATTTTGAGCAATTTGATTTTGAGCTGGAGCTAGATCAACACCATAACAGTCCTTCACAGCCTGTTTACGGGCTTCATCACTTAATGAATTATCTTGAGCCCGCAGCTGGAGCTGATTGAAATAACGCTTCACACCGTCCACACCACCCTGTTGTCTAGCCTTCTCCAAATTCGCCTGATTGAATGGTGCCGCAGCTCCAGAACGGGTACAATATTTACCACCATCACTCAAACTCTCATACTTCTGACCAAGTGTATATGTTCTTCCTTCAACAGCTGAACTCTTTGGCTCAATTTGTCCCTTATTCTCAAACAAATACTGAATACAATCATCTCCTAATGGTCCATTCACCATATCATAACCCATGCATGGAGTCTTAATCGCTTTTCCTGTGCACCAACGGCTCTTCTCATCCCATTGATTCAGTGGCATCTTTGTTCCATTAGAAATACCAGTAGCAGCTTCAATAGATGTCTTATAGACTCTTTCGGCAATTGCTCCTAATGGTTGAGGGCGGCCATTTACATAACGAAGTTTGCCGGCCAATTCTTCATTTGCAGGATATCCTTCACCACTAACTGTACATCCAGCCTGAATGAATTTATTCTGAAGACATTCTAATTTGTGAGAACCAGGTGCATTCGGTTTGAAACAAGGATCACTTGACAAGAATGTCACAGAGGCCTCTTTCTTTGAGAAGGGACCTCCAGGACATTCTGCAGATGCCTCTTCACTTGAATCAAGGAATGTATAAGGGATACGAAGACCAAGATTCATCACAGATTTTCCCATACTTTTTAAGAAATTATCGCTGCGTTTTGAAATTGTCATAATTTCTCTCCATCCTAATCTAACACGACCACTTGCATTTGTCATAATAGTAACTGATTCACCTTCAACTGTTGTTGATCCAATCATAACAGGTTTTGTTCCAAAGATATATTCATGATCACATAAATATGCTAGATCAATACGTGTTGTTCCAGTAGAATTAGGTCCTTCTAGGAAACCTGCAATCTGAGGCTTACCACGTGGATTATTTATTTCTATTGTATGACTTACAGCTTCAGTATCTGCATTTAAATCAATTGAAACTGGAGTTGTTTCATTTAAATCAACATCTTTAGCTAATATTCCTTCACCTTCTTGACCAAGATTATTTTGGTATACACTAATATTACCACGTCCAACAACAACGAGTCGTGGAGGAACATAAGTTGCCTCGGGATCGACACGTGCAAAACGACCTTGTCCATTCATGCACATAGCACAATTAGGAATATCGAAGTTGCCTTGTGCTTCACAGCGGATTTTCTCATCCATTGCAATACATGACTTGTAATCTGTACTTGTTTTTCCAGCGGCAGATTCACCAATAGTAGGATTGAAGGTTGCATAACGACCCTTACCCCGATTGGCCTGACGTTGATCTTCTAAATCCTCTTTGAATAACACTAGACCACCTGCATGTGTCTCACCCTTACTGTTACGTCCAGGTCCATGTGTCATCATACATGTTGC
>JACCDW010143530.1_pt1 | contig 13643 bp, 12 predicted proteins | sample 7449781 | NCBI WGS metagenome assembly JACCDW01 (sample SAMN15323449, study PRJNA562643) | freshwater metagenome | isolation source: river surface water | place: USA:Blue River Watershed | collected 2017-08-18 | reverse complement strand
CTGGCGGTGAACTGGTTGGGGTGCCTTTTGATCGGCCTGATTTACGGTTGGGTGGAGGATCGGGCGATGCTGGGGGTTTCGCTGCGCTACTTTTTGATCACGGGGCTCTTGGGGGGATTCACCACTTTCTCGGCATTCGGGATGGAGACCCTGTACATGTTTAAACGCGGGGAAAGTCTGATGGCTTGGAGCTATGTGATGGCCAGCGTGGCCGGAGGGGTCATTCTGGCTTGGCTGGGGGAAAAGATCCTTCGGTAGAGGATGGAGTGGGGGCGCAGGCGCTTGCCCTATGAACATTATCCCCGATGGGAGCGTTGCTTGTAGTCGTTGATTAAAAGATTGGTCGAGGAGTCGTGGGAGGCAACAGGGCCGGGCTTTTCCAGTTCCGGCTCGATCTTTTTGGCCAGCTGCTTGCCGAGCTCCACGCCCATCTGGTCGTAAGAGTTGATGTCCCAGATCGCGCCCTGGACAAAGATCTTGTGTTCGTAAAGGGCGATGAGAGCTCCGACCGTTCTTGGATCGAACTTTTGGACCAAGATGGAGTTGGTGGGGCGGTTGCCGGGAAAGATCTTGTGAGGAAGTAGTTTTTGCAAGGCCTCGCCCCGGAGTCCCTCTTTTTCCAGCTCGGCCTGTGCTTCGGCCTCCGTCTTGCCCTTCATCAAGGCTTCGGTTTGGGCGAAGAAATTCGCCAGGAGGATGTCGTGGTGTTTGCCTGCGGGATTAAATGTTTCCACGGAAGCCAGAAAATCGCAGGGGATCAGCTTCGTGCCCTGATGGATGAGTTGGTAAAACGCATGCTGTCCATTGGTGCCGGGCTCACCCCAGATGATCGGGCCGGTATCCCACGTGACCGGTACTCCTTTGCGATCCACCCGTTTCCCATTGCTCTCCATGTCGCCCTGCTGGAAGTAGGCAGGGAACCGGTGGAGGTACTGGTCGTAAGGCAGGATGGCGTGGGTCTGGGCTCCGTGGAAGTTGTTGTACCAGATGCCGAGCAAGGCAAGAGTGACGGGAAGGTTTTGCGCGGCTGGCGTTTTGAGAAAATGCTCGTCCATGGCGTGGGCTCCGGCGAGCAGCTCGGCAAAGCGCTCGTAGCCGATGGAAAGAGCGATACTCAACCCAATGGCCGACCACAGGGAGTAGCGCCCACCCACCCAGTCCCAGAAAGGGAACATGTTGGCGGGATCGATCCCGAACTTCCGCACCTCCGACTCATTGGTGGAAAGGGCCACGAAGTGCTTGGCGATATGTTTTTCATCCCGCGCCTCCTCCAGGAACCATTTCCGGGCAGAGTGGGCGTTCGTGAGAGTTTCCTGGGTGGTGAAGGTTTTGGAAGCGACCAAAAACAGAGTGGTGGCGGGTTGACAGGTTCGGAGTGCCTCCAGGAGATGCGTGGAGTCGATATTAGAGACAAAGTGGAGTTTGAGATCGCGGCGGGCGTAGGGCTTGAGCGCCTCCGTGACCATCACCGGGCCGAGGTCTGATCCGCCGATCCCGATATTCACGATCTGGGAGATGGGTTGTCCGGTGTAGCCCTGCCACTCCCCAGAGCGGACCTTTTCCGAAAAGGCCTTCATGTGCTGGCGGACTTTTTCCACCTCCGGCATGACATCCTGCCCGTTGACGACGAGGGGTTGATCGGTTGGTCGGCGCAGGGCGATATGTAGGACGGAGCGATTTTCCGTGAAATTAATTTTGTCCCCGCGGAACATGCGGTCGCGGAGCTCCTCGACCTTGGCCTCCTGCAGAAGTTTGCGCAAAAGAGTGAGAGTATCGGCGGTGATCCGGTTCTTGGAGAAGTCGACAAGGAACTCGTTCCAACGAAGGGAGAAGGTTTCGGCCCGTTTTGGATCCTGGGCGAATAGATCCCGCATGAGAGTTGCACGCGTGGCGGCCGCGTGTTTTTCCAGCTCCTTCCAGGCCGGAAGATCGATAGGGGATCTCACCGGCAAAGAATGGGGGATGGATCGGTCGATGAGCAAGCGTGACCGTGAGGGCCCTTTCAGTTAAGGTTTTTCATGGTTCGCGCCGGAATCGTGGGTTTGCCGAATGTGGGGAAGAGCACGCTCTTCAACGCGGTGACGCGTACCCGCAAAGCGCAGGCGGCTAACTATCCCTTCTGCACGATCGAGCCCAATGTAGGGGTGGTCACGGTACCGGATAGCCGGTTGGACTGGCTCACGGCCATGTCCAAGAGCGAGAAGGTGGTGCCTGCCTCGATCGAGCTGGTAGATATCGCCGGCCTGGTGAAGGGGGCGAGCCAGGGGGAAGGGTTGGGCAATCAGTTTCTTTCCCACATCCGGGAAGTGGACGCGATTGTGCAGGTGGTGCGCTGTTTTGAGGATCCGGACATTCACCATGTGGCGGGCTCAGTGGATCCGTTGCGGGACATTGAGACGATTTTGACGGAGTTGGTGTTAGCGGATTTGGGAGCGGTGACGAAGCGGCTGGAGAAGCCGAGCAAGGCGGCGAAGTCTGGCGATGCGGCGGCCAAGGCTGAGCTGGCCCTGTTGGAGAAGTTAAAGAAACACCTGGATGCGGGTGCGCCGGCTTTGACCCTAACGATGACGGATGACGAGGCGAAATTGGCGAAGGGTTTCTTTCTGCTTACCTCCAAGCCGACCTTATTTGCCTGCAATGTGAAGGAAGAGGAGTTGGGCCCACTCACCAAAGGAGAACGTTCCGGCAAGACGGGTGAGCAGGTGGCTAAAGTGGAGGAGTATTGTAAGAAGCGGCTAGCCAGCAAGGCCGTGATCGTCAGCGCGCAGATTGAGTCGGAACTCGTGGATCTGCCGGAAGCGGAGGGTAAAGAGTATTTGGCCGGCTTAGGCGTGAAGGAGTCGGGCGTGGGGGCGTTGATTCGGGCGACCTATGAACTCCTGGGGTTGCGAACCTATCTAACCACTGGGCCGAAGGAGAGCCGAGCTTGGACGATTCACGCAGGGGACCGCGCCCCGCAGGCTGCCGGGGTCATTCATACGGATTTTGAGCGGGGTTTTATTGCGGCGGAGACGGTGGCGTTTGCTGATCTGAAGGCGGCGGGGACGATGGGGAAAGTGCGGGAGGCAGGGAAACTGCGGGTGGAGGGGAAAGAGTATGTGGTCCAGGACGGCGATGTGATGGAATTTCGGTTCAACGTCTGAGGATTGATGGCCCAGGCGAAAATCAACGTCATCCGGCATCCGGTGGTGCAGCACAAGCTGACGCTGATGCGCGAAAAAAGGACGAGCGTCACCGAATTCCGTGCCTTGGCCAGCGAGGTGGCCATGTTGATGGCTTTTGAAGTGACCCGGGATTTTCCGCTCACCCGAAAAGTCATCATGACCCCCATGGGCAAGATGAGGGCCCCGGTATTGAAAGGGCAGAAGATGGTGTTGGTGCCCATCCTGCGGGCGGGGATGGGCTTGCTGGATGGAATGCTGCGAATGTTCCCGTCAGCCCGGGTGGCCCACATTGGGATCTATCGCGACCATCGGACCCTGGAACCGGTGGAGTACTATTTTAAAGCCTCCAAAACCCTGCGGGACCGGGATTTGATCCTAATGGATCCGATGTTGGCCACCGGGCACTCCGCCATAGCGGCAGCCGACCGATTGAAGGGTGCTAAAGCCCGTTCCATCCGCTTCATGTGCCTTTTAGCGGCCCGGGAGGGGGTGAGGAATTTTCACCGGCAGCATCCTGATATTCCCATCTTCACCGCCGCCGTGGATCCCAAGCTCAACGATCATGGTTACATCGTGCCCGGCTTAGGAGATGCGGGGGATCGAATTTTCGGAACTCTCTAATCAGCGGAGGGCTTTACGTTTAGATCAAGGCGCGAGAAGGCGCGCGCCTAAGTCTGGGATGAGGCCAAGCGCAGTAGAAACGTGCCTCCGACGATCATGAGGAGGCCGAGAATCTTGAGGACAGTGATGGATTCGCCGAAAGCGAGGATGCCGACAATGGCGATCAGCGCTGTGCCCACTCCCGCCCAAATGGCGTAAACGATCCCCACCTCAAGGGTTTTCAGGGAGAAAGATATCAAGGTGAAACTTCCGAGGTAAAAACAGACTACACCGATGGAGGGCACTAGGCGGCTAAACCCATGAGAAAGTTTCAGGCAAATGGTGCCAGAAAGTTCAAGGAGAATGGCCAGAGCCAGCAGAAACCACGGATTCATGATCAGTGATGATAATACCGGCTGGGGTCTGCCGAAAGGCATTTCACCCCAGAGGTTTTTACAGGTAGATTAACGGTTCCGTGAAATCCTGGTGGACATTGCTTTTGGTGTTGGGACTGGCTGGGTGCAGTCGCGATGGCCAGCTCCATGAAGCTAAGAAGAACACGGTGATGGTGGAGGTCACCTCCCAGGTGTGGGATTACCGGCTACCGTGGAACCCGGGCACGGTATCATCCGGTCGCGGGGCCGGCTTTATTGTGGCTGGCAAAAAGGTGATCACCAACGCCCACGTGGTGAGTGGGGCGCGCAACATTACGGTTCAGCGGGAGGCAGATCCCCGGCGTTATTCCGCCCAAGTGAAGTACGTGGCCCATGACTGCGATCTGGCCATGTTGGAGGTGGCGGACCCGGCCTTCTTCAAGGGCACGACCCACTTGGATTTGGGCGGGATCCCGGAGTTGGAATCGGTGGTCAGCGTGTACGGGTTTCCCATTGGAGGTGACCGCCTTTCTGTCACGCGAGGGGTGGTAAGTCGCATTGATTACAATGCTTACACCCATTCGGGCCGGGAATCCCATCTGGCCATTCAAATCGATGCGGCCATCAACCCGGGAAACAGCGGCGGCCCGGTCATGCAGGAGGACAAGGTGGTCGGAGTCGCCTTTCAGGGGTTTCGTGGGGACGTGGCGCAAAACGTGGGGTACATGATTCCCACTCCCGTCATCCGGAGGTTCCTCAAGGATGTGGAAGACGGAAAGTATGACCATTACGTCGATATTGCCATTCGGTGGATGCCACTGGAGAACCCGGCGATGCGACAGTATTTGAATCGGCCTAATGACGGCCGTGGGGTGGTGGTGACGGATATTTTTTCAGAAGGGTCTTCCGACGGCCATCTGCAAAAGGGGGATGTTCTGTTGTCGATCGACGGGCACGTCATTGAAAGTGATGGATCGGTCCGGCTGGACGGAAAACCGGTGCAGCTTGAAGAGATTGTGGAGAGAAAATTCTCCGGGGAGGAAGTTCGGCTCGAGGTTTGGCGTGAAGGTAGGAAGGAGAGTATCCGGGTGCCGCTCAAGCCGGCAGACATGTTTTCCATGTACGAAAATCTGTATGAACCGGCGCCTCGGTACGTGTTGTATGGGGGCCTGGTTTTTCAACCGCTGACCGCCAATCTGATGGCAGTGCTTTTGGGAGGGGCGGACCTGCGGCTGAAGCAGAAGTACACCATGTTTGCCACGGATCAGATGTACCGAGAAACACCGGAACCGGTCATCCTCTCGGCGGTTTTGCCGGATCCCTCGAATGTCTACCTTCGTGGATTGGCCGGGCAGATCGTGCGCGAAATTAACGGGAAAAAGATCCGAACCTTGGCGGATGTGGAAACGGCGTTGGCATCCAACGGGGAGCGGACGGTGATCCGTTTTGAGGGGGACTCGAGACCGGCGGTGCTCAAGCGGAACGAGGTGGATCTGTCCACCCCCCGGATCATGGCGCAGTATGGAATCAGCGAAGTAAGCCGGACAGCGGTGGGAGACCGCCGGTTGGCAAAAGGCTCAGCCTCGGGGGAGAAAAGCCCATGAGGTGGCTTTGGCTTTTGGGGGTTTTAGCCCTCGCTCCAACGGGCTGGAGCGCAGAGCAGGACGAGCCGCAGGGCTCGGTGGTACGGGTGCGGGCCTCCATCCAGCCCTATGACCAGTTCCGACCTTGGCAGAAGAAAGCGCCTTACGGACTGAACGGAACGGGGGTAGTTCTACCCGGGGGACGAGTCCTGGTGACCGCAGCGTTGGTGGCGAACCGAACGGAGGTCGGATTGGAAAAACCGGGTTCGGCGGAAAAGTGTGCGGCTGAAGTGGAGGCCATCGATTACGAGGCAAATCTAGCCTTGTTGCGTCCGGAACGGCCGGAGTTTTTAAAGGGTTTCCGAGGGCTGGATTTGGGACCTGCTCTGCGGGCGGGGGACATGGCGGAGGTTTGGCAACTGGAACGGAATGGCGAGTTGTTACGCAATCAGGCAGAGATTTTAACTGTCGGGGTAGGGCGGTATCCCAACGATGAAGCGGGCTTCCTGCAGTACGGGGTTAGGGTCTCCCTGCCGAAGCGCGATGACAGTTATACCCTGCCATTGATCCGTCAAAATGAGCTTGTGGGGATGGTGATGATGTACGACCGGGACTCGCAGGAGGGGACAGCGATTCCGGGGCCGATGATTGAGCGTTTTCTGGAGGATGCGGCGGACGGCAGATATGAAGGGTTTCCAACGTTGGGGGTGAGCTGGACCCCGCTGCGAGATCCCAACTTGCGGGAGGAGGTAAAGGCGCCGAAGAGTGGTGGGATTCTGGTGACCCGGGTGAATCCTCGCGGAACCGCCGGGAAAGCAGGATTAACGGAGGGGGATGTGATTTTAGGGGTAGACGGAATGAAGTTGGATGAGGACGGAAATTATCGGGACTCGCTGTATGGGCTGACGGCAATCGGGAATCTGGTGCGGGTGCGTCCCAAAGTGGGGGCGAAGGCAAAGTTTTCGATATCGCGGGGAGGTAAGGAGATGGAGTTGGTCGGAACGTATGATCGACGAGCCCGGGATGAGGTGGCGATACCGACCTTGGCTTTTGACGCCCAGCCTCGCTATCTCGTCGCGGGAGGACTGGTGTTTCAGGAGCTGACCGGGACCTATTTGCAGGAGTGGGGAGACAAATGGAGCGAGCGAGCGCCCCAAAGGTTGGTGGAGTATTTTGTGTTCCAACAGGAAAAGAGACCCGATCCGGACAAGAAAGTCGTTTTCCTAAGTCAGGTCCTGCCGGCATCCATCAATCTTGGGTACCAGCAATACTCCGGACTCGTTTTGGAGAAGGTAAATGGCAAAGAGATCCGGGATCTGGCGGAGCTCGCGAGCGTTCTCGACCAAAGCCCGGATGGAGCCCTGGTCTTTGAGTTCCGGGACGATCCGGGCAAACTCGTGGTGAATGCGGCCGATGTAAGGGCGAAGCAGGAGGAAATTCAAAAGGCGTATGGTTTGCCGGAGTTGCGCAAACTTTAGGGTAGGACGGGCCTATCCTGAGTGGAGACCTTGCTCGGTGGATCGGAGGTTGAGCGGCTACGCAGTGTTTGATTTGGACGGGACCTTGGCGGACTCCTTGGGGGATATTTCGCAGGCTTTGGGGAGAGTTCTGCGGCGGCACGGCAGACCGAGTATTTCCGAAGAGGAGACCCGCGATCTTATCGGAAGAGGTCCCCGCACGCTGATCGAGCGGGCATGGATGCGAACCGGAAAAGAGGCCTCCCCGAACGAAGCCAAACTACTGACTTTAGAGTATATGGATGAATATCGAAAAAATCCCAAAGGAGGAACCAGGGCTTTTCCAGGAGTCAACGAGGGTTTGAGGCGACTTATCCAGCGCGGTTGGAGATTAGGACTTTGCACCAATAAGGATGGCAGAGCGGCACGGGCTTTGGTCGAGGAGTTGGGATGGGCCCGGTGGATTCGGGTGGTGGTGAGTGGCGAGGAGAGTTTCCGAAAGCCGGATCCGCGTCCGCTTCATCTGGCCTTCCGGAAGCTCCAAGCTCCTCTGGGGCGGCATCTTTTTATCGGGGACAGTGAAGTGGATTTACAAACCGCACGAAATGCCGGAGTCGAGGGGGTTTTTCTTGGGTATGGCTATGGGGATTGGGGAAAGACGGGTCTGGACGGAATGATTTACTTTGAAGAAGCCGTCAGTCTATTTCGTTGGATGGGTGGGGCTTCCCTCCAGACCCGAAAGTAGGTTTTTTAGATTATCAATTCGGGCCAGGAATCACGGAGTCATTCGGCAGCAAGGGGCCGCGGACCTTCACGAGCTCGCAGACATCCATGGTTTTAGGTTCCTCGCCGGGGAATTCGACAACCGCCGAGCCATAATCCTTGTGCGCAGACTCTTTTTGGATGCTGATCACCGAACCCTCGGTCATTTTTTCGTCGTAGGCGGAGACCACCCGGTCGCCTGGCTCCAGCGGTCCGAGAAACTGCCAAAAGCAGTCGTCGAGCATTCCATTGGTCTCTTTGAGGTTTTTCTGTAAATCCTCCTCCAGCTCATCGGGTTTGATGGATTTCATGAGTCCTTCGATCAAGCGGGTTTGGCGGTCAAGGATGGCATAGAGCCGCCGTTCGGCCTGCTCAATGCGGACCTCATTGGCGGTCATGGCCAGAGCGGGAAGCTTTTTCGTTTTTTGGGAAACCTTTTTCACAAGCCAGAAGGGCGGACCCTTATACCTTGCGTAACAAAGAAGAGCCGGTCATGGCGGCAGGCTTCGGCAGCCCGAGCATTTCCAGCAGGGTAGGAGCCACATCCGCCAATATTCCGTCAACCACTTTGTACTGATTCGCATCCGCGGCGACGTACAGGCAGTGGACGGGATTGGTTGTGTGCGCCGTGTGGGGGGATCCGTCCGGGTGGAGCATCTGCTCGCAATTCCCGTGGTCGGCTGTGACCAGTGCTTTGCCGCCTTTTTTCAGGACAGCCTCGAGTACCTTGCCGGTGCAGCTGTCAATGGTCTCGACCGCTTGGATGGCGGCCGCAAGGACCCCGGTGTGGCCGACCATATCCGGGTTGGCGAAGTTAAGGATGATCAGGTCATCCAGCCCTTTTTCGAGGCGCTCGAGGACCATGTGGGTTAGCGGAGCTGCGCTCATTTCAGGCTGAAGGTCGTAGGTGGCCACCTTGGGGGAAGGCGCCATAATCCGCTCTTCCCCGGGATTGGCTGACTCCTTGCCTCCATTAAAGAAGTAGGTGACGTGCGGATATTTTTCCGTTTCCGCCATCCGGGCCTGTTTTAGTCCATGCCTGGAGACCACCTCGCCCAACAGGTCGTTCATCTCCAGCGGGGTGAACAAGTGCTGGATACCGAGGTTCGCGAAGTCGGCTTCGTAAGGTGTAAGGGTAAAAACTTTGGTCTTGGGGCGGCGTACGATAGGAAAGGAGTCAAAGGATGCATCGGCGAGGCAGCGAACAATCTGACGCATCCGGTCGGCCCGGAAGTTAAAAAAGAAGAGAACATCTCCATCCCGGATGATTGGGCTGGTCGTGCCCGGCAAAACGACGGGTTTAACAAACTCATCCGTGACGCCAGCGGCATAAGAGGCAGCCAGAGCAGCTTCTCCGGATTCAGCAGGAGAGCCATGGCCGTCTAAAAAGAGGTCATGGGCCAGCTTGACCCGTTCCCAGCGGTGGTCACGGTCCATGGCGTAGTAGCGGCCGATTATGGTGGCCACCCGGGCTCGGGGCGTTTTAGCGACCACCTGCTCCAAGGTCCGGATAAAATCGCGCCCGGAGGTTGGGGAACAGTCGCGACCATCCGTGATGGCATGAACAAAGATTTCGGACGACCCGGCGGAGCCGGCAATTTTCAGCAAGGCAAGCAAGTGGTCGAGGTGGGAGTGAACGCCGCCGTCCGAGACTAGCCCTATAAAGTGGATCCTTTTGCCCGAGGCGGCGGTGAGGGCCTCTTGGAGGAGTTTGTCCTTGGCGAGAGAGCCGTCGCCAATGGCGAGATTGATGCGGGTCAACTCTTGATAGACGACTCGACCAGCACCGAGGTTGAGGTGGCCGACCTCTGAGTTCCCCATTTGTCCCTTGGGCAAGCCGACCTTCAGGCCGCTCGGCTCAAGCCGACCCCAAGGATAGTCCCGGTATAGGCGGTCATGGACTGGGGTTTTGGCCAGTTGGGTGGCATCGCCCTGCTTTTCGGCCCCCGCACGCCCGGCGGGGTTAATGCCCCAGCCATCACGAATCAGCAGAAGAACGGGTTTAGACATTCATTTATCTTACCGCAGTCGGGCCCAAAATCGAGGGTCGAATTGTCTCATCGTTTGGCAAGTGTCCGAATGGCAGAGACTTGGGGGTTGAGGTTTTTACGGAAAAAGAGGACAATTCTCCCGTGATCGACTCCTTTGTCTTTAGCGAGGGGAAGCTGGTTAGTCATAACCTGGAGTGGGAGGCTCTGCGTCTGGCCCGGGCGGATAAAGGGCTGATTCTTTGGATCGATCTGACGAATCCGACCCCTGAAGAAACAAAGCAGATTTTGGAGCAGCTTTTCGAATTTCACCCCTTGGCGATCGAGGATTGTGTATCCCGGAGTGAGCTTTCGAAAGTAGAGGATTATGAAGACTACCTCTTCATGATTGTGCAGAGCGCGTCCGCGGGGACGGAAAAGTCGATGCAGATTAGTGAGCTCAACATGTTTTTGGGGAAGGATTTCCTGGTCACGGTTCATCCCGAACCCGTGCCCGCGGTTAGTCTCGCAAAAGACAGGCTCCTTAAGGGGGTAGGTATCCAAGCGCGAGGACCAGATCGCTTGGCCCACCAACTCCTTGATTTGGTGGCGGATTCTTATCTCCCGGCGGTGGATCTGATGACCCAGGAGATGGAGGACGTGGAGGAAAAGTCGCTATCGGGGGAAAGAAAAGAAGACTTGGCGAAACGGATTCTTAAGGCCCGTCGTCGGCTCTCTGGGTTGCGACAGATTCTTCGGCCGCAACGGGAAGTCATCGCGCGCTTGGCCCGGGGGGAGTCCAAGTTGATTCGCTCTCCGATGCTGCCGTATTTCCGTGACGTGCAGGACGCCCTGACCCGGGTGGATGAACGTCTGCAGGGATGTAACGACCGCATGATGGTGGCCTTTGATGTGTACACGAACCGGTCGGCCCATGAGGCAAATGAGGGCATCAAGGTGCTGACCGCGCTCACGGCGATCACCATCCCGCCGGTGGTGGTAGGCTCATGGTACGGCATGAATTTCAGAAGGATGCCGGAGTTGGAGCATCCCCACGCTTATCTTTGGCTGATGGGCCTAACCGTCCTCCTCATGATCGGCATGGGGATTTGGCTCAGGTCTAAGCGCTGGTTTTGAAACCTGCCACCACCCACGGGTGAAGACCTCGTTTTTGGAAAAGCTGTTAGAGCGAGCCCCGCGGGTGGGGTCCGCTGAGTTACAGACACATTTTGTTCGGCTAGCGGAAGAAAAGGGGTTTCTTGAGACTCTCTTCAATGCGTTGCAAGAGGGGGTGACTGTTCTCGATGGTGAAGGAAGATTGATCTATTGGAACCGGGCAGCGGAGCGGCTTCTCACTCTCCCGGAGACCCTGGAACCAGGGGCTTGGTCCCTCGGGCGGAGCTTGCGTGGGGTCGACTGGAAAGGGCTTCTGCAGGAGAGGAAATCTTCTTCAGGATCTTTGGAGGTGAGTTACCCTGATTTTCGCATTCTGCAGTACGCGTTGGTGCCGTTGGAGCATGAGGGCAGGGAAGGCGCGATGCATGTGGCGGTTTTTCATGATGCGACTCGCGAACGGACGGAGGCGCGCACCGCGGTGGAGATCGGAAGAGCTGAGGCGCTGACTTTATTGGCAGCCGAGGTGGCGCACGAGATTGGGAATCCTCTGAATAGTCTTCACCTGCAGTTGCAGGTCATCGAAAAAGATCTCCGCGGAACTCCCGGCCCGGCTGCGGAAAAAGTGCGCGTTTCCCTGGAAGTGTGCCGACAGGAGGTTCGGAGGCTGGATGGATTGATTGCGAGGTTTTTACGGGCGTTAAGGCCGCAGGCCGCACAAAAAATACCGGAATCGGTTGAGAAGGTTTTAGAGGAGGGTTTGGCGCCACTGAAGGTAGAGATGCAGGACCGAAAGATTCTTTTGGAAAAAGAGGTAGAGGGGGGAATGGGACCTGTTCCGATGGATCGGGAGCAGGTGCAACAGGCGATCTACAATCTTGGGCGGAACGCGATGCAGGCTGCCGGGGAGCAGGGCCTGGTGCGGGTTCGAATCCTGCGGGAGGGCGATTTTGCCGTTTGGGAGTTCCGGGATAATGGTCCGGGAATCCGGCCGGAGGATCTGCCTCATTTGGGACAGCCGTTTTATACGACGAAGCATGGAGGCACCGGGCTAGGTCTGATGATTGTCCAGCGGATCGCACGGGAACATGGCGGCGACGTGCAATTGCAAAGCGTTCCGGGCAAGGGGACTACGGCGCGCTTTCGGTTGCCTTTTTCTGAAAAGAGAGTTCATCTTCTGGAAGTTAAGGCCTCGGAGGAAGAACGATGAGCGGAGCCAAGCCCAGCTTGCTGATCGTGGACGACGAAAAAAACACCCGCGAGGCGCTCCGGCGCGTACTGGAGGATTATTTTGAGGTTTTCACGGCCGCGGATTTAGGAGCGGCAGAAAAACTTCTCGTGGCGGAAAGTATGGATGCGGTGCTGACGGACCTTCGGTTGGGGCACGCGAGCGGGTTAAGTGTGCTGGAGCAGTGTCTTCGCTCGCCTCGTCGACCGCCATGCGTGGTGATGACCGCCTATGGTTCCGTGGAGAGCGCGGTCGAAGCGATGCGAAAAGGAGCCTACGATTATGTGACCAAGCCGCTGGATCTGGAGCGGGTCCAAATTCTTCTACGCCGGGCGGTGCGTACGGCGAAAGTTGAAGAGGAGAATGTTAAGTTGCGCCAGGAATTGGACCGTTCCTATGGGCTCGATCGAATTCTGGGTACCTCCCCGGTTATGCAGGAGGTTCTGGATAAGGTCAGGCAAGTCGCCGACTCCCGGGCCAATATTTTGGTTGAAGGGGAAAGTGGCACGGGCAAAGAACTGGTGGCCCGGGCGATTCATGGGTTAAGCACCCGACGGCAAGGGCCGTTCGTGGCCGTGCACTGCGCGGCTCTCTCCCCGCAGTTGTTAGAAAGCGAGTTGTTTGGTCATGAGAAGGGGGCCTTTACGGGGGCTGTGGAGCGTCGGATTGGTCGTTTCGAGCAGGCTCAGGGAGGAACCTTGTTCTTGGACGAAATCGGAGAAATTGATGCGGCCACCCAGGTCAAGCTGCTCCGGGTTTTGGGTGAGCGCACCATGGAGCGGGTGGGGGGGAACAAGCCGATCGAGGTCGATGTTCGGTTGGTGGTAGCCACCCACCGGAACTTGGAAACGATGGTGCGAGAGGGGAAATTTAGGGAGGATTTGTTTTTTCGAGTTCGGGTGGTCCAGATCTCATTGCCCCCGCTGAGGGACCGTCCGGAAGATATTCCTATTCTGGCGGATCACTTCCGGCGGGAATACGCTCGGGAAAATGGAAAAGGGGATTTAAGAATTTCGGCCGGAGCGATGCAGGTGCTGTGTGGCTATCGGTGGCCAGGGAATGTGCGGGAGTTGCGCACAGCGGTGGAGCACGGGGTGGTCTTGGCGCGGGGCTCGGAGATTGAGTCCAAGGATCTTCCTCAGTCGGTTCGGGAGGGTGGGCGAGGAGGGGAGGGTATTCACCCAAAAATTGGGGCCGTCAAGTTAGCGGACCTGGAGCAGCAAGCTATCCGGGCAGCGCTGCAAAAGACCGGTGACAATATTACGGAAGCCGCCAAACTTCTGGGCATCAGCCGCCGGACTCTTCACCGCAAATTGGCAGAATCAAAAGGTAGATCATGAGCAGTCTGCAAGAGTGGGTTTATAATGTGGAAGCGGGGCCGATCCGGGCTTGGTT
>JACCDW011408453.1_pt1 | contig 13645 bp, 15 predicted proteins | sample 7449781 | NCBI WGS metagenome assembly JACCDW01 (sample SAMN15323449, study PRJNA562643) | freshwater metagenome | isolation source: river surface water | place: USA:Blue River Watershed | collected 2017-08-18 | reverse complement strand
GAGAGAAGTTGAGCTGTTGAGAAATTGCCAAAAGTCCCGCTTTTCTGGGGGTTTTGGCTCTTGAGGAGTTTCGTTGAGGGGTTTCAGAGCATTGAGGAGTTAGGCCTACGCGACCCACTCGTACTTGATTGGAGCTACTCTCTGTCCACAAACAGCGCCACCAGAGGTTCGTTGATGTAATAATTATTACGCCCCTCACGGTGCTTGAGCAGCAAGCCTCCCTCGGCCAGCTCATCCAGATATTTTGTGGCGGTTGGCCTAGAAACCGAAAGCTCGTTCTGCACAAAATCAATCCGCGTATACGGATGTCGGAACAGGTTGTTCAGCAAATCCTGGGAGTAGATTTTCGGATGCTGGGTGCGCATTCGCTTCTTGGCCTGAGCCATCAACTCGCGGACACCTTCGACCAGTCGCAATGTCTCAATGGCAGTCTCCTCTACCCCTTTGAGCATGTAGAGTAGCCACTCTTCCCATTCCCCGGTTTCACGGACAGTCTGGAGTAGACGGTAATATTCCGCCTTGTTCCTAGTGATGTATCGGCTGAGGTAGAGGATCGGAATATCGAGCAGGCCGCATCGTGTCAGGTAAAGAACATTGATGATGCGTCCGATGCGGCCATTACCGTCGGGGAACGGGTGAATGCTTTCAAATTGGTGATGGATCACAGCCATCCGGGTCAAGGGATCAAGATCTGCTTCGCCTCCATCCCCATTGATGAACTGCTCTAGCGCAGCCATGTGCCGACGCACTTCGTTAGCGTCCTGAGGGGGGATATAGACCAAAGCGCCAGTCCCCTCATTCTTAAGAGCTGTCCCCGGTGTTTCCCGGAAACTGCCATCAGTCCGTTTCAGGATCTGGAACATTGCAATGAGCATGTTATTCGTCAGTAACCCATCGAGGCGCTGCTGCTGCTCGAAACCATACCTCAATGCATCCCTATAACGCGCGACCTCCTTGGCAGCCGGGGAGGCTGGGTTTTCTGGGAATGCATTGATCTGAAAAAGCTCGTCCTGCGTCGTGACAATGTTCTCAATTTCAGAACTTGCCTTTGCTTCCTGCAGTGACAGAGTGTCGATCAATATGCCTTGATTGGGTATCGTGGCCGCACGCCCCTTCAATTCAGCCAGGTAGCGGTGCGCGCGCGTTAAAGCCTTCAGAACAGCAGGTGTCTCGATGAGACTCCGTGGCGGCAGTTCAGGGATTATATAACTGGGTTTCAGAGCCACGGATCACCTCATGCAAAGATTGCCGCGGATTCTTAGCAGATCGGAAAAACGTGTAAAGTTTTTGCGATTTTCTTTACATGTTACCTCTCACATGCAAAGAAAGTCACCATGCCTAATACTGCTACCAAGTGAAGCAGGCAGGCGATCACAAACGGACAACAATCCATGGCGAGATGCACTGCACCAGCAAGAGGTCATCGATCAGCAGCAGCTGCGGCAGCATGCCCCGCATGCAGTTCGCGCTACGGCCGCTACAGCGGTTACGGTTACTCGCCGATCTCCAGCTCCCCCATATATTCCTCTTCAGGAAACAGAGGAGGGATCCGCAGTAGCGGCAGTGGCGGTGGGAGAAGCGTCAAGCCTCGGTGGTCTAGTGCTGGTTCGCCGTTGTACTACACACAGGAAGAAGTCAGGGCGCTAGAACCGATCCGGGCCAACGTTGAGGCGCGGGCAACTCAAGCTGATTTGCGTGACGTTTTTCTGTGCCATGCCTGGGACGACAGAAAGACCTCCGCAAAAGAATTGCACGACAGGCTAGAAGACCTTGGGGTTTCAGTCTGGTTTAGTGAGAAGGACGTCGGCCTCGGAGTACCTTTGCTGCGGGCGATCGACAAAGGGCTGGCCAACTCACGGGTCGGTATCGTCCTCGTGACCCCCGCCATGCTAAAGCGACTGCCTGCAGAAGGCATTGCTGACAAAGAGCTTGCGGCACTACTCCGGCGAGAGCGACTGGTCCCAGTCGTTCATGAGACGACCTACGAAGCTCTCGAAGACGTAAGCCCGCTGCTGGCGTCACGGAGCGGCTTGAGTACAGCAGATGAGGCAATGTCGGTTGTAGCAGCAAGGCTCGCAGAACTGGTAAAACTTTAGCCTAACCAGGCTGTTCACAGCTCACGCCACATCGAAATACACCCGCCGAGCGGGGCCTCTCGCCCCCTCACTTTTGACCATCTCCATCACCCTGATCATCCCGGCCTCTTCGAGATGAGCCAGGATATCAATGCGTTTCCTGCGATCCACGCCCTGCGTCCGCCGAGATAGGTTGTTCCCATCGATTCCGGCACTGCCGGCATCCGCGACAACCTTGTGCACTCGCTTCATCGTCGCCTCGTAGTCGTTGTCGGCCACGCGCTCCTTCACCGCATGCATCAGGGTCTGCACGCTCCGGCTTGCGATCCCCATGCCCCAGTCGAGGTCTCCTGCCGTGATCTGCGGGCTGCCCGGATTGTCGGTGATCGCCTTGATCAGCGCGACCTTCGCCGCATTCTCGGCAAGCCGCGCGATAATGCCGGTCAAATGGGTGCCCTGGTGTCGGCGCAGCATATCGATCTGTTCTTCACGCATCGCCCGAGCCCGGGCTTCGGCCTGCGGCGTTGCATAAGGCACCGTCCAGGGCTTCGGGATCGCAGACGCCGTATTGCTCAGCGGGAATGGCGTTGAACCGTCAGCACCCTTCGCCACCGCCTCCATCAGTGCCACCAGATCAGCAGGCGGCTCGTTCGAGATCAGGTCGTGCTGGGGATCCGGGTAATGGTTCTCGCTCTCGAAAATCAGCATGCGCGCCAGACTGCCGTCGATCACGTTGTCGCTGGAGAGCGAGCCCCAAAACACACCCGGCGTCGTCACCCCGAACAGACAGAGGCACGGCTGCTCGATAACCTCACGCGGCTTCTCCTTGTCGTTGGCATAGGCAATGCCGAGGAACGTGCTGTCAGCGAGGCTGTAGAACTCAGTCAGGTTGTCGATGATCTCGGTGAGGTGCTTAGGCGCGCGTTTGCGGTCGGCAGCTGACGAGATCAGGAACCCCACCTCGTCGAGCGGGAAGTAGATCGATGGGTTGCGGTTGATCGCGGTCAGCAGCCCGGCGCCCGAGGCGATCTTCGAGGATCCCACATGGTTGGCGAGCCCTGCGGCGATCATCAGCCGGGTCGAGGCGCGCAAGGGATGGTCCTTCCCGCCGCCGGAATCCGCGATGCCGATCGCATAGAGATTGGTGCGCAGGTTCGTCGGCCCGGCATAACGCCGCCCAGCAGCAGCCCCGAACATGGCAAGCCCTGCCCCCAGCGTGAGCCATGGCTGCGGCGACGGCGCCGAGGCGCAGGTGTGCGCCACGAACTGTGCCAGCGCGCCATCGCCAAGATCGCGTTGCCAGCCCGGCATACCGATCGCCGGCGGCGGCCGTTGATGATCACCATCATCGCCGCCAGGGCCATGGTCGTCATGTTGTTCGTGGCCATGGCCATCATGATCATGGCCATGGTCATCACGCAGCTTCGCCGGCACCATCACTTGGCGCACCTTCGCCTTCTCGTTGGCGACGAACATGGCGAAGTCTGCGTTCGACATGATGGGTGCGTGCAGTGTCTGGCCCTCGGCCGGACTGTCCTGGCGCACCAACTGGATCGCGCGGGCGGCAGCGCGGCGCGGATCGCGCTGGTCGAGGAAGTGGCCCGAGACCGCATTGGCCGGATTGAGCAGCACGCCCATGATCTGAGCGTCAGCATAACCCGCGTTGGCCATCAGCCGGGCCACCGCCAGCCCGTCACCCGAACGGTCCTGCCCGGGCGGGGTTTCGATAGCGAGGCGAAGCGGATCGAGCAGGCTCAGACCCAGATCATCCGTTGTGATCAGTACGGCATCGACTGAAAGCGCAGGGGACGCGCGCGCAATGACTGGTTCCTGGGTGCGAGGCGGTGGAAAGCTCGCGGCCAAATCTTCTGGCGGATAGGATATCCCGTCATCCGCCATGGCCCAGCCTGCAAGCCGCGGGGTGCGACCTCGTGCCACCTTGCGCTTGTCAGGATAGTTGACCGAGCCCGGAACCCGCATCAACCGGTCGATATTCTGGCAGGCATCCGCCTCGAACCAGTCGCGCACTTGCAGGTTGATCGCCTCGATGCTGGCAAGGTTGGCGCACGGGGCCTCAAGCCGCCAGAACGCCTGAAGCCCGCCACCGGAATCGATGATGAAACTCGGCGGGCAGGCAATCTCCTGCAGTGCGGCCGTGATCTCCGCTCTGTCGAACGCCCCTCCAGACTTGGGCGGATCGATATCGACATGCACAAAGCGGGCGGCGCGTATGTCATACTTGGCAGGCTTTTTGTTCAGCCCGGTCGCAACCCGGTTCACTGTCCAGTAGATGTTGAACCCGTTGGCATTGGCCTTTTCGGCATCGGCCAATGCCTCCTCGACGCGCTCGCCAAAATCGCGTCCATGCACGCCCACCCCGTTGGGGTGGATGTAGACGAGGTGGATCTGATCAAGGCTCTCGAACAGGGACCGGGCAATATCAGGATCAAAGGCGAGCGATGCCATCAGAACGGCACCTCGTTTTCCCAGATCTTGCGCACCTCAGTGCAGATGCTGGCGTATACGTGGGCGAGGAAGCCCAGCCATTCGGCCTCACTCATCTGCGCCAGATCGGTCTTGCCAAGCGCGTCCAGCCAGTCCCCGATCGCAGAGCTAGCGGTGTTAACGGCGCGCTTTTCATCAACGTTCAACTGCATTTTTCCGCGCCTTTTAGTCGGGATATCAAGGCACGCCACCGAACAGGCGTGGACGGTTGGGAGACGATCGAAAGGGGAGTTCGTGAAGTCTCGCCAGGCAAACCCGCGGGCAGCGCGGCCACAGAAACACGCCCTCACGCCGCGAGCCGGCTGGGATCAAACCGGAAGGCTGTGATCTCATGATACCTGCCCGAGGGCTTGACCCGGATGTGGCTGGGCACCGCGAGCTGGTGCTGACGGGCGAGCGCCTCGCCGACGGACTTGGGCACAGGGGTTGGACCACGCCGCATCCACCAGCTTTCTGCCTTGGTGCGGGCATAGCCTTGGTGCTCGAAGCAGATCCATTCGCGGTGGACGGTCAGACCCGCTTTGTAGGTCACACGCAGCGACGGCGGGGATCCCTCCTTCTCGTGGCGCTGGAAGGAAACCCCCTCCACCTCAATCCAGTCAGTCTCGACTGCCAGAACCGAGGTTTGCTCAGGACGGGTCGTGACGCGCCGATCGGGCGGCGGAAACTCAAACCCGCATGCAGGACAAAAAGCCGTCATGGTGCCGCAAACGCACTCGCATTCGGGGCAGGTCTTGTAGGGTGCAGGCCCCTCCCCCTTGCTCTTCTTGTCCGGGATCGCCGGGTCATCGAAGGGGCCGTGCCGGGCAATGTTGCCGCCAAAGTCCAAGATCAGACAGTTGGCCTTGCCGGTTTCGGGCGAGAGCCGCGTGCCGCGCCCGATCATCTGGATATAGAGCCCGGTCGACTTGGTGGGGCGGGCCAGCGCGATGAGATCGACATGGCGCGCGTTGAAGCCGGTGGTGAGCACACCCTGGCTCACCAGAAAGCGCAGCCGCTCGGCCTTGAAATCGGCAATGATCCGGTCGCGCTCGCGCTTGTCGGTGTGGCCATAGACACCTGCGCCTTCAAAGCCCCGCTCTATGAGCGCATCGCACAGCGCCTCGCAGTGCTTGATCATGCAGCCGAACACCAGCCAGCCGCGCCGATCTGCTCCCTGCTCGACAATCCGGTCGGCGATCCGGGCGATAACAACCGGATCGAGCGCCGCTTCTTCGAGCTGCGACGAGATAAACTCCCCGCCGCGCGTACCAACCCCGCTCGTATCGATCTGGGCTGCCTGCAGGTAACTGATCGGCGGGCAGAGAAAGCCATCGTCAATGAGCCCACGCACCGTCGTCTCGTGGGCGATGCCGTCAAACATCGCATCCTCGCCCTTGTCGAGCCGGCCGCTATCAAGCCGAAATGGGGTTGCGGTCAGCCCGATGATCTTGAGTGCGGGGTTGATGGTTTTGAGATCGGACAGAAACTTGCCGTACATGGTGTCGGCATTGCGCGGGATCATGTGCGCTTCGTCGATCAGCACCATGTCGACCCGGCGAGGCAGATTGTAGGCCTTCTTGTGGATCGACTGGATGGAGGCGAACAGCAGCTGCGCGCCGATATCGCGCCGGCCGAGCCCCGCCGAATAGATTCCCCATGGCGCTTCCGGCCAAAGCCCGACGAGCTCGGCCGCGTTTTGTGCGACCAGTTCGCGCACATGGGTGAGCACCAGAATGCAGGCGGTCGGATCGGTCTCAAAGACCAGCTTCGACCATTCGGCAATGACCAGGCTCTTGCCCGCACCGGTGGGCAGGATGACAAGCGGATTGCCCGACTGGTTCGTAAACCATCCCCACAGGTCGGTGAGCGCCGCCTCCTGATAGGGGCGCAGGGTGAAAGGCGAGCTCATGCTGCCACCTCAGATTTCGGAAGCCAGCCACCGCTCGCATTACAACCGGTGCATCGCAGCCCCGCTGCGTGCGGTCCTTTGCCTTCGGTCACAGTCCAGGAAAACGAACCGCACGAGCGGCAGACATGCCGGTCGATGACATCACCTGGAGCATACATATAGGGACCGTCATCGACCCACTGCGAGCCATCGGCCATCCGGTAGATGATCCGCCCGTGCTCGACATCGACCTGTTCGCCCGCGACCAGATCAGGGAGATATCGGTGGTCAGCGCAACCTGCTTCCTGATCGGTGCGCGAGAGCTCATGGCCGTAGCGAACGCAGAACCAATAGCCATCGTGGGCCACTCCGGCGTCCGTGCAAGTGCGGCAATTGCGCTCAGCGCGCGCGCCTTCATGGCACAGCGGCGCAAGATCGCAGAACCGGCAGGCAAAGCTGTCCGGCCCGCCGATCCGGTTGGGGGCGTGATCAGAGAAGATGATGCTCTCGGCCTTCGCCTTCAGGACCCCCGCAAAGGCCGGGTCGGCATTGGTGCGCACCGCCGTCCAGCGCCGGCCGCCTGGCGAAACGCATACCAGCCAGTGCCGGTCGATCCCCGCGTAGTCCATGTAGAGGACGGCCTGCGCGTAATAGACCGGGTTCCACTCGGCGAGTGCAGACTTTTCACCCACCTTGCGGCGCGCCTTGTCGAGGTCCTGCCACTTTTCCGAGGCCTTGATCTCGAGCACGTGCCAGGTGTTCGGCGCCTGCACGAGGCCCAGGCACACCCCGTCCATGTGGCCAGAAAAGTGTCCGCCAAAATCCTTGAAGCCCCACTGCCCGCCGGCCTCATCGGTTTCATGGACGGTAAGGCCGGGAAGCTGCTTGAGGCGCGCAACCGCGAGATCTTCGCTGCGGTGCCCATCTTCAAAGCGCTTCAGCGTCGTCGCATCAAAGCGCACACTCCAGGCCCAGCGAAACTGGTACCAGAGCGCACGCGAACACGCGCTGCCGATTACCGACATGCCGAGATAGGCACGCCGGCGCATATCCTGTCCATCCACCAGCGCTCTGTCGGCAGAGGCTAGCGTGGGACACACAAATTCAGGTAGAGCGGCCATTGCCTGCTCCTTCGATCTTTCAGTCAGGGGAATGGGTGGCAGGGGGCGGGCTCAATCGACCCCCTGCCCTCCAGGCTCACGCCGCGCTGCGTTTCCAAGGCGCCGAAGCAGACTGGCCGCTACCGGCAGCAGGCGCGGTATTCGCAGGCTTCATGCCGCCGCTGCGAAAGCTGGCTGCCTGCCCAGAGCCAAGCGCCTTGTACGTCTGGACCTCGTTGGAGGTGCCATAGGTCCGTCCATCTTTACCGGTGCGCTCGGGTTTGACGATCACGACCGCGATCATCGGCAGCATGTGAAGCTCTTCGCTGTCCTGAACCGACAGCTTGCCCACCGCATGGCAGATCGCCGACAGCGTGCGCTGCGCGATCTCGACCGCCTGAGCATTGGGATTGTCGAGGTTGAGACGATCATAGAGCCGGCGGCCGGCCTGATCGCCTTCGAGGATTTCCATCTCGAGCTTGAGCTGGTGCCCGTTGCCAGTCGAGGTCTGGCAAAACTCGGACGAGGTAATCTGCACTTTGTATTCGCCGGGCGGCACCGGCCGGTAATCGCCCTTGGGTTCAACTTGTGAGGCGTCGAACGAGCCTCCGAGGAAAGCCATACTTCAATCCTTTCTGTCTGACTGTGATGATCAGGCTGCTTCGCTCATGCGGGCAGCCTCGCTCGCCGCGGCCATGGACGAAGCGAGCGCCTCCCATGACAGCGGGAGTTCGGGGGGCAGGTTGTGCCGGTTCTTGGCGAGGAAGGCCGGGCGCTCTTCGGTGTAAAGAACGCGTGTGCCCGCTCCGACGCCTCGCGCGACCTTCTTCATGCCAACATCAGACTTGGTGACGCTGGTCTTGAAGTTGGCGAACAGCACCATGTCGGCATGCTCCTGGACCAGCGCCGAGGCCATCTTATGGAGCTTGATCTGGTAGCGATCGAACGGCTCGGTTTCAGGGCTATCGAACCGCTTCACCTCGGCATGCGCAGTCTGGATGACCGCCATACCCTTGTCGTTCCGGAGCGCATTGATGCCATCGAGGTATTCGCGCCAGACATCGAGGGTGGCGATATAGCCCTTCCCGTAGCCGGCATCCTCAATCGAGGACCACTGTTTGGAAGGGTTCGCCTCATTGTTGCGGCGGATGGTTTCCGCCCAGACGAGCGGCTCCAGCCAGTCGAGGCTGTCGATCACCAGCGTCTGGAAGTCATGGTCCTCGTTGTAGAGGGCCTGCATCGCTTCCATGACCTCGGCAAAACTCACGGCGCGCGGGAATGCGTCGATCGGCTGGCCAGCAGGATGGCCGTCTTCCAGGTTGATCAGCACCGGGCGCGGCGCGGCGCCGGCAAAGGTGTTCTTGCCGATCCCATGCGGCCCGTAGATTACGATGCGCGGGGGTTTCGGAACCGAGAGGCGATTGAGCGAAGAAAGCGAAATAGCCATTACGCTGCCTCCTTCACCCCGAGCGCGATCTCGAACTTTGCCTTGCCCGGTTTCACCGTACGCGCGGGTGTGAACAGGTCGCGGATCGCAGGCGGCCAGGCCTTGTAGCTGGCCTCCGAGACCGAGAGCCTGGTCTCGACATAGTCGGCCGGGTTCTCGCCCCAACTGCGGATCGTCTCGATCGCGCTCGCCAGCTTGTACTGATCCCACGAGACGTTCTTGGGCACTTCGATGCGGATTTCGTATTCGCCATCAGTACGCCGGTGGGTGCCGGTCTCGTTGAGACCTTGTGCATAGCGGCGGGTGAGGACGCCATGGAGAATGGCGACCATTTGTGAAGCACCGGCAAGGCGGGTCTGAGCCTGGCCCTGCAAGCGGGCCAAGACTTCAACTGGCAATGCATCAAGGGTGGCAGGGGGCTGGGTTGGCAGATCCTCAAGTGTCATCGTGTGATCCTTTCGTCTGTGTGGTTGCGCGTGATCAGTCGTCAGCAATCCCGCCAGCAAAGGCGGGGCAGTGGTTGACGCGGCGATCGAATATCCGTGGGCACCTCGCGGTTAGCCCCCACTGCCCCTGTTCCGTCAGGCCGCCTGGGGCAGCATGAGTGCGGCAATCATCGATTGGACCTTCCGGCTCTTGGGCCTTGCGATCGCGACGTAACTGAAATCGCCCGCACCCCGGCGGATCTGGACGAGGTGGATCACCCCGTTCTCGGCAGCCCAGCGGGCGCGAGCGGCAAGACGCATCAGCGATTGGCGGCGCCATTCCGGCAGGCGCTGGGGCTTTGCCGTATCGACATCACGCGCCAGAAACCCGCGGTGGTATTCAAGGTGCTCTCCTGGCTCAGCCGCATCAAGCCAAGCACAGAGCAGATCTTCATTGGGCAGGCTTGCCTGCTGCCTCGCGGCAGTAAGATCCTCAACCATGGTTTGCAGCTCCCGCCACGCCGGCACTGCGCTCCCCGCGCGGGCGGTAGCTGGCCATGAAGTCGCGAATGCGCTGCTCGGTCTGGGGCCAAAGGCGCCTGCCCTTCCTGAGCTGGCTGATCAGCTTCCAGTCGTTGGCCGCCTGACGGCCGAAATAGGTCTCCGAAAGATTGGTGCGGCGAAGGAAGGCGTCGATGTCATGAAGGATAGGATGCGTCATGAGTCGGATTAATACCGTTCACATCCCATCTCACAAGTAGGGATCAATCCCACATTTGTATTGACCAGCAATATCCACAGAGCTAGGCACAGCTCATGACCCAACGCTCACTCGTCAATATCGAGCACCTCAGAAAGGTCCTCGAGACTGCCACTGCTCCTGGAACCGAGTGGAATGCCCGCTCGCTTTCGCTGGCCGCTACTGGCGGGAAATCGCCGCATATCGTGCGCGAGATCCTGCGGGGCCGCAGCAACAACCCGACACTCGAGACCCTGGTCGGGCTCTCCCGCGCCCTTGGCATCGACATCTCCCGGCTGGTTTCTGGCGGCGAAGGCGTGATGCCCCGCGTCGGCGGCGTTGCACCTTACGAACGCCTCCAGGTTCTGGGCGCAGTTGCGGCAGGCGTCTGGCGCGAGCAGACCGAATGGCCAGAGGAAGATCGCTACTTCATTGAGGTCGGCCCAAGTCCGGTTGTTGGCGGCGAGCGCTTTGCCCTGCGCATGGAAGGCAATTCCATGGACAAGCTCATTCCTCCCGGGTCTGATCTTGAGTGTCTGCGCACGATCTTTGGCGAAATAGAGCCGGTTCCGGGCGACATCGTTATCGTCCAGCGCGACCGTCACGACATGCACGAGCTCACCTGCAAGCGCCTCGATCACGACGGGAAGAATTACATCCTGCGCGCCGAATCCACGCGGCCAGAGTTTCAGGAACCGATTATCATCGGCAGACCCGATGCCGACAACTTCAGCGACGACGGCGTTCAAATCATTGGAATCGTCCTGCGCGCGCACCAGCGACTTTACAGCCGCCGATGAGTGCCGCCGCGTCGATTGTGGGATTTTACCCTACTCGTCCTCGTTGACGACGTTTATATCCCGCACATATTCTTCCTGACATGATCAGGAGACAGTTCGCCTGATCGCCTTGCCAGCCATCAGGTTCTACAAACATGCACGACTTCTCCGCGGGCAATAGCTCGCAACTCATCGACACCATGACCGACGACGAGCGCTTCACCGAGTTGGGGCAGATCATCGCTGCCGGCATCATCCGGATGCACGCAAAGTCCAGTTCTATATCTGCAGGGGACGCAGATAGTTCACTCGCTATCTCGCGGCCCAAGAGCGTGTGTCGAACTCGGGGACGGCCCCGAGTTGGAGAACGCTAATGCAGAACTATGACGACCCGCAGGTGCTTGCGCGCCTGGCCGAACTTAAGACCATGACAATGCCGCAGCTGAAGGCGCAGTGGGAGAAGCTGTTCAATGCCGCTTCTCCCAACAACAGCCGCCCTTTTCTTGAGCAGCGCCTCGCCCACCGGATTCAGGAGCTAGCCTTCGGTGGCCTTAGCAAACCCATCATCCGCACCCTCGATTTGTTGGCAGACGAGGTCGAGGGCAAGAAGGTCAGGAAGTCGGTGATCTCAGATCCCCGCAACCCAATCATTGGCACCCGCCTGATCCGGGATTGGAAAGGGACCGAGCACACGGTCGTGGTCGCCAAGGATGGATTCGACTGGAATGGTCGGCGCTACAAATCGCTGTCGGCGATTGCCAAATCTATCACCGGCACCAACTGGAACGGATACCGCTTCTTTGGCCTTCGGGCAGCTGATGGAGGCTCTCGATGACTGAGGCACGACGCCGCATCCGCTGCGCCATCTACACCCGGAAGTCATCAGAGGAAGGCCTTGAGCAGGAGTTCAATAGCCTCGATGCGCAGCGCGAAGCCTGTGAGGCCTACATCGCGAGCCAGCGCCACGAAGGCTGGCTCACCATGCGCGAAGGCTATGATGACGGCGGGTATTCAGGAGGCAACCTTGATCGTCCGGGCTTGCAGAACCTGCTGGAAGACATCCGTGCAGGCCTGGTCGACGTCATCGTAGTTTACAAGATCGACCGCCTGTCCCGCTCACTGATGGATTTTGCGCGGCTCGTTGAGGTGTTTGATGAGCACAAGGTGACGTTCGTCTCGGTCACCCAGTCGTTCAACACGACGACCTCGATGGGGCGCCTAACCCTCAACGTGCTGCTGTCATTTGCACAGTTCGAGCGCGAGGTGACAGGCGAGCGCATCCGCGACAAAATTGCGGCCAGCCGCGCCAAGGGCATGTGGATGGGTGGGTTCGTGCCATGGGGCTACGATGCCGTCGATCGGAAGCTGGTTATCAATGAGGCAGAAGCGGCACAGATCCGCTTCATCTTCGAGCGATTTGTCGAGTTGGGATCAGCCACCAGGCTCACCCACGAGCTTGTCCGTAAGGGCATTACCAACAAGCGAGGTCGGCCCATCGACAAGGGGTTCCTCTACAAGCTCTTCCGCAATCGTGTTTATCTTGGTGAAGCGGTTCACAAGGGCACCAGCTACCCTGGCGAGCATCAAGCGATCATTGACCAAGATATCTGGGACAAAGCTCACTCGATCTTGAAGGTCAGTCCCCGCGTTCGGGCCAACAACACCCGCGCGCAAACCCCCGCCATGCTAAAGGGGCTTATCTTCACCGACACCGGCGTTGCGATGACGCCGACGCATACACGTAAGGGTGAGAGGCTCTATCGCTATTACATCTCGATGGACGCCTTGCGGAACCGGGGCGCCGAAGGCCAGGACTCGATCGTGCGCCTCAACGCGGGCGTCATCGAAAGCGCGGTCATTCAGAAGATCCGCCAGCTGCTGCGCACGCCCGAAATTGCAGCCAAGGCGTGCGCTGCACTCAGTGCTGCGAGATCGGGCCTTACCGAGAACGATGTAGCGAGTGCTTTGGCAACCTTCGACAGCTTCTGGGACAATCTGTTCCCGGCAGAGCAGGACCGGACCGCCCGGCTGCTCATCGAACGCGTTGTTGTCAGCAAGGAAGGCATGTCGCTTGATCTGCGGACCAGCGGGCTTAGCTCGTTGGTCAGCGACATGTTGCAATTGCCCAAGCTGGACAAAGCGGCATGAGTGAAGGCGCCGGCATCACCACGGTCTTTATCCCACTCGTGATCCGAAAGCGGAACGGGCGGCCGCGCATTGCGCCGCCCGACGACTATGTTGCGAACGACGACAATGGCGGCGTCGATCCGCACATCATGCGAGCACTGGCGCTGGCATGGAGCTGGAAACGTAAGCTTGAGGCTGGTGAGGCCTCCTGCAACCAGGACATCGCCACTGCTGAGGGATTTACCGCGGCCTATGTCGGCCGGGTTGTTAGGCTGGCCTACCTCGCGCCCAACGTACTGCACAAACTGTTGATCGAGCGGAATGCCCCAGCCGTGCGGCTTAAGGATCTATGGTATGCGATCGATCTGCCTTGGGCTGAGCAGGAGGGTGCGATCTTTCGGACAGGCGGCAACCAATATGAACGCCCCCTTTGATTCAGCGCCTCTATGGACGCTGAAGACCGCTATGTCGGCTGTAGCCCGCATTACAATTTCGATGCGACCGAACTAGCGGGCGCCTCGCAAGGGCTTAACCCGGTCAACAGCGTTTACGTGACGGGCCAGGAGTGCGCCGGCTTG
>JACCDW011777721.1_pt1 | contig 13646 bp, 32 predicted proteins | sample 7449781 | NCBI WGS metagenome assembly JACCDW01 (sample SAMN15323449, study PRJNA562643) | freshwater metagenome | isolation source: river surface water | place: USA:Blue River Watershed | collected 2017-08-18 | reverse complement strand
TGCTCTTCGCCTTCGAAGTCAGGAATGACCAGTTCAAATTCCAAGCCGGCACGGGCGTCTATATCTTTGGCCATTCTAGCCAAATTACTAGGACTCATTTTGAGTTCAAATAACTCATCTTCGGTTAGTTCAAATTCACGGTATCTCATGTTCTATACTTTTCTCTTCTGGGATCAATCATACGATATTTGTTATCCATAGGATGTGCAGGATCAGGCATTTTTTTGCCTTGATCACGTGTCCGAGCAGGTATTTCATGTTGTGAGCGTCGCTCATGTTCTCTACTAGGCGGCTCTGATGGTGCTGTAGGTATTCTTGCGTTTGGCGTTAAATTCAATCTTCCAGTTATGGGATTGGTTCGTCGCCGTAATTGTGCATATTCTTCGGTTCCTGGTTGAACAATAACATCTGGCCCTAATTGTATATTGCCAGTGGCAGGATCTAACATTTTTCGTGTTAGTCGTGTGGGATTATTTTCTGTCCAATCTTGAGGGAAACCCAATTCTTTTGCCACTAGTGGATTTCTAAGTAAATCCTTAGGATCTGCCGGTGGCGCAAAAGAAGAATCTGGTCCTAATTTATATCTAGAATCAGTTTTTGGTACGGGCATAGTGGTCAATGCATTGCGCCCACGTTTTTCTTGTTCCCATGCATCAAATTGTTTTTGCATGGTAGGATCAGGCATGTGTGACCACTCTTCACGTTCTTCTCTTGTAAACTCATGTGCTCTCATTTAGTAGTTTTCTTTTCATCTGGTTTTTTTATTATCTTTTTGAGTTCAGGATCTTTCTCTAGATCTGGAAGTTTTTTACCACTTATTCCAGAAGCCATTACAGCGTCAGAGGGAAGATCAACTCCGTACTTGTCTTTAAATTTTGATTGCCATGATATACTACCACCTCCACTACCATCTGACCGAAGCTCATTAGCTCCCCACTGGTTAGCGGTCCATCTATCCCCCATCATTTGTTCTTTAGTAAATTCCCTAGCTCTCATTCAATGATCTCCGGATGCATTTTTCCGTACAGCTTCATTAAGTAGCCGGCCACAGCATCGGCTTCTTGTTCAATGGGTGAGCCTGGATATGCTTGGTCACCATGCACACGATTGTCTTCGTGCTGCTTGCGGTGTGTTAGTTCATGTGCCACAGTACGCATGATGTCAATCATGTTTCTATTGCCAGTATAGATCCACATGACGTCTTCAGCATCGTGGTAGTACCCGGTACGATGTTGATCTGGACCTTCTTTCTCGTCTTGAAAACGTATTTTTGGTAATGCTTGTTGGATATCAAGTTTTTTTACACACCAGCGCACAAAGTCACGTAACTGCTCTTCGTGGTCACTAAAGGTACTTTCTGTAATAAACTCTTGTGCTCTCATTTTTTGTTTTTATCCTTATTTGCTGCAGACCAGTTTTTTGCATAATCTGCAGCCAATCTAGCTGTGTCAACTCCCAACGCTGGCATAGTGTCTTGTCCAATTTGATCTATCTTTTTTTTAATTTCTCGCTTGACTTGGTTCGGGCTCATTGGTTTTGATCTTACTGCACCAGGATCAAGTCTTGGCAGGTCAGTTGGAAAATCAAAATCTGCTTTTCTAGGTGGCAATGACTGATAACCACGTCGTACGTACCTATCTCTTAGAGCATCCAATTTGGTAGCATCATCTAGGTCCCTAGCACTACCACTTCTTCCGTACAGTCTTTTAAATTCCTTTTGAGCCAACTGTTCTGCACTCATTGATGTCTTACCTATGTTCCTTGCACCCAATGGATTTGGAAATGTATAATCACCTACATTAACTTGTGGTGCTGACACTAAGTCTTTGAATGTATCAAATGGTCCTGATGTTCGTGGAGTTTGTTCTCTAGCCTGTCTCATAGCCGGCAAATATGTTTGCTGACTAAATGGTCCTTCAGATGGTAAGTTACTATATTTGGTTCTCTGTGTCCATGGATACTTAGCTGCTAATTCTGCTTTTTGTGATAAGTCGGCTGTTGCTTGTGGTGCCAACGAAGAAGATGTTGCTGCTACACCTGGTGTTGATTTAGACACTGCTCCTCGTGTTAGACCAGAAACTGCCTGTGTTGCTTTTCTTCCCAAGGAACCTGCGAACGGTAAAACTACATCTTCGGGACTCACTAATGGTTGCTCTAATCCAGGTTCAATGGGTCGGCCTTGTTCATCTCTTGGCAAAGAAAGATTTTTACCGCGGTATTCAGAAGGTGGTATGTAATTTTGCGGCATCCAATCTTTTTGCAATTGTTGTTTAAGATCGGAATCCTCAGCTTCGCGTATGAATTCTCTAGCTCGCATTGTCTTTGTCCTTGGGACCTGCAATCATCTGGCCATAGTCTTTGCTTTGTATGTTTTGCGGTTCATACTCACGACGGCCCTTGACAATTTCGAACGCCCGACGTAATCCACTGGCCACTGTGTCTAGGCCATTTTCATCTGCTTGATATTTGATACCAATACCGCCCGATTGTTCCCATTCGGATATTACAGTATTTCTATCATCAACCAGTATATTCGGTGTGCCGTCGGGCTGTCGTGCATATTTGCCCTTGCGCTGGGTAATGATAATTTTATTAGGTTGCGGGTCTAGATTTTCTGCAATCCAGGCACGTTTCATAGCTTCCGAGTTCTTGTGATCGCCACGTAAAGGACTAGAGCAAATGTTATAATATCCAAACACTTGCACAGCCATTGCAACTAAACGATCTGCACTGGGGAATTTAGGTAATCTATAGAAGAAATCTGTGCCTACCATTTGTTGTATGATGGGCTCACGTAGTTCCGGCGGTATAGCATGATAATCGTATCTGCCCTGTGTATTAGGCGGAACCCCAGCCAATTTAGCGTATTCAGCAAAAAAGTCTGCTAGTACGCCGTCCATGTCCAGGAATATTTCCGGACGGCCGTTGGGTTTTTGTTCAAGTTCAAATAAGCGCATTTTGTATTTATGGGTTAGGAAAAATCAACTGCTTTTACAAATTGTCTAGTTTCAAGTGCTTTTGAAATATCACCTGAATATTCTAAATCAGCAACCGGAATACTGCCTATGCTTCGAGATAAACCTTGCCAGGTGTATCCAAGCGATTCAAAAAACTCTCGATGTTTATTGTAGTAAATTTGTAAATCTGTTACCAAATTGGTATTAGTACTGTCCCAAAACTTTACAACAAAATCTGCTGAATAATGACGGAATGGCTGAAAGGCTTCTGGCTGTATGTAGGAATCATTGTCCAACATTAAATCGTGTAATGTTTTTCCTATTTCTGCGTAGTTAATGTAAACTGTGCCAAACTTAACATCAGATTCAAAATACTGGTAATCATCAATCTCCAGTATTTCTGTTTTTGGTAAGCCAAAATATGTTACCACATGTCTGGGTTGAGCGCCACGGGCAATGCTTTCACATCTATGTACCAATATATTTAATTTACAAAGATTTTGTTGAAGAGCTGTACCGTAATTTTGCTTATCTAATAGTCCGTGTTCTATTTCGAATCTGTGATGCAAATAATTCAGAGTGTCTTGATCTTCAACACTAGATAATCTTTTATCAATGCAAATCCAATTTTGTAAAATTTCAATTAGATTGTTCATGTCTGAAACTGCACTGGCCTTTTGCTCATATATAGACCCAAACCCATAAAATCTAGCAGGGTCGTCAATCGGATAGCCAAGTTGTTGTGCCAACAATACACGTTGGACCCATTTGTGTGCAATTGAAGTATCACGTAACTCATAATCGATTGTCAATTGATCTTCAGTGTTTTTAGTATTGGCGTAAGTTATATGCAGTTTTTTGAAATTCAACATTGATTTTTATATCAAGTGCGGCCATAAAAAAGCCCCTTGTGTAATGCTATTTAAGCACACAAGGGGCTGTTTGTGTAACAATCTAACTTACTGCCTGTCCAGTTCTTTAAATGCCCGTTCAGATTGTGCTCGAGAGTTTTCACCGGCACGAAGTCGATCTTTTCGTTCTTGTAAACGATTGGCTTCTCCCATAGGAAGACTTAACAGTACATAAGTTCTAAATCTGCCGTTCTCGGAAACATGTACAGTTTCAACTACTTCGGCGCCGGTAATGTCTACACGACGACACATGCTTCTAATAGCAGTTTCACTGTTTTCTGTGCTGGTAGATTCAGTATCGTTCATGTACACTTTGCTGTTCTTGTCTACTTCGCCGCCTGCTGCCATACAGATTTTGCTGAGTGCAATAACTTTGGCTTTTTCATCGGCCATTGCAAAATCGCGACTGACCGCAGTACCATTCGCGTAAACTGCATCTTTGCTGTCTGGTACCTTAGTCATCCATTTTGGCGCACGATCGATGGCACGTTCTGCTGCCTTGTCTTGACGTTCACGTTCGTAATTAGCACGTTTTTCGTAAGGGTCAGTGGTGCCGCAGGCCACTAGTGTTACAACTACAGGGAAAATCAAAAACAACTTTTTCATATAGAACCTCATTTAGATTGAATCCAGTCACCGGCGCGACTTAGGTCTCGACCAGCACCTGAAATTGCACCACCTACAGTACCACAGCCTGTTAAGGCGAACAACAACAACAAACTAATAAATGTTTTCATAATCGTATATTAACAGAATGATTAAAATTTGTCAACCACAGTCCATTCATCTCTAATTACACAACCCACAATTTGCCATTGCATCAGATTATTGGTTCGAACATCAATGTCCGATTCTAAAAAATATCTACATGTTGATCCTTTGTACTCAAAGGTGGCAGAATCTGGATGCGGTTTCAGCTCGCTCAATTTAAAAGTATCAAATTTCTTCAGTCCTTTACGCAACTGAGGAGTCTCAAAATCCGTACAATAAAGACTTTGACTTGACTGTACCGCTGTACCTTCAATCTTTTCTAAAATTTTAGTTCGACCTGTTTGCATGGCTTGCGAACAAATTTGATCGGTACTGTCAGTGAGTAGACCTTGACTCTCACCTCTAGCATCATACCAACGATTGTTAATTTTGGCTCGAAACATAACTGTACAAACCTGTTGTTTAGAGTTCAAGGTTTTAACAAATTTTTGATAATCTGCTATTTCTTTAATTTCCGTGCGAGATTGATTGATTGTAACAGATTCCTGATAACAATCAGCCATTGCCGATACTGGCAAAAGCAGGATTAATAACGATAACCCAATGCTCGCTCTTGTGCTTCGATTCGTTGTCTGGTCTGGGCGTTTTGCCATCTTGTATAATCCTCGCTGCGACATTGTTCTCTTAAAATTCGTTGCTTGTGTTTGATCATTGCCTCGTGTTTGCCATCCATTGCATCTCGGCTATCATCAGCTGTACCATTGAATATATTGGATACTATTCCCAAAATACTCGTCATTTGTAAAGCTGTCATAAAACGTTCGTTTTCGGTGTATTTTTGACTTTCTAAAAATTGATATTGCTCTTCTCTCTTGCTGCAATCATACTGAAAATTGGACAATTCATTCGCACTCATTCTTGCGGGCGTAGTACAGGCCACTTGTGAGGCACAAAGTATAAGTAGACAGATCTTTTTCATCGACATTCTTTCTGCAATGACCAAAATAATTTTCTAATGCGTCGGCGACCTTCAATATCACTCGAAGATAACTGCGACTCTGCTCGTGCCAGCATGGCTTCTTGACGTTGCTTGTTATAGCAATCGGCAAACCATGTTGAATTGTCAGGCACATGCCTGGTAGCACACGCCGACAAGCACAAGCAAACAATCACAATTGCCAATTTCATTTTTGTTTTTTGGGTACCACTGCTGATTTAAAAACAGTCATGGCAGTGGATTCATCGCAGCCGGCATTGCGTTGGATGTATTTTACTGCATCACGAGTGTTGAGTTGAAGAATAAAGATTGCCTCATCAGCAAATCGTTGTGCTTTAGTCATAATATCCTCTTACCAAGATGAGTTGTAAAAAACTTTGAGACCGCTAAACAATTCTGCTCGTGCATTTTTGACGAATTCTAAATCTTGAGCCCGATAATAATCATCGCTATTATCGCCAAAGAAAAAACCAGAAGTAGATGGGAGCCGCTCATTTTTAATATCCTCTTCCAATTGTTCTAGATCTTCCCAAGTGAGCTCTAGCTCAACGCCGTTGAACATAGGATCCGCAGCAGGATCTGTGTTTCGACTGCGCCAGAGCTGCTCCATCCAACCATGCAGGTTAGGATGCTTGCGCCAGTAAGCAATTTCTCGATGATTATTGCCGTCCCACTCTTCGTTAGCTTTGGCGGCAGCATAAGCATACATGTCTAAGCCCATTTGAACCTCTCTTAATTGAACAGTTTCTATTATATGCAAAATTGATATTTTTGGTCAATCTCGTTTTGGACCAAGCTTGACAACCGTCAGCTTGTTTCCATTTTGGTTGTTGAATTTCAGTGTGGGTTTTACTGCGGTAAATTCTTTGCTCACGTAATATTCGCAAAGACGATGACGGCATAGAGTAGGGATATCCTCAAAACCTGGTTCAAGAATAAATTGATAAGGGCTTCGTCCCCAAGTGGAAAATTTTAAAAAATTGAAGTAGGCTTTACGGTGTTCTTTAATAGTTGCATCAAAAACTGTATGTGGGCGGCAATTTAATAGCAAGTTATTCACTGTAAATTCCTTTAATAGAGTTAACAAGTCTATATATTAACACAAAGAAAAAGCCCTGTCAAGCAGGGCTTTGAGTGTTGTATTTCTACAACTGTTTACTTTTTAGCAACAGTTTGCTTGGGAATAAAGCTGGTTGCTGATTCAGCAACAGTTTTAGCAATATCGGTGCTAACAGCAGCCACGGTCTTGGTCCAAGCGGCTTGTGCATCGACCAAGGTTTCAAATCCTGTACGAATTTCTTCGTTTGGAATATGGGCAAAAACTGTTTTGGTTTGCTTGGCTGCGTTGTCAACTAGGGTATCGATGTTGTACATTTGAATCTCCTTAAAAGTTAATGTTCAATGATTATACTATTATATATGCTGCACCGCAACATTGAATATGCCCATATAATGATTTTATCTGCCCATTTTAAAGCACTAAATATTTTACATATTTTCAAGGAGATTGTAAAATGGAATTAGTTATTCTATTGATTGGTATTGTTGTTGTGCTAGGTTGGTTTTTATGGCGGGACCGCAAATTTGAAGAATCCGGTTCACACCCATTGGATGGTGCTACCAAAATGCTAGATGTTAACAAAGATGGCCAGGTTGATCTTAAAGATGCAGTAGCAGCCGCAGAAGTTGTTGTTGAAAAAACAAAGAAAACTGCCACCAAAGCCAAAGCGGCAGCAAAGAACACAGTTGCCAAAGCCAAAGCCACCGTTAAAAAACCTGCTGCAAAAAAAGCTAAAAAATAATTGATGCCTTACCCCAATGTCGGAGTCTACTATGACTCCGACAGTATACGTTACCATTTCTCGCAGTTTCGTCAACTTAATCCACTAGTTGCTTGTGCAAGTTACAACAACCTAGAGGAATTTGTCAATTCTAATTGTACAATAAAAATAGCCGGATTACATGTTCCTTATCCATACAATCAAGAATTTAGAAACAAAGTTCTCGATTTAAGTTCTCGATGCACACATGTGTTTGTGGTTGCTACCGAAGTTCATCCAGAAATTGTCAGCTTCATTCAAGAAACGGACTTCTCAAATATCACTTACTACATAAGTGGATTACTAAACTTTGAATTAAAAAATGCCCTTGTTAAACCGTTTATGGATTGGTTTGAAACCAGCACGTATTTTTATCGACATTGGTTACCAGAAATACTAACAAGATTACAACCATTTGAAACAAAATATCGAGCATTTGATATCTTGCTAGGTAGAAAGAAATTACATAGAGATGAACTATATAAACATACTCAAAATAATCCTTATATTGGTATAATAACTTATTTTAACGACCACGATACTAGATTAGGCAACAATCCCGAAGAATGGATTTGGGAGCATACTGGAGTTAAAATTACAAGTACGCCAGAGTGGACTGTTGACCGTGTTAATTATTACGGCTATACCATGAGTTTGAGTCAGATTATTCCTGTCAATGTTTATAATCAAACAGCCTATTCTGTGGTAGCAGAAACTTGTTTTCACGACAACTTTGCATTTTTTACTGAAAAAACTGCAAAACCCATAATAGCTCGACGACTGTTCGTGATGTTTGCCGGTAGAAATTATCTGGCCAATTTACGTAGATTAGGATTTCAAACTTTTGAAACCATTATAGACGAAAGCTACGACCAAGAAACAGATGCGTTGATACGATGGCGTCGCGCTTGGGAACAGATGCAGTGGTTATCCGAACAACCGCAAGAGCAAATGCTAGAAAAAATTCGCCCAATTGTAGAACATAATTTTAAGCACATTATGACTACAAATTGGGCAGAACGGTTTAGGCAGGAATTTGAGCAAGACTTTGTTCGTGCAATTGCTGGCTAGCTAGATTTTTACCTTTGGCTTCAACCATGATATCGGCCCACGAGTTATGTTCCAGTGCCCACTCATTACAGGCTCGGTTCCAAGCAAAGTCCGAATGTGCTCGTAGTTTTTGTTTCTTGTATCCAGCAGCTAGAAGAGCGTCAAGATCAGGTTTGATAAAATCTGGATGCCCCACCAAAACATCTTCGCGACTAGTACTAAAATGCACAACAGGGCGAACACCACGCCAGCTGTCTTGAATCCTCTTGACACGATCATCTCTATGGTCAATGTACTCTCCTGTGGCAATCCAATGATGATGTAGATCTAGCACCAGAGCGACGTCGTTGACCAATTCGAGACTGGCATCGAGTCCCCAGGACATTTCGTCGTTTTCGATGGTAATGCAGTTTCTTGCTTCGGGGCTGAGTCGTTGGAGCGCACTGCGGATACCAGCTGGGCCTTGCTTGCCTGAGATGTGTACATTGATTTTAAAGTCCTGGAACGAAGTGCCGTAGCCCATCCATCTTGCCATATCTGCATGATATTCAAACTCCTCTATACTTCTATTTACGATGTTGTCGTTTTCACTAGCCAATACACAAAACTGCCCGGGATGAAAACTGAGTCTAACATCCAGGCGTCTAGCAGTTTCACCAATTGGTGCAAATATCTTCTCTAGATGTCGTTGCACATCTGCTTGCTGCCACCAAGCTTGCCAATTGGGCTCAGTGTAACCTTGTAGCATTTCTGATCCAAGGCGCACCATTCTACGTTCAGCAGGCAGTGTGGCCACACGCTCAATCATCTTGACGGCCGCACGAGTGTTATGATTCATGATATCCCATTGGCGTTGTTCGGCCTGCTCAGGATGTTCACGCAACCAACGCATGGTAGTGCTACGACCATTGAGGTCACGATCAGCAGCATTTACTTTCATGCCGCCACATTCCGATGGGTCGTTGAGCCACTTACATGCAAAACCAATTCGTTTGATCATTGTTTTAATTTGCCTTCTCGCACTGTTTCTCGTTTTGTAAATTGTCTTGCTATAAATTCGTCGGCTTCGCGTTCAGTTGGAAATGTTTCTTCTAGGCGCCAATTTAGACCCGAGCAATCCATTCTTTCATACTGAAAATACACTTCGTATTTTTCTTCGCCTAGTGTATTTGTAACTCGAACTATCTTGTAATTGTTTGCTGCACCTCTCCATGTGAGAATAGCAAACAAAACTACGATAGCAGGAAAGAATAAAAAATACAATAGATCCATGGCCCATTCCATACTATTTCTCCGGAATATTATATTTACGCTCGTATTGCGACTGCACACTCCACGACGGATCCACAGCTGGATATAGAATATTGCTTTCAACTGGCAAGCCAAATCGCTTGCGAATGTTTCTCATATCCACCTGTGATCCACAACAGGCTGCACATTCTTCTATAACAAGTTGTGCAAATATTTCGTTGTAAGTTTCAATCCACTGATCAACTGGTAATCCAGCTGGAACTGCTGTTTTTGCTTGTGCGGCAAATTCTTGTATTTGTTTGTTCATGCGTTTCTTAGAATATAAACGGTTAAGTCCACTGCGTCAAGTCTCACAGTTTCGTGTGGATATTTACGATAATCTAGATTGTTCCATCTGTGTCGTTTTGTATCTATGCTTTGAATACTGATCATTTTGGGATTTAATTTGGTAATTTTTCCAACCAATAATCCATTATGATCAGGAAATGCTACAGCATCTCCCACAGCAAGATCTCTGCCCAATTTGTCTTGATGTTCGATCATTTCGATTGTTCTGCTTGGTTAAAACAACGAATGCAAAGTGCATAGGTTCGTGGACCGCCAAATCCGGATATACAACGATGACATTCATTACAGGTAATAAATGCTTCTGTAATATTATACCCATCACCTTGATCTTCAATGGGACGCCAATTGCCCGAAGGCAATCGTTCCCAGCCAATTATTTCTTTATCCATTGTATATAGTAGCAGTTAATTGAATTAGTGTCAATTCCACATTAATGCGATGTGGCTAGCATAGATCGCATGTTTTTTACGCATCCTAATTGTTAATCGTCCGTTTTGTTCGCCGGTTTCGATATTTCTTCCATGCCATGCTAATCGCCAATCCCAATCCCAACCCTGGCGTCCAATCCATTGTTCCAGAAATGGTCGGTAGTGATCGTTTGGATCAGAGGTTTCGAATTCTACATAATTAGCACCAACATCGTACCATCCAGGATCTCCATATTTGCCAATTACCATTTTATGCTCGGGCCACTTTACATCTATTTCAACATGGTCAACTAGACGCCAATAGATTTGGTCACGCCATTTTCGTAATTTGTTAGTAATCATATTCAAAAGTTGCCCATCCTAACATTGATTCAGGAGCATTACGACGACTTTGTATATACATGTATCCATCTTCGTCGTATTTGCTGAACCAATCTACATAATTTTTGTCATATAGATAATTCTGCATTGCATACAAATAATTTCTTGGATAATGATATTCTCCGTATGCGGGTTCAGGTAATTTTGTACCGTTTAACACTCGAAACAAATGTTCCTGTTCGATTTCGTTTAATGTAATAGGTTCAAAATTCACGCTATCATACAATTGCCGAGCACCACCCTGAATTCGATGAAAATCGTACTGCCTAATAATAATTCGTCGTCGTAATTGTTTCACGCAAACCTCAAGGCGAATTCTGTAGCGACTTGTTCATTTCGAAACACAAATACAGTGTCCGAATCTTCAAGTCTATCACTATCGCCCAAACTATATTGATTGTAATATAACCAATCATCACCGTTGAGCCAATGATTTATTTCTCCTTCCCTACCGCCGTATCTAACCGAGCCCGTTCCGGCATTTGCAGCAAGCCATGCTTCAATTGCATCGTGCTGCTCAGATAATTTTTTATAAGATATTTTTATTTTAGTGGCCATAATCACGAACCATTGCAACGACTGTTGCTAACCTTTCTACTTCATCCTGTACCGCGGCATTGTCAATATAACGCATTGCGTCGTGTAAAGTTTGTTTATATTTTAAATATCCGTCAACCACATTTATTGACTTTATTATTTGTTCAGACAATGGAAATTTATTTGTAAATCCATCACCGACAAAACCTTGATTCCATCCGTTGGCAACTTGGATTGCCACTTGTGCGCCCATGGGGGGTGCTTGTCTTAACCAAAGATGTTCGTCGGTAGTTAACATTGTATCTACGCGAGGTAAATGCACTCCGTTGACATATACTAGATAATTCACGATGCCCACCTTAATGCAAAATGTACAGCATCTTCGCTAGATTCAAATTGAATATACTTGTTAACAGTCCATCCCGGATTATGATAGTAAGGCCCTGTGCAATTCTCTTCTAACCACTGATCAACTAACCAATCCTTGTAACTGCGCCGCCTACGACTTTGGATATCATCGTCATATTTGGCGTACACTACCTTATGTAAAGCCATTATCCGCCCCACCTTAGCATAAAGAATGTAGCATCCTCTTGGCGCTTAAACACAAAGTAAAGACCATTGTTGCGCCAGTTACCACTTTTAAAATTATCGTAACAAAAGGCTTCAAGACGGCATACCTGTTCCCATGCATCTGGTTCAGGTAACATTCGAAACTGGTGTGGCCAATAGCGTTTGTTATAGGCTTGCATTTATTGTCCTTGCCACCTTAGCTGAAACAACATTGCATCGTAATCATCCATAAATTCAAATTCGTATCTAAGATACCAATCTTCGTCAAGATCATTACTTTCATAGACTAGCCAGCAGATAAAACTTGGACAGTTAGCTCTAGCCCAAGTTGCTAATTGTTCTTCATCGATATCGTAAAAAGCGACTATTGCCATCTTAATAAAAAGTTACTAGCATCTGTTTCGTTTTCGATCACTACTACCATTCCTTGTTGATGTTTACGACCTCTTGGTAAACACTCATCCATCCAACGATATATTTCCGGTTCGTTATCAGTCCACCAGCGAAAATCACTAATAATAATATAGTGATGAGGCATTTCCTCGTCAAATGGACCGGTGGCAATAAATCTACCCTTTTCTGCTGGAAACACCACGCTCACTATTTTTGATCCAATTCTTTAGGTGCTTTTACTGAACACAAGGCAACAAAGCCTTTGTTGTCCCACTCTTTTCTAGCTTCCATACACTCTTGATAATTGGGATATACTTTACTATAGACAAACTTTATCTTGGGCGGCGGGTCGCTCCAAAGTTGTACAACCAATATCCAAGGCATCAAATCTAACATATCAATTCCTTAATATTTCCCAAGTCCATTTAGCACTATCCGGATCTACCTCAAACCATAAGTGATTACTTTCGTCGAGCCACACAGTAAAACCTTTACTGGTAAAAAAATCTACAGCAATTTGTTTAAATCGTTGATCATCGTAATCAGGTATAGTCTTAGCTGCCTTTTGAATGGCATGCAGTTCATCAGTATAATAGTTTAAAATATGATCGTGAAACCATTTAGGTGCATACCTAAAAGAGAATTGCATATCAACCCCACTTTAACAAAAACATACTTATTTCTGCTTCATTACGAAATTGAAACTGTTGAAAACTGGTTCTACGCCCGCAACTGTTTTTAGCACACCATAGTTGAATTGGATCCAGATCATGATCTCTCAATCCAGTTTGAGTAACGGGTCCGTGGTCATATGCAATTCTAGCATAAAGTATCAACGGTTTATTGGCGTCTCTTTCCCAAACTATCTTCATTGATTTGTCATCAAAAAATGATCGAAAAACTTCTTGATCAATTGCCTGCTGAAGTTCTTTTGCTGCCTGCTCAAGTACAACCTCCTGAATGTTCATGTAATTTTTATACGATTCTTTTCGGCACGGTTGCTGTACAGTCGATGACCACGTGATCTAAACAAATCTGCAGCAGTTTGAGGATCGTCCTCGAACATTTGTTCTATATCTGTTTTTTGAATACTGTGATCACAGTCTATAGCATAAAGTTCGTAATGTCTTTGCTCATTAAACTTAGCCCTAAGTATCATATTCTGAATAATAGAATTTACTGGATTACGTACAGTCTCCTGATTATTTAACACTCTAAATGTATTGTCTCTATCCCAATGCTCATATTCGGTAATAGGAACAACACTCTCCAATCCTTCTTCACACCAG
>JACCDW011923531.1_pt1 | contig 13647 bp, 8 predicted proteins | sample 7449781 | NCBI WGS metagenome assembly JACCDW01 (sample SAMN15323449, study PRJNA562643) | freshwater metagenome | isolation source: river surface water | place: USA:Blue River Watershed | collected 2017-08-18 | reverse complement strand
CCGAGCTGGTCCTTGTCGTGCGGCGGGTGTTTTACTTTGGGTTGCTCTCCAGTGCTTTGGCGCTGGTGCCCTCGGTTTACATGTTTGAGGTGTATGGCCGCGTCCTCAACAGCCGCAATCTCAGCACGCTGGGCATGTTGACGCTGATCACCGTGGCGGCCTTTGCCTGGATGGAAATGATCGAATGGCTACGGCACCGCTTGATGCACGCGGTGGCCGATCGGCTGGAGCAGGCACTTGCTCCGCGCCTTTTTGATGCGACGTTCATGGCGCACCTGCGCAGCGAGCCTTTGGTGCGGCAAGCCCAGATGTCTGATTTGAGCCAAGTGCGCAGCTTTTTGGGTTCTCAGGCGCCATTGGCCCTGTTGGACTTGCCCTTCGCCATGGTGGTTCTGATCATCTTGGCGGCCATCCACCCCGGCCTGGGTCTACTTTCGCTGGGGTTTGCCGTTGTCTTGGCCTTGGTGGGCGCGTGGTCGGGGGCGGCAGTGCATGGGCCCGTGCGCGATGCGGCCCGTGCATCCGCCCGCTCCTTGTCGCGGGCAGCCATGGTCATGCGGCAGGCGGGCTGGATTTGGGCGCTGGGCATGGGCCGCCGCCTGCATGCCCAGTGGGCCCTGTCGCAAACCGAGTTCTTGCTGGCACAGGCACAAGCGTCTGCGCAGGCTGGCGTGGGTGCGGCCGCTTCTCGGCTGTTGCAGACCATGTTGAGCTCTGCGCTTTTGGGCCTGGGGGCGTGGTTGACGATGAGCGGCCAATTGGACCCGCAGGGCAGCCTCATGATCCTGGCCTCAATCTTGGGCGGCAGGGCAATGGCGCCGATCAGCCAGGCCATCACCCAGTGGCGACAGGTGGAGCAGACACGAGATGCTTGGGCGCGTCTGGTTGAGCGCTTGGGGCCTTTTACACCGCCAGCCCCCATGATGCCTTTACCTGCACCCACTGGGCGCTTGAGTACCCAAGGTTTGGGTCTGGTGGCAGGTCCTGGGCGGGTGAGCATCTTGCAGGGTGTGCAGTTCTTGGTGCAACCTGGTCAGATGATGGCTGTGTTGGGCCCCTCGGCCGCAGGCAAGACCACTCTGGGACGGTTGATTGTGGGTCTGGAGGCGCCCAGTGCAGGTCGTGTCAGGCTCGATGGGGTCGATGTACACCAATGGGATAAGTCCGAGTTGGGCCCCCACGTAGGCTATTTGGCCCAGGAGATTGAGCTGTTCGAGGGGTCCTTGGCCGACAACATTTGTCGCTTTGAGCCGCCAGATGAGGTGGCCTTGAATAAAGTACTGGACAGCACTGGACTGACAGCCTTGCTCGCCACATTGCCGCAGGGGTTACAAACACCGATTGGCCATGCCGGGGGGCATTTGTCCGGCGGGTGGCGTCAACGCGTCGGTCTGGCCCGTGCCCTTTACCGTGACCCACAACTGTTGGTCCTGGACGAGCCCAACTCCAGTCTGGACGAAGACGGTGAGGCCTGTCTGCTGCATGCCCTGCTTCAAGCCAAAGCCAGGGGCGCTACGATTGTGCTGATCTCCCACCGAGCCCCTATCCTTGCGCATGCTGACCTGTTGCTGATCCTGCGCGAAGGACAAATGCAGGCTTTTGGCCCCAGGGATGATGTGCTCGCCGCACTTCGTCAGAACAAGGCTTTGGGTGCGGCCGTCACCACGCAAGGACATCGGTCATGACGCCCAAGCACACATGGGGCTCGTTGTCGAGCGATTGGCGACAAACGCTGGGGGACGTTCGACGCGAGCTCTGGACGGCGGGTGTTTTCAGCGCCGTCATCAATGCGTGCATGCTTATGCCCAGCCTCTACATGTTGCAAGTGTATGACCGGGTGCTTGTCAGCCAGAGCGAATTGACTTTGCTGGCCAGCAGCATCTTGCTGGTGGCGGTTCTGCTGCTGGCGGCTGGTGTGGAAATCATGCGCTCGCGTCTGCTCGTACGTACGGGCATTCGTCTTGATCAGGCGTTGGCCCCCAGGCTGTTTGACGCCAGTTTGCGTGCGCAGATGATCCGTCCAGCAGCACAGCCAGCGCAGTTTTTGGCAGATTTGACGCAGGTCAGACAATTCGTGACGGGCAACGGGATATTCGCGTTTTTTGATGCGCCCTGGTTTTTCATTTATGTGGCCGCGCTGTTCGTGCTTCATCCTTTGCTGGGGTGGGTGGGCTTGGTTTTCGCTGGACTGCTGTTGGTGTTGACTTGGCTGAGCCAACGTTGGACGTCACAGCCGTTGCAGACGGTGCTCACGGCCAGCGTGGAGCTGGCCAACGACCAGGCCGGCAAGTTACGTAACGCCAGCACCATCGAGTCCATGGGCATGCTGCAACGCCTGCGCAGACTCTGGTGGGGTCGCTATTTGCAACTCTCAGACGCCCAGGGCCACTTGGAAGATGCCAGTCACCGTTTGAGCGCAGCCAGCAAATTCATGCGATACACGCAGCAATCGCTCTCTCTGGGCGCAGGCGCCTGGCTGGTGGTGCAAGGTGAACTCAGCCCGGGCGCCATGATCGTGGGCAACATGCTGATGACCCGGGCCTTGCAGCCTCTGGAGCTGCTGGTGGGCACGTGGCGGATGCTGGCCACAGCCCAGGCTGCCCTGGATCGACTGCAGCCCCTGGTGTGCCAGACGCGTGCGCCAGAAGGCTCTTTGCAACAAGAGGTCCGGGGCGATGTTCAGCTTGATCGCACGGTGCTGTATTTCGAGGGGCAAGCTGCGCCTGTGCTGCAAGACATCAATTTGCATATCCCGGCAGGGCAAGTCTTGGGTGTGGTGGGGCCATCGGGCAGCGGAAAATCGTCACTGGCGCGTCTGATCCTGGGGAGCCTGAAGCCCAGTTCTGGCCAGGTCAGGCTCGACGGAGCGGATTTGCCGCAATGGCATCGTGAGACTCTGGGCCATCAGCTGGGGTATCTGCCCCAAGAAGTGGAGTTGCTGGACGGTACGCTGGCACAAAACATTGCTCGATTTGATGAGCCAGACTCAGCGCGTGTGGTGGAGGCCGCCAGCGCTGCGGGCATCCATGACATGATTCTGCGCTTGCCCCAGGGTTATGACACTCAGTATGGTGAGCAGGGGGAACGCTTGTCTGCTGGGCAAAAGCAACGTGTTGCCTTGGCCAGAGCACTTTATGGTTGGCCAAAGTTGGTGGTGCTCGACGAGCCCAACTCCAACCTGGATGAAGCTGGCCATCTGGCGCTGGCGCAAGCGCTGGACCTTTTGCGCGAAAAAAAATCCACGGTCGTACTCATCAGTCACCGCCTGTCGATACTGGGAAAAACCGATGCACTTCTGGTGCTGCGCAACGGCCGAATTCAGGCGCAGGGTCCGTCGGAGCAGGTGTTATCACATTTGCATTCCTCAAATAATCCAGTGCAAGCAGACCCGGCTTCAGGAACCGAAGTTTGAGGGTTCCCTGCGAACACGCTTGCAACAACGATCGCGCCCATCACTTGAAGAGCAGATTCCATGCAAACCCCCCCTCTTGATTCCCCCGATGAACGCTTACAGGCGTGGAGTGACACGCGACGTCTAACAGGCTTGGGCGTAGCTTCGTTGGTGTTGGCTCTGGTGCTTTTCTTGCTGTGGGCTGCACTGGCACCCTTGGACGAAGGTGTCCCCGCAGCAGGCCTTGTGAGTGTGGACACCAAGCGCAAGCCGGTGCAGCACTTGCAGGGCGGCATCATCAAGAGTGTGCATGTGCATGAAGGCGAGCTGGTCGAGCAGGGGCAGGTTCTGCTGACGCTTGAACCAGCCAGCACCATGGCTGGCCTCGAAACTGTGCGTCAGCACTACTTGGCCTTGCGTGCCACAGAAAGCAGGCTGCTTGCGGAGCTGCTGGAGCGCCCCTCGATCAGCTGGCACCCGGATCTGTTGGCCATGAAACAGGACCCCATGGCCGAAGAGCACATGGGCGTGCAACAACGTTTGCTGCTGACGAGGCGTTCGGTGTTGGCTGCGACCATCTCGGCTATGGAAGAGAGCCTGGCTGGGCAGCAGGCGCTTTTGCAGGGGGCACAACGCTCCCTCGTCAACCGCCGCAAACAGCAGTATTTGTTGCAACAAGAGCTCGATGGCATTCGAGATTTGGTGAAAGACGGCTACGCGCCGCGCAACCGCGAACTGGAGTTGGATCGACAGGCGGCGGAGATCGCCAGCGCCATCGTGGAGCTCGAATCCAATGCGCAGCGCTTGACCAGTGGCGTGGCAGAAGTTCGCCAGCGCATTTATTTGACGAAGCAGGAGAGCCGCAAGGAGCTCGAAACCCAATTGGCTGAAGTACGGCGAGAGGTGCAAGCCGATGCGGAGAAATTGACGGCCGTCAGGCAGGACATGGATCGAACAGAAATCCGCTCACCAGTCAAAGGGCAGGTCATTGGTTTGAATGTGCAAGCAGCTGGGGCTGTGATCACGACAGGCCAAAAGCTCATGGACATCGTACCGACCGGGGCCGCTCTGGTCATTGAGGCACGCGTACCCCCGCAGGTGATTGACCGTCTGCGTCTGGGTCAGCATTGTGATGTCCGTTTTTCTGCGTTCGCCCACAGTCCGCAACTGGTGGTTGAAGGCAAAGTGGATTCAGTGTCGAACGATTTGCTATCGGATCCGGATACCCGCCAGCCCTATTACTTGGTGCGCGTGAGCCTGACCGACAAGGGACGCAAGGCCTTGGGGCAACGTCAACTGCAGCCAGGCATGATGACTGAAGTTGTGATTCGCACGGGCGAGCGCAGCTTGCTGACATACCTTGCCTATCCGCTGGTTCGGCGCTTGGCCCAGTCGATGAAGGAGGAATGAGATGCGTGCATCTCGGTTCGCTCTCCGGCGTTCGATGGGTCCAAGTCTGCAGCTGAGCGTCGGTAGAGCCGTCCGGCTAGGCGCTTTGGGATTGGTGCTGTCGGCAGGAACGGCGCCCATACTTGGTTTTGCAGTCTCTCCAGCCACAATGCCCTTGCAAGTGCCATCGCTTGCGCACCATGTTGACGCTCATCGTGTGTCGGATTTGTCTACGGTGCTGGCACGCGGCCTGCAGGCAGACGCAGGCTACCGTTCTGCAATGGCCGGTGCTCAAGCGGCCCGTGAGGCATTGGTCCAAGCTCAGGCCATGCTGATGCCATCGCTCAGTCTGTCTGCATCCAGTGGGCAAGTGCAGCTGGACAGGGCGGAGAACAATCTTCGCCAGCCTCGACTGGATTACCAAAGCAAAAACCAGACGCTTGCGTTGCGTCAGACCATCTATCGTCGCAGCCAATTTCTTCAGTACGACCAGGCCAAAATTCAGGCCACAGCAGCCGATACCGAAGAGGCGCGTGCCTTGCACGAATTGGCCACACGCCTGCTGGGGCTGTACATGGATGCTCTGTATGCACAAGATGTGCAAATTCAAGTGCAGGCACTGATCCATGCCACAGAGGGGCAGCTGCGCGCAGCCAAGCGTTTATTGGCCAATGGTCAGGGGACCCGAATCGACGTGGATGAAGCCGGCGCCCGATTGGACATGGCCCAAGCGCAGGCGATTCAGGTGCGACAGCAGGTCGAGTTCGCCTTTGAACAAATGCGACAGGCGCTGAACGTGCCGTTGCAAGACCTTGCCCGGTTGGATCCTGGAAAGAGCCTGCCCCCTCTCAACGACGTTGTGCTTGAGCGGTGGCTCGAGCGGGCAGGCCAGAGCAACCCGACCCTGGAGTTGGCCAGACTGCGCTTACAGACGGCGCGCTTGGAGGCGGACAAAGCCAGTGCAGGGCATTGGCCAACTCTGGATCTGACGCTGCAAAGGTCATTGAGCAGGAGCGAGATGTTGTCCAACCCGCTGGCCAGTTACCACTCGACTCAGCTGAACCTGCAGCTCAATGTGCCTATCTTGTCGGGTGGCTATACCCAATCCACGGTGCGACAAGCGCTTGCACTCAGTGATCGCGAGGAGCAGCAACTGGAGCAAACGCGGCGGACATTGGCCCTGGATGTCCGTCGTGAGTTTCAGTCTGTGATCGAGGGAGCCGCTAGGGTGGCTGCTTTACAGCAGGCCCGCAGCTCTGCCGACCTGCTGGTCATTTCGACGGCGAAAGGCATTCTTGCAGGCACCCGCACGCAAACGGAGCTGCTCAATGCCCAACAGCGCGCCAGTGAGGTGCAAAGAGATTTGGCACAAGCGCGCTATCAGTACCTGCTGGCCTGGGGGAAACTGCACTTGCTCAGCGGATATCCAGCCCATGAAGTGCTTGGCCAGATCAACGCAGTACTCACGCCACGTTGATTCGCAAGAAGCAAGGCGGATTCGTCCCCCGTACGCACCAAAGGTGCCGCTGGTTTGCTGCTATAATTTCCAGCTCTGGCCCGGTAGCTCAGTTGGTAGAGCAGCGGATTGAAAATCCGCGTGTCGGTGGTTCGATTCCGCCCCAGGCCACCAAAATTGCTGCAACAGCCCATCACCGATGGGCTTTTGTTTGTACCGACCATTCCCCGATAGCTCAGTCGGTAGAGCGCCGGACTGTTAATCCGTAGGTCCCTGGTTCGAGCCCAGGTCGGGGAGCCAAAGTTTCTTGCGGGAATAGCTCAGTTGGTAGAGCGCAACCTTGCCAAGGTTGAGGTCGCGAGTTCGAGCCTCGTTTCCCGCTCCATGTTCAAAGGGCCTGCGTCAACAGGCCCTTTGTTTTGGCGGGCCGGCGTCATGGTCCAAAGTGCTCAGGCGACGTCCTGCAGCCAATGGCCATCGTCTTGCAGTGCACCGCTGCGCACCAGCTCGGCCAGCATCTGCGCCAGCCATTCTTGCCACTCCTGATCCGGGGCCCAGCTGCGGTGCAGGCTTTGCATGTAGGGCACGCTTTGGGCCCAGCGCACAAAGTCGGCGCGCGCGATGCGGCCGAACTCCAGCATTTTGAACTTGAGCAGCACCTTGGCGCCGTGGCGCGCGTGTTTGGCAGGCGATTGGGCAAAGGCGGCGAGTTTCTGGCGCGCGCGTTGCAGGGCACTGGCCACATCGCTGAACACGGGGCCGTGGCCTGGCACCACCACCGCCGGGGCCAGGCGCTCGATCAGGTCCAGGCTTTGCGCCACTTCGTCAAAGCCGGCCGTGCCCTCGAGTTCGGGAAACACCACGCCAAAACCGTGTTCCCAGAGCGCGTCGGCCGAGATCAAGAGGCGCGGTTCGGGGGCGAACAAGATGACCGAATGCGGATCGTGCCCGGGGGCCGCATGCACCTGCCAGTCCAGGCCGCCCCAGCGCTGTGTGCTGCCCGGCTGCAGCAGACCGGTGAACGCAAAGGCCGGGCAGATTTGTCCCGTGGCTTGGTAGTTCATGTCGGTCTCGCACCAGGCGCGCACAGTGTCGGCCAGGCCAGGCGGGATCAGCGTTTGCAGCACCGGATAGCGCGCTTGCAGGGCGGCATTGCCGCCGCAGTGGTCGCTGTGCAAATGGGTGTTGACCAGCCGTGCCAATGGCTGTGGCCCCAGGGCTTGTTCGACCAGGGCCAAGGTTTGTGCGGCGTGGCTGGCGTAGCCGCTGTCAATCAGCGTGGGCGCATCGTCGCCGAGCAGCAGGATGTTGTTGGACGAGAGCCAGCCGCGCTCGAACACGCGCACGCCAGCGGGCAGCAAAGACTTGTCAGGCATGGTCGCAGTGTAGGGCGATCGCGGCGCGTGCCGGGGCCGCGCCGTCGCTTACCCGACAAGGCCGCAGCTCAATGGCCGCTGCGCAATTCGCGGCGCAAGATCTTGCCAACGTTGGTTTTGGGCAGCTCGTCGCGGAACTCGATGTATTTGGGCCGCTTGTAGCCGGTGAGGTTCTCGTGGCAAAAGCGCGCGACTGCGTCTTCGGTCAGCAACGGGTCGTTGCGCACCACAAACACCTTGATCGCCTCGCCCTGCATCGCATCGGGCACGCCAATGGCTGCGCACTCGACCACGCCGGGGCAGGTGGAGATCACGTTTTCCAGCTCGTTGGGGAAGACATTGAAGCCGCTGACGATGATCATGTCCTTCTTGCGGTCGACGATGCGCGTGAAGCCCTCGCTGTCCATGATGCCGATGTCACCGGTGCGCATGAAGCCATCGGTGGTGAAGGTCTTGGCGTTTTCGCCGGGTTGGTTGTAGTAGCCCGTCATCACATTCGGGCCCTTGATGCAGATCTCGCCCGCCTCGCCCACCGCCAGGCTTTGGCCCTCGTCGTTTTTGATGGCGATCTCGATGCCCGGCAGTGGCAGGCCGATGTTGCCACTGAAGTGTTTTTGCGTGACCGGGTTGTTGGTGCCGATCGCGCAGGTCTCGCTCATGCCCCAGCCTTCGATCATGGCGCTGCCCGTGGCCTGCTGCCAGAGGCGAGCTGTGCCCTCCGAGGCGGCCATGCCACCGGCTTGCGTCAGGCGCAGCGAGGAAAAATCCACCGTTTTGAACATGGGGTGGTTGAGCAGCGCGTTGAACAAGGTGTTGACGCCCGGCAGGATGTGGAAGGGCCGGGCCTTGAGCACGGCGATGAATTTGCCGAAGTCGCGCGGGTTGGGGATCAGCGTGAGGTGCGAGCCCTGGCGGATCGCCAGCAGGCACAGCGTGAGCGCGAAGATGTGGTACAGCGGCAGCGCCGCAATGCTGTTGACCTTGCGCAAGTCGCCGATACTCGCCAGCGCCGGGCTGAACCAGGCCTCGGCCTGCAGCATGGCCGCCACCACATTGCGGTGGGTGAGCACCGCGCCCTTGGACAGGCCGGTGGTGCCGCCCGTGTATTGCAGGAACGCGATGCTGTCGAGCGATTGTGGCGAGGGCTTGAGGCTCAGGGCGCGGCCCTCGGCCAGGGCTTGGCGCCAGGGCGTGACCTGGCGGCCCCGGTCCATCGGCAGCTCAAACTCGGGCACCAGCTTGGCCAGGTGCCGCACCGCAAAGGTCAGCCAGCGGCCATACCAGCTGCCCAGCATGTCGCCGATCGAGGTCAGCACCATGTGCCGAATCGGCGTCTGGTCGACCACCTCTTGCAAGGTGGCGGCGAAGTTTTCAAGGATGACGATGGCCGTCGCCCCCGAGTCCTTGAGCTGGTGTTCGAGCTCGCGCGCGGTGTAGAGCGGGTTGACGTTGACACAGGTGTAGCCCGCGCGGATCACGGCCGCCATGGTCACGGCAAACTGCGGCAGGTTGGGCAGCATGATGGCCACACGGGCGCCGGGTTCGAGCCCCTGGGCCTGCAGCCAGGAGCCCAGCGCGGCCGAGTGCTGCTCGAGCTGGCGGTAGCTCATCCAGCGGTCCATGCAGACCGAAAACGGGTTGTCGGCGTGCTCGCGGAACGAGCGCTCGAGCAGGTCGGTCAAAGAGCTGTACTGCTCGGTATCGACATCGTGGGGGACGCCGGGGGGGTAGCTCTTGAGCCAAATTTTGTCCATGCACTTCTCCATCGCTGGGTCGATTGTGCGCAGGCCCATGGTGACTGCCCCTCGGGCAAGTCCTTAATACTGTGCGAGATCGGTCCCTGAGGCGACAAAGCCTGGTGTTCGCAGGTCTTTTGGCGAGATGGAGGCCAGACAGTGGCCGAAAGACAGGCAGAATAAGGGTTAACCCTAGATATTGACCATGAACCGCCCTGCACCTGCTCCTGGTTTTTGGCGCCGCCTGTGGCAGCGCTGTTTTGCCGCGGCCGACCCCGGGCAGCCGGGTGCGGCGCGGCGCGCGCTGCGCTGGATCCCGATCCGGGCGCTCTCGCCCCGCCACAAGCCGCGCATCCTCGCGCATTTGCTGGCCTTGTCGGCGGCTGACCGCTACCTGCGCTTTGGCTACCCGGCCACCGACGAGCACATCCAGCGCTATGTGGACGGGCTCAACTTCGAGCGCGACGAGATTTTTGGCGTGTTCAACCGCCGCCTGCAGCTCGTGGCCATGGCGCACCTGGCGTTTTCGGTCGATCCGAAATGGGCCACCTGCGCCGAGTTTGGCGTCTCGGTGGCCGACAGCCAGCGCGGGCGCGGCCTGGGCGGCAAGCTGTTTGACCGCGCTGTGGTTTGCGCACGCAACGAGGGCGTGCACATGTTCTTCATCCACGCGCTCAGCGAAAACGCCGCCATGCTCAAGATCGCGCGCAACGGCGGCGCGCAGGTACAGCGCGAGGGCAGCGAGAGCGAGGCCTACCTGGTGCTGCCGCAGGCCACGCTCGACAGCCAGGTCAAAGGCCTGCTGCAAGAGCAGATGGCCGAGATCGATTACCAACTCAAGCTGCAGGCGCGCCAGTTCCGCGAATGGCTGGGTTTGGCGCAAGAGGTGCGCCAGGGTGTGCGCCAGGCGCAAGAGCACCGAGACCCGCCCTGACGCGGGCTGCGCGCGCACTCCTGCGGCGCTGTCACACGAATCCGCTATCCTTGTGGTGTAGCCACAACCGCACGTCCTGCAACCGACACTGTGTCAGACCCCCATCCTGCGCGCGCCAAAGAACGTGAAGACAAGCGCAGTTTTCTGCAAAAACTGGCCGAATTCATCCACCCCGGCCCCGACTCCACCGACGAGTTGATCGAAACCCTGGTGGAGGCCGAAGACAACCGCATCATCGACCACGACAGCCGGCAAATGCTCGAGGGCGTGATCCGCATGGCCGAGATGAGTGCGGGCGATGTGATGGTGGCGGCGCCGCGCATGGACCTGCTCGACATCGACGCCCCGTTTGAGGACTTGCTGCACCAGGTGATCGACACCGCGCACTCGCGCTTTCCCGTCTACGAGGGCGAGCGCGAGAACATCATCGGCATCCTCATGGCCAAGGACCTGCTCAAGCTGCAGCGCGCGCCCGAGCTGAACCTGCGCGCGCTCTTGCGCCCAGCGGTGTTCGTGCCCGAGAGCAAGGGCCTCAATGACCTGCTGCGCCAGTTCCGCGACAACCGCCAGCACCTGGCCATCGTGATCGACGAATTCGGTCGCACGGCGGGCCTGATCACCATCGAGGACGTGCTCGAGCAGATCGTGGGCGAGATCGAGGACGAATTCGACATCCAGGACGACGATGGCGACATCTTTGGTCTGCCCGACCGCTCCTTCCGCGTGAGCGGCGACACCTCGATCGAGCGCGTGAGCGAAGCCTTTGGCGTGGACCTGCAGGCCGCACGCGAAGGCGAGGACGCGCCCGATTTCGACACCATCGGCGGTCTGATCGCGCACGAAATGGGCCATGTGCCGCGCCGTGGCGAGCACTTCACCCTGGCCGGTCTGCGCTTTGTGGTGCTGCACACGCGCGGCGGTGCGGTGCGCTGGTTCAAGGTCTCGCCGGTCGCCGCCGCTTCCAGCGCCGCATGATCCGTTCGGCCCCGCGCCTGCAAACGGCCTGGGGCCTGTGGTCGGCGGCCGCTGCCGGTCTTTTGCAAGCGCTCTCGATCGCCTGGCCTGGCAGCGGTCAGGCGCAAGGCTGGCTGCAGTTGCTGAGCCTGGCCTGGCTGGCCATGGGCCTGGCCTCTTTGGCCCATGCCCCGCAAACCCTGCGCCAGGCGCTGCGCGCGGCCGCCTGGCGCACGCAGGTGTTTGCGCTGGTGTGGCTGGCGGCGACGTTTTGGTGGCTGCATGTCTCGATGCACGAGGTGGGCGGCATGCCCGCGGTTTTGTCGGTGGCCGCGGTGCTCTTGCTGGCCACCGCGCTGGGCCTGTACTACACCGGCGCGGTGGCGCTGTGGCTGTGGCTGGTGCGCCAGGCGCGCTGGACGCAGCGGCCCATGGCGGCCAGTGCGTTGTTTGCGGCGCTGTGGTTGCTGGCCGAACTGCTGCGCGGCACCTGGTTCACCGGTTTTCCCTGGGGCGCGGGCGGCTATGCGCATGTCGACGGTCTGTTGGCCAAAGCCGCGCCTTGGGTGGGTGTGTACGGCATGGGGGCGCTCGCGGCGGCCCTGGCCATGCGCCTGGCCTGGCCGCAGCGGCGCTGGCGGGCGCTCGGGTGGCTCGCCGCCCTGGCGGCCGTGCTCTCTGCCTTGCCCGGCGGCGGGCACTGGACGCGCAGCGCCGGCACGGCCGAGGTCGAGTTGCTGCAGGCCAATATTTCTCAAACCGACAAGTTCGAGGCCCAGCGGGGTGTGCGCGAGGCCCTGGCCTGGTACGGCGAACGCCTGACGCAAAGCCGCTCGCCCCTGGTGATCGCGCCCGAAACCGCGATCCCGCTCTTGCCGCGCCATCTGCCGCCCGACTATTGGAGCGGCTTGCAAAACCATTTTGCCCAGGGCCAGCGCCTGGCCCTGGTGGGTCTGCCCTGGGGCGATGCCCAGCAGGGCTATGCCAATGCGCTGCTGGCCCTGGGGCCGGACACGCTTGCGCCCTACCGTTACGACAAGGTGCACCTGGTGCCTTTTGGCGAATTCGTGCCCACGGGCTTTGGCTGGTTCGTGCGGCTCATGGCCATTCCGCTCGGCGATTTCGCGCGCGGCTCGCCGCGCCAGGCGCCGATCGGCTGGCAGGGCCAGCAGCTCTCGCCCAACATTTGCTACGAAGACCTGTTTGGCGAAGAGCTGGCGCAGCGCCTGCTGGTCGATGGCCGCGAGGCCACGGCCCTGGTCAATGTGAGCAACATCGCCTGGTTTGGCGACACCCTGGCGGTCGATCAGCACCTGAACATCTCGCGCCTGCGCGCCATCGAGCTGGGCCGGCCCATGCTGCGCGCCACCAACACCGGGGCCACGGCCATCATCGACCACCATGGCCAGGTGCAGGCCATGCTGCCGCGTTTCACGCGTGGCACGCTGGGCGGCACATTCGAAGGCCGCACCGGCCTCACGCCCTACGCGCGCTGGGTGGGCGCTTTCGGCTTGTGGCCGCTGTGGGGGCTGGCGCTGGCGGTGGTGGGCTGGACGGTTTGGTGCGGTCGTCGCCGTTGAGTGGGCATGGATCCTCGGGTCAAGCCCGAGGATGACTAAGGGGTCAAGCCCGAGGATGACTAAGGGGTCAAGCCCGAGGATGACTCAGGGATCAAGAGGATGACTCAGGTGTCAAGAGCGAGGACGACTCAGGCGGTCAAGCCGGGCAATGACATCTCTTCGCTGTCATTGCCCGGCTTGACCGGGCAATCCATGTCTGGTGCCAGGATCCTCGACGGTAAAATCAAAGGTTTGCACCTGGCCGCGCGTGTCAGTGCGCTCACCAACCTGGGCTGGCTTGCCGCCGGCCGCGCAAGTCATGTTGACTTTCCAGCAGATCATCCTCACCTTGCAGCAGTACTGGGACGCCCAGGGCTGCGCCTTGCTCCAGCCCTACGACATGGAAGTGGGCGCCGGCACCAGCCACACCGCCACCTTTTTGCGCGCCATCGGCCCCGAGCCCTGGAAGGCCGCCTATGTGCAGCCGAGTCGCCGCCCCAAGGACGGCCGCTACGGCGAAAACCCCAACCGCCTGCAGCACTACTACCAGTACCAGGTGGTCTTGAAGCCCGCGCCCAGCAACATCCTGGAGCTGTACCTGGGCTCGCTCGAAGCGCTGGGCTTTGACCTCAAGAAAAACGACATCCGCTTCGTCGAAGACGACTGGGAAAACCCCACGCTGGGCGCCTGGGGCCTGGGCTGGGAAGTCTGGCTCAACGGCATGGAGGTCACGCAGTTCACCTACTTCCAGCAGGTCGGCGGCATCGACTGCAAGCCCATCACCGGCGAGATCACCTACGGCCTGGAGCGCCTGGCCATGTACCTGCAGGGCGTGGACAACGTCTACAACCT
>JACCDW010532767.1_pt1 | contig 13648 bp, 9 predicted proteins | sample 7449781 | NCBI WGS metagenome assembly JACCDW01 (sample SAMN15323449, study PRJNA562643) | freshwater metagenome | isolation source: river surface water | place: USA:Blue River Watershed | collected 2017-08-18 | reverse complement strand
TCCAGATGCGCAAATCGGTAGAGATCTGAGTTATTTGGCACGCCACATTCCTTACAGCAAGCAAGCGGGCGCCAGAAGGCAAATTTACCTTGTGCAGGATGGCGGTTATGACACACATGCTGGACAACTTTCCACGGACACCAACAATCCTGGCTTGGAAGTCAGGCTTGCAGACGTTGCAAACAGCCTGACCGCATTTGACACATCCATGCAAGCAGCTGGCATGAACAATGAAGTGCTGACACTTGTGATGAGCGAGTTCGGAAGAACCTTAGATCCTGCAGCAGGTGCAGGTTCAGACCATGCTTGGGGTAACCATTGGTTTGTTTTAGGTGGACCCGTGTTGGGCGGTAAGGTTTATGGGAATACTTTCCCAACCCTTCAAACCGGTGGCCCAGACGACGCATCTTCTTACAACCCCAAACGTGGTCAATGGTTGCCACAATTTTCTTCAGATCAATTCATGTCTGATGCGTTCCGTTGGTTTGGTTTAACACCAACAGAAATACAAGCTGTGATGCCTAATTTGGCTAACTTTTCAACCAAGACGATTGGTTACCTTTAAGCCTCATGGCGTTAGGAGAATTGCACGATGGCTAACTTAAAAGGTACAGCTGGTAAAGATGTAGTGACTGTTAAAAGTGGTGACACTTTTGAAGCAGGCGCGGGTGACGATGAAATAACACTGCAAAGCAGCACGACAGCTGCAGGTGATGCTGGCAATGACGTTTTTAAATTAGCGCCGGGTGTTTCGGGCAATCACGTCACGCTTTGGTATTGGTCAAGTCAAAATGCAATTTATGTGGACCTAGAAGCTGGCTTTGCCTTGGACGGTTTTGGAGGCCGCGACACTTTCGTTGGGTTTCACCAAGTTCATGGATTTAAGAACAATGGTGATCAAGGTTTTGGTACATCCACCAGTGACTCATTTTATTTGGGCTCGCCTTGGAGCAATTCTTCGTCATTGGTTTATTTGGATGGCAGGGGCGGTGAAGATTTGGCGACAGTAGGTCTACCAGATACAGGTCTTAGCAATATTGTCTTAACGCTTGCAAATGGTGGTGCCAAGGCCAGCTATTACTTCACTTCTTTTCCAAACGCGATCTATCAACTAGACAACATCGAACGGCTTTCATTTTGGAACAACGTCACACGCAAGTCCACTGAATATGATTTGAAGGCGCTCGCAACTGCGAACCCAACTGTTCAGCAGTTTTTGTTGCAAGGCCAAGCGACTTGGGCCAAGACATTCATTGATTTTTCACAACTTGGTTCGGAATATCTTCTGCGAGGTGCAACGGGTTGGCAGTCAGGTAAATATGGTACTCCTGTTAGCTTGACCTACGGATTCATGTCACAGAAGCCAGCATCCGGCGGAGAAAATGGCACTGGTTTCACAGCCTTTGACGCGACGCAGAAACAGATTGTGAAAGATGTATTGAACTTGTTGCAACAGCAAATTGGCATCACTTTTGTAGAGGCTGGCGACAATGCACAAATTCGATTTGGCGCAAACCAGCAAGCGAACACACGTGGCTATTCATACTTACCAGATAGCTACAAAGGTGATGCGCGTGCTGGCGATGTTTGGTTAGACGTAGAAACAGTTGCACAAATGCAACCGGGCCAAGAGGGCTACTATGTTTTATTGCATGAACTGGCACACGCACTGGGTTTGCAACATCCATTGCCCTCGTCTGATAAATCCGGAGCACCAATTTTGTCCGGCGCTATGGCCACTGCCAGCAATACGATCATGCTAGACCTAGATGCCAAAGCTGTTGCGGGTGTATGGCCTACTTGGTATGGAGGTTATGACCTTCAAGCACTTCGCGGACTGTATGGCACAAAGAGTTTTGCACCAGGCAACAACACTTATTATTTTGACGATGCAACTTTGGCTAAAACCATCATTGACGATGGCGGTGTTGACACTTGGGACTTGTCAAAGTTAAGCCTCTCGGCTGCCATCGACTTAAGGGGCGGTACTGTCAGTTCAATCGGTATGGAAAGCGACGGCACCAACCAATTTAACAACGTTGTGGTTGGTACCAGTACAGTGATTGAAAATGTACTGGGCACTCTCTACGACGATGTGATCATTGGAAACACGGCCAACAACACCTTCATGTACATCGGTGGCAATGACATTGTTGACGGCCAAGCTGGGCGCGATACCTTGTACATGTGGACAAAATCTACTGACCACAGGATCTACAAAGACACCAGCAGTTCAAATTGGAACGTAGAGGCGCTGAACAACAGCGCAGGTTCGATCGAAATGCAAAATATGGAGCGCATTTACTTTGCCGACAAGGCTTGGGCGCTGGACATGGGTGCCAACGAAAATGCCGGCCGCACTGCCAAAATTTTGGGGGCCTTGTTTGGCAAAGAAGGTTTGAGCTATCCATCTTTCCGTGGCATTGGCTTGTACTTTTTAGATGCAGGTTACAGCTACGAAGCACTGATGGGCGCCGCAGTAGACACTCGCTTGTGGCCGGGCGCATCTAAGGCCGATGTGGCCAAAGTGCTAATGGCCAATGTGCCGGGCTTGGTGCTGGATCCCAATGCCTATGCCAACACCACAGCCATGGCGGTGGCGGCTGCCGATTCTGAATTGAACAAGGCCATGATCAACTTGGTAGGCCTTGCCACAACGGGGTTTGATTACATTATTTTGGGTTGAAATTCGCTTTAAATACTTTAAAAGTATTCATTTTCAAGCCAAAATAAGATTTTCAAATCTTTGAAATATTCATATAGGAATGTGCTACATTTCCTTCCTATATGAAATCTGTCATTCGCGTTCCCCTCAACACCACGCTCGAGCAATACGCGCGTTTGCAAGCCTTGCAAACCGCGTTTGCCGAGGTGTGCAATGCGCTGGCCCCAGAGGTTCAGCGCAGCCGTGTGTGGAATCGCGTGGCTTTGCACCACTTGCATTACCGTGCACTCAGAGAGAAGTTTCCCGCTTTGGGCTCGCAAATGGTGTGCAACGCCATTTATGCGGTATCTCGCACATCGCGCTTGATCTTTCAAACGCCTGCAAGTCCTTTCAGTTTGGCCAAGTTGGGCAACAAGCCTTTGCCCCTCATGCAGTTTGCCAACAGCTGCCCGGTTTACTTTGACCGTCATACGCTCAGCATCAAAAACAACAAGTTGTCTTTGTTTACGCTAGACGGGCGCATGCATTTTGAATTGACTTTGCCAGAAGAGCAGCTTCTGTTGTTCAGAGTGGCAAAGTTGAAAGAAATTGTATTAACCCGCAGGCTCGACAACGCTTATGAATTGGCGTTTTGGTTAGAGCCCGCCGAGCTGGAACCCAGCCAGCCCTTGATTCCCGAATATTTGTCCGTAGAGGCCAGTTTATGAAACCCCAAACCCCGCCATCTGAGTTGTCGTTGGCGCTTGACCCCATTCGGCCTGCCATTACAAGGGCCGTGCTGTTCAGCATGATCATCAGCTTGATGGCCTTGGCGCCTACGGTTTACATGCTGGAGGTGTACGACCGTGTGGTCAACAGCCGCAGTGGCATGACCCTGGCCATGTTGACGCTCATGATTGTGGGTGCCTATGCGGTGATGGAAATTTTAGAAAAAGTACGGGGTGCGTTGCTGCGTGCCGCCGGTGTAGCCTTGGATGAAAAATTGTCCAAGCGTGTTTACGACGCCATGTTTCAGGGCTTCTTAAAACGCCAAGTGGGTGGCTCGATGCAGGTGCTCAATGACCTGCGCATGATTCGTGAATTTTTGGCCAACCCTGCTTTGTTGGCTGTTATGGAAGCGCCGGTGGCATTGCTAGCTTTGGCTTTGATTTTTGCCATCAGCCCCGTCTTGGGTTGGGCCGCTGTGGTGGGCGCTTTGGCGCAGTTGGGTGTGGCATGGATGACCGAGAAAGCCACGCGCAAACCATTGATGGAGGCCAACCGCAGCGCCGTGGGCGCGCAGCAAATGGCCGAGTCGTCTTTGCGCAATGCGCATGTAATGGAATCGATGGGCATGCTTGATGCTGTGCACGCGCGTTGGCACAAACGCCAAGCCGAATTTTTGGCATACCAAGCGCAGGCCTCTGAAGGCGCAGGACTTTGGACAGCCATGTCAAAGTTGGTGCAACAAGTAATGGGCTCTTTGCTGTTGGGTTTGGGCGCATGGTTGTTGCTTGGCAACGCACTCAATGGCGGTGCAGGCATGATGATCATTGGCTCGGTGTTGGGTGGCCGCGTGCTGGCGCCTTTGGCGCAATTGGTGGCGCAGTGGAGTGCGGTGGTCAATGTGCGATCGGCTTGGGACAGGCTAGAGGGCTTGCTGGCGCAAGTGCCGCCCAAGCCACAAAACATGTCTTTGCCAGCGCCAAAAGGTTTGTTAACCGTTGAGTCTTTGATGGCGGGTGCGCCGGGTCAAGCGGCAGCCATTGTGAGAGGTGTGCAATTTGCGCTGAACCCTGGCGAAGTGTTGGCCGTGGTGGGGCCTTCGGCCTCGGGCAAAACAACATTGGCCAGATTGTTGGTGGGTTTGTGGCCAGCCATGAGCGGCAAGGTGCGCCTAGATGGCGCCGACATCCACACATGGGACAAGTCTGAACTGGGCCCGTACTTAGGCTACTTGCCGCAAGGCGTTGAATTGTTAGAAGGCACTGTTGCCGAAAACATTGCACGCTTTGGCGATGTCGACATGATTCAAGTGGAAACTGCTGCACGCTTGGTCGGTTTGCATGAGTTGATCATGGCATTGCCAGAGGGCTACAACAGCCCCATTGGCCGAGATGGCGCGGTACTTTCGGGTGGACAAAGACAACGCGTGGGCTTGGCGCGCGCGCTGTATGGCAAGCCCGTGTTTGTGGTGCTGGACGAGCCCAACTCAAGTTTGGACGAAGCTGGCGATAAGGCATTGGCCAATGCCATTGCCTCATTGAAGCAACTGGGCACCACGTTTGTGGTCATGACGCACCGCACCAGCGTGCTGGGTGTGGCCGACAAGATGCTGCTCATGCGAGATGGCGCCCAACAAGCCTTTGGCCCTAGAGATGAAGTACTGGCGGCACTGCAAAAAGCCAGACAACCCCAAGTGAATTGACACCATGAACATGCCTGATTTATTCAATCGCAACGAGCTGACGCGCACGCTTTGGGGATTCCGACGCGAATTCATGGCCGCAGGTATTTTCAGCATGGTGGCCAACTTGCTGATGCTCACGCCCACCATTTACATGCTGCAGGTCTATGACCGTGTGATGGTGTCGCAAAGCACCACCACCTTGGTGGTGGTGTCCATCATCACGCTGTTTTTCTTTGGCGTGTTGACGTTTTCTGAATGGTGCCGTTCGCGCTTGTTGGTGCGCTCTGGTGTTCGCTTGGACGAGTTGCTCAGCAAGCGTTTGTTTTTTGCCAGCTACGAAGCGTATCTCAATCCATCGGTGTCAAACCCCACACGTTCGTTCAACGACCTCACAGAAGTGAGACAGTTTTTAACGGGCAATGGCATCTTTGCTTTCTTTGACGCACCTTGGGCGCCCATCTACATTGCGGTGCTGTTTATGTTGCACCCTTGGTTGGGTGTGATGGCCATTGGCTTTGGCGCTGTGCAATGTGTGTTGGCCTGGTGGGCCAACAATGCCAGCAAGCCCGCACAAGCGCAAGCCAGCAAAGCCCAACAAGAAGTGGGCAGCTATTTGCAAAGTAAATTTAGAAACGCAGAAGTGCTAGAGCCCATGGGCATGGTGGATCATTTGTATCGCAAATGGGCCGACAAAAATGCCAGTGCCATGGGCTACAGCTTGCACGCACAATCGGTGTCGGGCAAGGTGGTAGCGTGGAGCAAATTTGTGCGCTACACACAGCAGTCTTTGGCTTTGGGCGGTGGTGCTTTGTTGGTTATTCAAGGCGAGTTGTCGCCTGGCGCCATGATTGCGGCCAACGTGCTCATGACACGCGCTTTGGCGCCTATCGATTTGATGGTGTCTACGTGGGGCGGATTTTTAACAGCACGCGATGCGTTTGAACGTCTGCGAGCTTTGTTGGAAGCTCATCCCATGCGCGACAGAGCGCCTGTAGGAGAAATTCCGCAAGGTGATTTGGTCTTGAAGGATGTGGTGGCTTCTGCGCCTGGCCGCAAAACGCCCATCATCAAAGGCGTGTCGGCCTTGATGCCCAAAGGTACTTGCACCGTGGTCTTGGGTGCTTCAGGTTCTGGAAAGTCCACTTTGGCGCGCGTGTTGTTGGGCATTTGGCCGCACACCGGTGGCGACGTTTTGCTAGACGGTCAACCGGTTGGCCGATGGGACCGAATGGAGTTAGGCCCGCACATTGGTTACTTGCCGCAAGACATTGAATTGTTTGACGGCAGCATTGCAGAAAACATTGCACGCTCGGGCCAAGTGGATTCGGCCAAGGTCATTGCAGCCGCAGAAGCTGCAGGTTTGCACACCATGATTTTGCGATTCCCCAAAGGCTACGACACCCCCATGGGTGAAGCCGGTGGCTTGCTGTCGGGTGGCCAACGCCAGCGTGTGGGTTTGGCACGAGCGTTGTATGGCGAGCCAGCCTTGGTGGTGTTGGACGAGCCCAATGCCAATTTGGACGATGAGGGCGAAGCCGCTCTGGTACGCGCAGTGCAAGGCTTGAAAGAAAAAGGCAAAACGGTGGTGTTGATTAGCCATCGACCAGGCATTGTGGGTGTGGCCGATCGACTGCTGATATTGCACGAAGGATCTGTGCAAGCCAGCGGCCCACGCGATGGTGTGCTGGAAGCTTTGAAACAACAGCGTGAAGCGGCCAATGCGGCTGCTGCAACTTAATTGAATTTTGTGAATCGAGTCAAACATGTCACTGGATAAATTACTCACCCCTGCCAAGTCAGCCGCTCAAAATGCGCGCATTGTGAATGCCAAAGAAGACCAAGGCCCGCGTGCCTCGTCCGACACATCCAGTGTGGCGCGCACCGGTTTGTGGGTACTGGGCTTGGGCTTTGGTGGATTCTTATTGTGGGCAGGCCTGGCGCCGCTGGACGAAGGTGTGCCAACGCAAGGCATGGTGACCTTGGACACCAAGCGCAAAACGGTGCAACACCTGTCGGGTGGCATTGTGAAAGAGGTGCTGGTGCAAGAAGGTCAACAAGTGAAAGAGGGCGATACCCTGGTACGCTTAGACGGTGCTGTGGCCAAAGCCAATTACGAGGCGGTGCGCCAACGTTATTTGGGCTACCGCGCCACGCAAAGCCGATTGTTTGCAGAGCAAGCAGGCCTAAGCACGATCGACTTCCATCCTGATGTGAAGGCGGCCATGAACGACCCTCTCATTAAGCAGCAAGTGGCCACGCAGCAACAACTGATTCAAGCAAGGCGCGCAGCCCTGCAAGCTGACCTGCAAGCCATAGAAGAAAACACGCAAGGCTTGAAAGAACAATTGGGGTCGTATCAAAATATTTTGGTGCAAAGGCGCAACCAGTTGGCGCTGCTCACAGAAGAGTTGAACAATGTGCGCGGCATGGTCAAAGAGGGCTATGCACCGCGCAACCGACAATTAGAACTTGAGCGCATGGTGGCGGAATCAAATGCTTCCATTGCCGATTTAACGGGCAGCAGTTTGCGCGTCAACCGACAAGTGGCCGAGCTGGCCCAACGGTCTATGGCGCGCAAGCAAGAATATCGCAAAGAAATTGAATCGCAGTTGGCCGAGATTACGCGCGAAGCGCAATCAGACGCAGAAAAATTTGTGTCTGTGTCTGCCGACCTTGACCGCATGGAAATTAAATCGCCTTCTACAGGCCAGGTCGTTGGTCTGACGGTGCAAACCGTGGGTGCTGTTTTGCAGCCTGGTCAGAAATTGCTAGATGTGGTGCCCGACAACCAAACCCTGTTGCTTGAGGCGCATGTGCCGCCGCATCTCATTGACAAAATTCAAGCAGGTTTGCACACCGACATTCGTTTCAATACGTTTGCACATTCGCCTCAATTGGTGGTGGAAGGCAAAGTGTTGTCAGTATCGGGCGACTTGTTGGTAGACCCGCAAAACCCCCAAATGGCTTATTTCTTGGCCCGTGTGCAGGTAACGCCTGATGGCATGAAAACCTTGGGCGCACGTCAGATGCAACCAGGCATGCCTGCAGAAATTGTGATCAAAACGGGCGAGCGTTCTATGCTGACTTATTTGCTCAGCCCCTTGACCAAGCGCTTGGCGTCGTCCATGAAGGAGGAGTGATGGGCCCGCAAATAAATACTTTGAAGCGCGCATGCCTGATTCCCTTGCTGGCCTTATTGGTCATGAGCTTGCAGGTTGGTGCAATAGCCCAAACGACTAGCGCTGTGGTGCTCGCGCCAAATGCCGCCTCGTTTGATCTGAAAACACTCTACGAAGCGGCTTTAGAGCAAGACGCTTCCATTAGGGCTTCTCGCGCTACTGCAGATTCGGGCCGTGAAAAAATTCCGCAAGCGCGTGCTGGTTTACTGCCTCAAATTTCTGCTGCAGCCACCCGCAATCACAACAACTTAGACTCGACAGCCCCCAACATCTTGGGCAACTTGAGCACGGTGAACGACAAGTATTTCAGTGACAGCAAAACGGTTCAGTTGCGCCAACCTCTCATGAACATGCAGCGCTGGCTGCAATTTGAGCAAGCTAAATCTTTGGTGGCCGAAGCCGAGGCAACACTAGACCGTGACCTTCAAAATTTGGTGGTCCGTGTTGCGGGTGCTTATTTTGAAAATCTTTTGGCCGACGAACAATTGGAACTGGTGCTGGCGCAAAAGAAAACCTATGCCACCATGGTAGACGCTGCCAAAAAAGGCTTGGCCGCTGGCTCGGGTACCCGCACCGACATTGACGATGCACAGTCACGTTTAGACATGGCATTGGCCCAAGAATTGGAAGCACGACAAAACCAAGACTTAACGCGCAGGCAACTCGAGTTGCTGGTGAATCAACCAGTCAACAAAGTTGCCAAGTTGAATGTGTCGGCTTTGAAGTTGCTAGGACCAGAGCCTGCTAATTTGGAAGCGTGGACACTGAAAGCTGAACAAAACAGCCCAGAGATGAAAGCGATGCAAGCGCGCCTGGATGCAGCGCGACGCGAAGTGAGCAAATCGCAGGCGGGCCATTTGCCTACCTTGGATGCGGTGGCGCAATGGTCCAACAGTGGTAACGAAAATATCACGCGCATCAACTCGCGTTATGAGAACAAAACCTTGGGCGTGCAGTTGAACATCCCAATTTTTTCTGGCGGGTACGTCAATTCCACCATTCGTCAAGCCGTGGCAGAACAAACCCGTGCAGAAGAGTCCTTGGAAGCCATGCGCCGAGACTTGGGCGTTAGAGTGCACAAGGAATATAGGGGCGTGAGTGAAGGGGTGCTGCGTGTGCGCGCCTTAGAGCAAGCGGTGCGGTCTGCTGAGCAAATGATGCAGTCCACCCAAATGTCTTTGAAGGCTGGCGCCAGAACGCAACTGGATGTGCTGAATGCACAGCAGCAATATACATTGGCGCTACGCGACTTGGCACAAGCGCGCTTTGTGTATTTGTTGTCTAAACTGAAGCTGGCTTCTTTGGCAGGCGAGGATGCGCTGGCCTCTGTTGAAGGCATCAATGAGTTTTTTAAGCCGGGTAACTTTGCAACATCGGGAGTGCAAAAATGAAAATCACCCCAGTCGTTTTGTGCGGCGGTTCAGGTACTCGTTTGTGGCCCTTGAGCCGCAAGAGTTTTCCCAAGCAGTTTGTGCCACTGGTGGGCAACAAAAGTTTGCTTCAACTCACCCTAGAACGACTGGCCGGATTGGCGCAACATGCGCAGCCAGAAAATGCCAGCCAACACATTGTGTGTGTGGCATCTGAAGACCATCGGTTTTTGGTGTCTGATGCGCTGGAAGCGGCCAACTTGTCTGCAGGTTTAAGCGCTTCTGTTACCAAAACTGTTTTGTTGGAGCCTGTGGGTCGCAACACCACAGCCGCTATGGCCTTGGCTGCGTTGGCAGTGCCAGCCGATGCAGCCAAAGATGATTTGTTGTTGTTCTGCCCAGCAGATCATCACATTCCCGACACGCAAGCGTTTTTGGAATCTGTGCAAGAAGGTGTGCAAGCTGCGCGCTTGGGTGCCATTGTTACCTTTGGTGTGGTGCCCACTTTTCCAAGCACTGCATATGGGTATATTGAACAAGGTACGGCTCGCGCCGATGGCAGCAGGCAAGTGAAGCGCTTCATTGAAAAGCCTAGTGCCGACAAAGCACAAGCCTTGTTGTTGCAAGGCGGGGTGCTGTGGAATGCGGGCATTTTCTTGATGTCGGTAGACACCTTGCTCAAAGCTTTGAAAGCGCATGCGCCAGATATTTTGCAATCGTGTGAAGTGGCCATGCGGGGCTCCAAACAAGAATCGGGTGCGCCTAGCCAAACAGCTTTGTCTAAGGGGGCAACGCCAGTGTTTGTGCGCCCTGAGTCAGAAGCATTCAAAGCCTGCCGATCGGAGAGCATTGACTACGCCGTGATGGAGCATTTTGCAGAAGTGGCTGTGGTGCCCTTCAAAGGCCAATGGAGTGATGTGGGCAGCTGGAACGCTGTGGCCGATTTAACGCCTGCCGATGCAGAGGGCAATCGCATTGAAGGCAAGGGCATTACGCTGCAAGCAAGCAACACCTTTGTGCATGCGCCACATCGTACCGTAGTAGCTTTGGGCACCAAAGATTTACTCATTGTCGACACCTCAGACGCTTTGTTGGTGGTGCACCGCGACCAAGCAGAGCGCGTGAAGGATGTGGTGAGTTTGTTAGAAAAAGGCCAACTGACCGAAGCTGTCACGCACCGCAAAGTGGCGCGTCCTTGGGGTTGGTACGACAGTGTGGACATGGGCGAGCGCTTTCAAGTGAAGCGCATTGGCGTAAAGCCTGGTGCTTCTCTGAGTTTGCAAAAACACCATCACCGCGCTGAGCACTGGATTGTGGTGGCGGGTACCGCCGAAGTGACACGCGGCAGCGAAACCTTTTTGCTTTCAGAAAATCAATCGACTTACATTCCCATTGGTGAAGTTCATCGCCTTAAAAACCCTGGCAAAGTTTATTTGGAAATGATTGAAGTGCAGTCGGGTGGGTACCTGGGAGAGGACGACATTGTTCGCTTAGAGGACACCTACGGAAGGACCTCTTAATCATGAGCCAGCAAGCAACACCTAAGATTTTTGTAGCGGGGCACCGCGGCATGGTGGGGGCGGCTCTTGTGCGCAACTTATTGGGCAGCGGTACAAAGCCGGACCAGTTGATCACGCGAACAAGAAGTGAACTGGACCTGACAAACCAAGCTGCAGTACAAGCCTTCTTTCAAAACGAAAGACCCGATGAGGTGTATTTGGCCGCTGCCAAGGTGGGCGGTATTCATGCCAACAATACCTATCCTGCTTCTTTTATCTACGACAACTTGATGGTGCAAGCCAACGTGATTGAGGCAGCTTTTAGATCGGGTGTTCGCAAACTCTTGTTCTTGGGGTCTAGTTGCATTTACCCGCGCATGGCCGAGCAGCCCATGAAAGAATCTGCTTTGCTGACGGGCACTTTAGAGCCGACCAACGAGCCCTATGCCATTGCCAAGATTGCGGGCATCAAATTGTGCGAAAGCTACAACCGCCAATATGGCGCAAGCCATGGTGTTGATTACAGAAGCGTCATGCCCACCAATTTGTATGGCCCAGGTGACAATTACCATCCAGAAAACTCGCATGTGTTGCCCGCCCTGATTCGCCGCTTTCATGAAGCCAAAGTGTCGGGTGCAGCCACAGTCACCTTGTGGGGTACTGGCAAAGCCAGGCGAGAATTTTTGTACGTTGACGACATGGCCTCAGCCAGTGTGCATGTGATGAACTTGCCGCAAGCTGTGTATGCGTCTCAGACCTTGCCCATGCAAGGGCACATCAATGTGGGGTCGGGCTCTGATGTGACCATTACAGAAGCTGCCCAATTGATTAGCGAGGTGGTTGGTTTTAAGGGCAACATTGCCTACGATACGACCAAGCCCGATGGTGCACCGCGCAAATGGATGGACAGCCAAAAATTGCAAAGCTTGGGCTGGAAGCCCAGCTTTAGTTTGAAAGAAGGCTTGCAAAAAGCCTATGCTGATTATTTAGAAAACCCCTCTGTGAGGAACGTGTGATGACATCATCGACTACAAACAAGCAACCCAAAATTGCCTTGATCACGGGCATTACCGGTCAAGATGGTTCTTACTTGGCAGAGTTTCTTTTGGAAAAAGGCTATGAAGTACATGGCATCAAAAGACGTTCTAGCTTGTTCAACACACAGCGCGTTGACCATATTTACGAAGACCCGCACATTGAGAATGCACGCTTCAAATTGCACTACGGTGATTTGTCAGATACCAGTAACTTGATTCGCATTGTGCAAGAGACACAGCCCGATGAAATTTACAACTTGGGTGCGCAATCTCACGTGGCAGTCAGTTTTGAAAGTCCCGAATACACAGCCGATGTAGATGCGATGGGCACGCTGCGTTTGTTAGAAGCCATTCGCATTTTGGGCTTGGAAAAGAAGACGCGCTTTTACCAAGCGTCTACTTCTGAACTGTATGGCTTGGTGCAGGAGACGCCGCAAAAAGAGACCACGCCTTTTTACCCCCGCAGCCCTTATGCCGTGGCCAAAATGTACGCTTACTGGATTACGGTCAACTACCGCGAGGCCTATGGCATTTACGCGTGCAACGGCATTTTGTTCAACCACGAAAGCCCACGCCGCGGCGAGACATTCGTGACCCGAAAAATTACCCGCGGCTTGGCCAACATTGCGCAAGGCTTAGAGACTTGCTTGTACATGGGTAACCTGGATGCCCTGCGTGACTGGGGGCATGCCAAAGACTATGTGCGCATGCAATGGATGATGTTGCAGCAAAACGAAGCAGAAGATTTTGTAATTGCCACGGGCGTGCAATACAGCGTGCGTCAGTTCATTGAGTGGTCTGCCAAAGAGCTGGGCATTGGCCTTCGCTTTGAGGGCAAGGGCGTGGATGAAAAAGCCATAGTTTCAAGCATTGAAGGCAGCAATGCCCCTGGCTTGAAAGTTGGCGATGTCATTGTGCAAATTGACCCGCGTTATTTCCGCCCCACCGAAGTTGAAACCCTGTTGGGCGACCCCAGCAAGGCCAAACAAAAATTGGGATGGACGCCCGAAATTACGGTGCAAGAGATGTGCGCCGAAATGGTCCGTGAGGATTTAGAGCAGGCCACCAAGGCTGCGCTTTTGAAGAAGCACGGATATAAGATTTCGATCAGCGCAGAATAAGGCTGGCCAATTCGGCAAACCCCGCGCCCCGCTCTTGATGCGCAATGTACTTGGGCAGGTACTTGAGTTCTTTTTCAAAGCGTTGGATGTTGGCAACGCCCACGCTGTGCGTGAAATGCTCAAACATCACTTGGTCGTTGGTGGAGTCGCCCACGTACACCCACTGGTCGAGTTCGTTTGTTAATTCTCTTCCTGTGAGTTCTTTCAGAAACCACTTGGCGCCATGCCATTGGTTGTGATCGTCAAACCATGCATTGATGTGGTTGCTGCTGACGGTGGCGGTCATGCCTTCTTCTTTCAGTAGTTTTAAAACTTGCTGAATTTTTTCTGGTGGCAGGTGATGAAATTCACTGTGGTCAAACGCGATGTCGGTTTCGCGGCCAGGTGA
>JACCDW010916681.1_pt1 | contig 13649 bp, 7 predicted proteins | sample 7449781 | NCBI WGS metagenome assembly JACCDW01 (sample SAMN15323449, study PRJNA562643) | freshwater metagenome | isolation source: river surface water | place: USA:Blue River Watershed | collected 2017-08-18 | reverse complement strand
AGGCCTTGATGGAGGCGGTGTCGTCGCCGAAGCTTTGCAGACGCAGGCGGATCCAGCGCGGGATCTCGGCGCCGCAGGCATCGGAGAACCGCATCAGCTGCGTGGAGCTGGCGATCGGCATGATGCCGGGCACGATCGGCACATCGACGCCGAGCTTGTATAGGTCGTCCACGTAACGGAAGTAGGCGTCGCTGTTGAAGAAGTACTGGGTGATGCCGGTATTCGCGCCTGCCTTCACCTTGGCGGCGAAGGCCTCCAAATCGGACTGCGGTGAACGCGCCTGCGGGTGCGTCTCGGGATAGGCCGCCACCTCCAGGTGAAAGTGGTCACCCGTTTCGGCACGGATGAAGGCCACCAGGTCGCTGGCGTAGCGGAATTCGCCGGCGGCACCATACCCACTGGGCAGATCGCCACGCAGGGCCACGATGCGCGTCACACCGGCAGCGCGGTAGGCGCCCAGGCGTTCGCGCAGGCTGTCGCGGGTCTGGCCGATGCACGAGAGGTGGGGCGCGGCGGGCACACCCTCGGCCATGATCTCGGTGACGGTCTGCAGGGTGCCGTCTTGCGTGGAACCACCCGCGCCAAAGGTGACCGAGCAGAACTCGGGCTTGAGGGCATAGAGCTGCTGGCGGACCGCGCGCAGCTTGTCCGCACCCTCGGGCGTCTTGGGGGGAAAGAATTCGAGGCTGATGGGAAGCATGACTGTCCGTTCCGGATTCGTTGGGGTCAATTGCCGTGGCGGGCGTGCAGGAAGAACTCGCGGTTGCCGTCGCCGCCGGTGATCGGGCTGTCATGCCAGCCCGCGACCTGCAGCTTCAGCGCGGCGCAGGTCTCGCGCAAACGGGCCTGCACCTGCGCATACAGCGCAGGATCACGCACGATGCCGCCCTTGCCCACCTGCCCCGGCTGCAGCTCGAACTGCGGCTTGACCAGCATCAGCAGGTCGCCCCGCGGCGCGAGCAAGGCGGCCAGCGCGGGCAGCACGAGCGTGAGCGAGATGAAGGACAAGTCGCCCACGATGAGTCCGAAGGCTGGCACCGGCAGGTCGCTGGCCGCGAGACTGCGCACGTTGACCCGCTCCAGGCAGGTCACGCGCGGATCGCTCCGCAGGCGGGGATGCAACTGGCCGTGGCCCACGTCGACGCCCACCACACGCGCGGCACCTCGCCGCAGCAGGCAGTCGGTGAAACCGCCGGTGGACTGGCCTGCGTCGAGGCACACACGTCCCGCCGGATCGATCCCGCTGGCCGCCAGCGCGCCCTCGAGCTTGAGGCCACCGCGCGAGACATAGCGCGCCTCGGCGGTGTCCACGAGTTCGATCTCGGCCTGCGAGGGCAGTTCGTCACCGTTCTTGGTGACGGGCTGCCAACCCGAAGGACCGAGCCAGCGCACGCCCGAGGCGATCAGGCGCTGCGCCTGCGAGCGCGAGGCGGCGAGGCCTCGGTCGACGAGCAATTGATCGGCGCGCATGCAGCGCTGTGCCACCTGTCTCAGACCGCCTGCGAGGCGGCTTGCGCCACCCCTCGTGCCAGCCATCAACGGGCCTGCGGCATCAGTAGCGGTAGGTGTCCGGCTTGTACGGACCCTGCTTGGGCACGCCGATGTAGCCGGCCTGTTCGTCGGACAGCTCGGTGAGCTGCGCGCCGATCTTCTTCAGGTGCAGGCGGGCAACCTTCTCGTCGAGGTGCTTGGGCAGGGTGTAGACCTTGCCCACGTCGTAGCCGTCCTTGTGGCAGAACAACTCGATCTGCGCGATGGTCTGGTTGGCGAAGCTGGAGGACATCACGAAGCTGGGGTGGCCGGTGCCGCAACCCAGGTTCACGAGGCGCCCCTTGGCCAGCAGGATGATGCGCTTGCCGTCCTTGAAGATCACGTGATCGACCTGGGGCTTGATCTCTTCCCACTCGCACTTGGCTTCGAGCTCGGCGACGTCGATCTCGTTGTCGAAGTGGCCGATGTTGCAGACGATGGACTGGTCCTTCATCTTGGCCATGTGGGCGTAGGTGATGACCGACTTGTTGCCGGTGGCGGTGACGAAGATGTCGGCCTTGTCGGCAGCGTAATCCATGGTGACGACGCGGAAACCTTCCATCGCGGCCTGCAGGGCGTTGATCGGGTCGATCTCGGTGACCCACACCTGGGCCGACAGCGCGCGCAGGGCCTGGGCGCTGCCCTTGCCCACGTCACCGTAGCCGGCGACCACGGCGACCTTGCCGGCGATCATGACGTCGGTGGCGCGCTTGATGCCGTCGACCAGCGATTCGCGGCAGCCATACAGGTTGTCGAACTTGCTCTTGGTGACGGAGTCGTTGACGTTGATGGCACGGAACATCAGCGCGCCCTTGGCGGACATCTCGTTGAGGCGGTGCACGCCGGTGGTGGTTTCCTCGGTCACGCCGATGATCTGGGCGCTCTTGCGGCTGTACCAGGTGGGGTCGACCGCCAGCTTGGCCTTGATGGAGGCATAGACGATGCGCTCCTCTTCGCTGGTGGGGTTGGACAGGACGGACGGGTCTTTTTCGGCCTTCTTGCCCAGGTGCATCAGCATGGTGGCGTCGCCGCCGTCGTCCAGGATCATGTTCGGGCCTTCGGTGGCCGAGCCCTTGGGACCGAATTCGAAGATGCTGTGGGTGTAGTTCCAGTAATCCTCCAGCGACTCGCCCTTGATGGCGAACACCGGGGTGCCGTTGGCGGCGATGGCCGCGGCGGCGTGGTCCTGGGTGGAGAAGATGTTGCAGGACGCCCAGCGCACGTCGGCGCCCAGGGCCTGCAGCGTCTCGATCAGGACGGCGGTCTGGATGGTCATGTGCAGGGACCCGGTGATGCGGGCGCCCTTGAGGGGCTGGGCCTTGGCGAATTCCTCGCGAATGGCCATGAGACCGGGCATTTCGGTCTCGGCGATGCGGATTTCCTTGCGGCCCCAGTCGGCCAGGGACAGGTCGGCGATGGCGCAATCCGTGGTGGGCACGGGCTTCAGAACGGCGTTCATGGTGGCTCCAAATCAGGTGTGAACTGAAAGCCACTGCTCGCGGGGGAGGGGAACTCACCTCACAGAAACAGTGGGTGAGCGTCGTTGCTGATGAAACCCGAGCCTCGCGCGGTATCGCGCTGCAACGCTCCTCGGGATGCGCAATTATAGGTGCCCGGGCCATTAACCCTACGCCCCCGCCCCGGTTTCGGTGGAATCGTCAGGCGGCCGCCTCAAAGCCCTCCAGCACGTTCACCGCGTTGACGCCCACCTCGGCGACAGCGTAGCCGCCCTCGAAGACGAACAGCACCGGCAGGCCGCAGGCCGCCAGGGCGCGCCCGACCTGCAGGAAATCGGGGCCGCGCAGCCCGAAGCCGGCGATCGGGTCGCCCTCGAAGGTGTCCACGCCGAGGGAGACCACCAGCGCCTGCGCGCCGAAACCGGCAATGGCCGCCAGCGCCTGCTCCAAGGCCCGGCGCCAGGCCGCGAAGCCGGTGCCACGGGGCAACGGCAGGTTGAGGTTGAAGCCCGTCCCCTCGCCCGCCCCACGCTCGTCGGCATATCCCAGCCAGTAAGGGTACTCCGTGTGCGGTTCGCCATGCAGGCTGGCGAAGAAGACGTCGGGGCGCTCGTAGAAGATCGTCTGGGTGCCGTTGCCGTGGTGGTAGTCCACATCGAGCACGGCCACCCGGTCCAGGCCGCCTTCGCGCAGGGCCTGCGCGGCGATCGCGGCGTTGTTCAGGAAACAGTAGCCGCCGAAGAAATCGGGGCCCGCGTGGTGGCCGGGCGGCCGCGTGAGCACGAAGGCGGCACGCGCCCCGGCCAGCAGGTGACGTGCACCGGTCAGTGCCGCGTCGGCGCCCGCCCGGGCCGCCGTCCAGGTGCCGGCGGTCAGGGGCGACCCGGCATCAAAGGAGAACAGTCCGAGCCGCGCCGGGAAGCTCGCCGGCAGCACGTCGCTGCGAAAGCCGCGGATCGGCCAATAGGACGGAATCGCGTCGCGCTGGGCGTTGGCTGGGTCCAGGGCCACCCACTCGTCCCAGGCCCCTGCCAGGAAATCCAGGTAACGCTGGCTGTGGACCCTGGCAATCGGACCGCCGTCGAAGGACTGGGGCGGCTCGACGGTCCCGAGCTGGCGATGGCGCAACTCGGCGAGTACGAGGTCGACCCGGTCAGGCACCTCGAAACAGGGCACCAGCGCGCCGCGGAACATCTCGAGTCGGCCATGGTGTGCGGCGTGAACGGCGTTGAAAATGGTGAGGATGGCAGCCTCCTGGCGATCCGCGGCATTGTAGGCAGCGCTCCCGCGCCGGGCGTCCATGGGAAAATCGGCGGTTTGCCGCTGTGCCCGGGCCTGTCGCCCGGCTGTCGCCGCGGCCGGAGCCAAGCCTTGTCGTCCTCGCCCTTTGCCGCCGAAACCCGGCGCCGCCGCACCTTTGCCATCATCTCGCACCCCGACGCGGGCAAGACCACGCTGACCGAGAAGCTGCTGCTGTTCTCCGGCGCGATCCAGATCGCGGGCAGCGTCAAGGCGCGCAAGGCCTCGCGCCACGCCACCTCCGACTGGATGGAGATCGAGAAGCAGCGGGGCATCTCGGTGGCCTCGTCGGTGATGCAGATGCTGTATCGCGAGCACGTGATCAACCTGCTGGACACCCCGGGGCACAAGGACTTTTCCGAGGACACCTACCGGGTGCTCACCGCCGTCGACTCGGCGCTGATGGTGATCGACGCCGCCAACGGTGTCGAGGCCCAGACCCGCCGCCTGATCGAGGTCTGCCGCCAGCGCAACACCCCCATCATCACCTTCGTGAACAAGATGGACCGCGAGGTGCGCGAGCCCCTGGACATCCTGGACGAAGTCGAGCGCGAGCTGGGCATGCCCTGCGTGCCCATGACCTGGCCGGTGGGCAAGGGCAAGCTGTTCGGCGGCATCATGAACCTGCGCACCGAGGCGATGACGGTGTTCGAGTCGGGCAGCGAGCGCCGGCCGCAGGATTTCGAGACGATTCCCCTGACGGACACCGGCACCCTGCGATCGCGCTTCGGCGCCGAGTACGACGCTGCCGCCGAAAGCATGGAGCTGGCCACCGGCGCCTCGCCCGCGTGGGACCACGAGGCCTTCCTCGCAGGCCGGCAGACGCCGGTGTTCTTCGGCTCGGGCGTGAACAACTTCGGGGTGATGGAGGTGCTCGACGCCCTGGTCGACCTGGCACCTTCGCCACAGCCCCGAAAAAGCTCGCTCACGGTGAACCGCCAGGTGGTGGAGAAGGTCATCGAGCCAGCGGAGGCCGCCTTTGCCGGCGTGGTGTTCAAGGTGCAGGCGAACATGGACGCCAACCACCGTGACCGCATCGCCTTCGTGCGCATGGCCTCGGGCCGCTACACGCCGGGCATGAAGCTCAAGGTGCAGCGCACCGGCAAGGAGCTGCGACCCACCTCGGTGGTGACCTTCCTGTCGCAGCGGCGCGAAGCGGTGGACGAGGCCTATGCCGGCGACATCATCGGCTTCACCACCCACGGCGGGGTGCAACTGGGTGACACCATCACCGACGGCGCCAACCTTCAGTTCACCGGCCTGCCTTTCTTCGCACCCGAGCTGTTCATGACGGTGCTCCTGAGAAACCCGCTGCGTACCAAGCAGCTGCAACAAGGCCTGATGCAGCTCGGAGAGGAAGGCGCGATCCAGGTGTTCAAGCCCGAGGCGGGCGGCGCCATGCTGCTGGGAGCCGTGGGCCAGCTGCAGTTCGAGGTGGTACAGCACCGCCTGAAAGCCGAATACGACGCCGACATCCGCCTCGAAGGCTGCCAGTACACCGGGGCGCGCTGGATCACAGCCGATACGCCGGCCGAACTGCGCGCCTTCACCGACGCCTACCCGCAGCGCATGGCGCGCGACGCGGCCGACGCACTGGCCTTCCTGTGCACGTCACCCTATGACGTGCGACTGGCGCAGGAGCGATTTCCCAAGATCCACTTTCACCTGCTGCGAGAGCACGCGGGTCTGAGCCTGCAGGCATGAAGCCCCTGGGTGATTGGCCGCTGACAGACCGCCGTGCGCTGGTGGGCGTGCTGACCGACATCGACGACACGCTCACCACCGAAGGGGCGATCACGGCCGATGCCCTGTCCGCGCTCGCAGCGCTGCGCGCGTCAGGCCTGCCGGTGATGGCAGTGACGGGCCGGCCGGTCGGCTGGAGCGAGCCCTTCGCGCGGGACTGGCCGGTGCAGGCCATCGTGGCCGAAAACGGCGCCGTCGCCCTGGTGCGCGAGCCCGACGGCCGCCTGCGCAAGCTCTATCAGCAGGACGCCACCACGCGCGATCGGAACGTGCGGCAATTGCAGGCAGTGGCTCGCCACATCGTCCAGACGGTACCCGGCGCAAAGCTCGCACAGGACAGCGCTGGCCGCGAAACGGACATCGCGATCGACCACAGCGAATTCACGCAGCTGCCCCCCGAGCGCATCGAGCAGGTGGTCACCTTGATGCGCGAAGCCGGCCTGCAAGCCACGGTGAGCTCGATCCACATCAACGGCTGGATTGGCGACCACGACAAGTACTCGGGCGCGCGATGGATCGTGCAGGAACTGTTCGATCGCAACCTCGAGGCCGAGATCACCCGCTGGGTCTATGTGGGTGATTCGACCAATGACGAGCGCATGTTCGCGCGCTTCCCCAATGCGGTGGGCGTGGCCAATATCCGACGCTTCGCGGGCGTGATGACGCACCTGCCCGCCTATGTGGCCGAGGGGGAGCGCGGCGCGGGGTTTGCGCAGGTGACGCGCGCGGTGCTGGCGGCGCGCGATTGAAGCCACAGGCACGCAGGCCCCTGCCCCACGGGATGGCTCAGTTCGGCTTGGCCAGTCCCAGCTTCTCCACCAACGCCTTCTCGGTGGCGAAGGTGTCCTGCGCGAACTTGGTGTAGCTCGCCGGGCCCATGTAGATCGGCACCATGTCGTAGCGGGCCAGGGCCTGCACGTAGCTGGGTTCTTCCATCGCGCGCTTGAAGGCGTCGTGCAGACGCTGTACCACTTCGGGCGGCGTGCCGCGCGGCGCGCCGATGCCGAAAGGCGAGTTCTGCACAAGGGGAATGCCCAGCTCGCGCAGCGTAGGGGCGTCGGGGAATTTCTCCAGACGCTTGTCGCCCCAGGTATTGAGCACGCGCAGCTTGCCCGCCGCCACCTGCGGGGCAAAGCCGGTGGAATCCGCGGCGGCCATGATGTTGCCGCCCAGGATGGAGGCCATGAGGTCGGCGCTGCCCTTGTAGGGAATGTGATTGAGCTGGAGGCCCAGTTGCTGCGCGATCAGCTCGGTGGTCAGGTGCGGGCTGGTCAGGGTGCCGGTGGAGCCGTAGGTGAGCTTGCCCGGGTTGGCGCGCGCATACGCCACGAAGTCGGCCCAGGTCTTGATCGGGCCGTCCGCGGGCACCACGATGCCGAAGGCATAGCCGGTGACGTTCAGGATGTAGCTGATGTCCTTGACCGGATCCCAGGTGATCTTGGTGGTGTAGGGCAGGCGAAACACGCCCAGGGGAATCTGGGCCAGCGTGTAGCCGTCGGCGGGCGAGGTCTGCAGCTGGATCGCCGGCAGCGCGCCACCGGCGCCGGGCTTGTTCTCCACCACCACCGGCTGGCCCAGGATCTTTCCGGCGTTCTCGGCCAGCTGGCGCATGGTGATGTCGGTGGGGCCTCCGGCGGGGAAGGCAATGACCAGACGGATCGGCCGGTTCGGGAAGGGCCCGGACTGGGCCAGGGCGTGGACCGCGGGGAAGGCGGCTGCGGCGGCAGCCCATTGCACGAGATGGCGACGGCGCATGGAAATCTCCTGTGTCGGTAGGCAGGGATTGAACGGGCCCGCGCCGGCCCGCGCAATCAGGGAACACCCCTGGCGCTCCGGCCCGGCGGACCCGGCGGGTCCGGTGCGCGGTCAATTCACTGGCGGGCCAGCACCGGCGCGAGCGCCACGCCGGTGTGGGTGCGGCGCTTCACCACGTCCTCTGGAGAAGCACTGGCCACCACGCGCCCACCGGCGCCACCGCCCTCAGGCCCGAGGTCAATGATCCAGTCGGCCTCGGCGATCACATCCAGGTCATGCTCGATCACCACCACGCTGTGGCCGCCGTCCACCAGCCGGTGCAGCACGCGTATCAGCTTCTCGACGTCGGCCATGTGCAGGCCCACGGTGGGCTCGTCCAGCACGTAGAGCGTGTGGGGCGCCTTCTGGCCCCGGCGGGTCACGTCGTCACGTACCTTGGACAGCTCGGTCACCAGCTTGATCCGCTGCGCCTCGCCGCCCGAGAGGGTCGGGGAGGGCTGGCCCAGGGTCAGGTAGCCCAGGCCCACGTCCTTCAGAAGTTGCAGCGGGTGGCTGATGGAGGGCATGGAGGCAAAGAATTCGACCGCCTCGTCCACCTCCATCTGCAGCACGTCGCCGATGCTCTTGCCGCGCCAGGTGACGGCCAGGGTCTCGGGGTTGAAGCGCGCGCCGTGGCAGGCCTCGCAGGGCACCTTCACGTCCGGCAGGAAGCTCATGGCGATGGTGCGCATCCCCTGGCCCTCGCAGGTGGGGCAGCGCCCTTCGCCGGTGTTGAAGGAAAAGCGCCCCGCCGCATAGCCGCGGGCCTTGGCCTCCAAGGTGTCGGCAAAGAGCTTGCGGATCGTGTCCCAGAAGCCGATGTAGGTGGCGGGGCAGGAGCGCGGCGTCTTGCCGATCGGCGTCTGGTCCACCTCCAGCACGCGGTCGATCTCCTGGTAGCCGGTGAGCGCGGCACAGCCGACCCAGGCCGGGTGCTTGCCGCGGTCGTCGGCGTCGCGGCCGGCCTTGGTGCTGCGTTGCTGCACCGCCATCTGCACGTTGTGCAGCAGCACGTCGCGGGCCAGCGTGGACTTGCCCGAACCCGAGACGCCGGTGACGGCCACCAGGCGGCGCAAGGGCACGTCGACATCCACCTGCTGCAGGTTGTGCAGGCTGGCGCGACGCAGGTGCAGCATGCCCTCGGGGCGGCCGCGACGCGGCTGCAGCGGGTGCCGGATCGCATGCAGCAGGTAGCGGCCGGTGAGCGAATCGCCGTTCGCCGAGAGCTCGGCGGCGGTGCCCTGGGCCACGACACGCCCTCCCCGCTTGCCTGCGCCGGGGCCGATGTCGATGATGTGGTCGGCCCGGCGGATGGTGTCCTCGTCGTGCTCCACCACCACCAGGGTATTGCCCTTGCCGCCCAGCTTGTGCAGGGCGTTCAAGAGGATCTGGTTGTCGCGGGCGTGCAGGCCGATGGTGGGCTCGTCCAGCACGTAGCACACGCCCTGCAGGTTGGAGCCCAGTTGGGCCGCCAGGCGGATCCGCTGCGCCTCGCCGCCCGAGAGCGTGGGCGCGCCGCGATCGAGCGTGAGATAGCCCAGGCCCACTTCCTCCAGGAACTCCAGGCGGCTCTTGATCTCGGGGATCAGGTCGCGGGCGATGCCCTGCTCCCGCCCCGAGAGCACGCCCTCCAGCTGCAGGCCCTCGATCCAGCGGCGCACCTCGATCACCGAGAGCGCCGCGATGTCGGCGATCCCCACGCCGTTGAACTTCACGCTGCGCGCCTGCGCGTTCAGGCGCGTGCCCTGGCAGCTGGGGCAGGTCTCGTCGCTGACGTCCTCCACCTCGGGTTCGGCGAAGGTCTGCTCGCGGCCCTTGTTGTCCTCGGCCTGCAGGGTCTCGTCATAGGCGCGGCGCTGATCCCGGGTGAGCTTGGCGCCCGTGCCCACGCAATCAGGGCACCAGCCGTGCTTGCTGTTGTAGGAGAAGAGGCGCGGGTCCAGCTCCGGGTAGGAGGTGCTGCACACCGGGCAGGCGCGGCGGGTGGAGAACACCTCCACCTGGCCGATGTGGTGGTGGCTGCCGGTGCCCAGTTGCATGGCCGTGCGCAGGCCGTCCAGGGGCGCCAGCACATGCAGCACGCCCTTGCCGTGTTCGAGGGCCACGGGCAGCAGCTCGCGCAGCATCGCCTCGTTCTCGGGGCGCACGATGAAGTCGCCCACCGGCAGTTCCACCGTGTGCTCCTTGAAGCGGTCCAGGCGCGGAAAGCCGGTGGTGGGCAGGAAGTTGCCATCCACCCGCAGGTGCGAGTAGCGGCGGCCGCGCGCCCAGTCGGCCAGCTCGGTGTAGACACCCTTGCGGTTCATCACCAGCGGCGCGAGCAGACCCACATGCTGGCCGCGATGGCGCTTCAGGATCTGCGCGGCGATGCTGTCCGGCGTCTGCGGCCGCACCTCGGCGCCGTCCTTCACGCAGTGTTGAATCCCGAGCTTCACATAGAGCAGGCGCAGGAAGTGCCAGACCTCGGTGGTGGTGCCCACCGTGGACTTGCGCCCGCCGCGCGAGAGCCGCTGCTCGATGGCCACCGTGGGCGGAATGCCGTAGACCGCGTCCACCTCGGGCCGGCCCGCCGGCTGCACGATGCTGCGGGCATAGGCATTGAGCGACTCCAGGTAACGGCGCTGACCTTCGTTGAACAGGATGTCGAATGCGAGCGTCGATTTGCCCGAGCCCGAGACGCCGGTGATCACGCTGAAGCGGTTGTGCGGGATCTGGACGCTCAGGGACTTGAGGTTGTGTTCGCGGGCATTGACGATCTCGATCGCCTCGACGCGCGCGGGTGCTGCGGTACGTGCCGGGGCACTGGCGTCAACCGCTGCGGGCTCGGCCGCGCCCAGGGTGCCGTCGTATTCACGCAATGCACGGGCGGTGTGCGACGTGGGATGCTGCTTCACCTCCTCGGGCGGCCCTTCGGCCACCAGCAGGCCGCCGGCATCGCCGCCCTCGGGGCCCAGATCGATCAGCCAGTCGGCGGCTCGGATCACGTCGAGGTTGTGCTCGATCACGACCAGCGAGTGCCCGGCCTCCAGCAGCTTGCGCAGGGCCCGCATCAGCTTGGCGATGTCGTCGAAGTGCAGGCCGGTGGTGGGCTCGTCGAAGAGGAACAGCGTGCCGCGCGTGGCCAGGGGCTGCGGGCTGCGGCGGCTGGCGGCCTCGGCCAGGAAACCCGCGAGCTTCAGGCGCTGCGACTCGCCTCCCGAAAGTGTGGGCACGGGCTGGCCCAGCTTCACGTACTCGAGGCCTACGTCCACGATGGGCTGCAGGGTGCGCACCACCTCGCGGTCATTGGCAAAGAGCTGCACCGCCTCGCTCACCGTGAGTTCGAGCACGTCGGCCACGCTCAGGACACGCGGATGCACCGCGCCCAGCGCCTGGCGCTCGATGGTGACCTCCAGGATCTCCGGGCGGTAACGCCGGCCGTCGCAGTCGGGGCAGCGCAGGTAGACGTCGGAGAGGAACTGCATCTCCACATGCTCGAAGCCCGAGCCGCCGCAGGTGGGGCAGCGGCCGTCGCCGCTGTTGAAGCTGAACTTCGACGCGGTGTAGCTCCGCTGGCGCGCCAGGGGCGCGGTGGCGAAGATCTCGCGGATCGCGTCCCAGGCGCCCACGTAGCTCACCGGGTTGGAGCGCGCGGTCTTGCCGATGGGAGACTGGTCGACGAACACCACGTCGCCCAGGTGGTCGGCGCCGAGCAGGCGGTCGTGGCGACCGGGCGCGTCGGTGGACTTGCCGAACTGGCGCAGGAGCGCGGGGGCGAGGATGTCCTGGATCAGGGTGGACTTTCCCGAGCCGGAGACACCGGTGACGCACACCAGCCGCTGCAGCGGAAATTCCACCGAGAGGTTATGCAGGTTGTGTTCGTTCGCGCCCTCCAGGATCAGGCGCGGCGTGGAATCGGTGACGAGGCGCTTGAACCCCATGCCGACCTGCCGGCGCCCGCCGAGGTAGGCGCCGGTGAGGGTGTCGGCGCTGCGCAGGGCGTCGGTGGTGCCGTCGAAGACGATCTGCCCGCCCCGCTCGCCAGGCCCCGGGCCCATGTCGATCATGCGGTCGGCGGCCAGCATCACCGCCGGGTCGTGTTCGACCACCACCAGCGTGTTGCCCGCATCGCGCAGGCGCTTCATCGCTTCGGTGATGCGGTGGATGTCGCGCGGATGCAGGCCGATGCTGGGTTCATCCAGCACGAAGAGGGTGTTCACGAGGGACGTGCCCAGCGCGGTGGTGAGGTTGATCCGCTGCACCTCGCCCCCGGAGAGGGTGCGGCTCTGGCGATCCAGGGTGAGGTAGCCGATGCCCACGTCCACCAGGTATCTCAGGCGGGTAGTGATCTCCTCGAACAGGAGCTTGAGCGCCTGCGCGTCCTCGCCATGGGGCAGGGCCAGCCGGGCGAAGAAGGTACGCAGCCGGTCGATCGGCAGCATCATGAGGTCATGCAGCGACAGGCCCGGCAGGGCCTCGAGCTGGGCGCGGGTCCAGTCCACGCCCACCGGCATGAAGCGCTGCGCGGGCGGCAGCGCGGCGTCGGCATCCTCCTTGGAGCCCAGGCGCCACAGCAGGCTCTCGGTCTTCAGGCGCGCGCCGCCACAGGTCTCGCAGGGCGTGTAGCTGCGGTACTTGGACAGCAGCACCCGGATATGCATCTTGTAGGCCTTGCTTTCCAGGTACTGGAAGAAGCGCTTGATGCCGTACCACTGCTTGTTCCAGTTGCCCTCCTTGAAGCCGGGCGTGCCATCGAGCACCCAGGCCTTGTGTTCGGGCGTGAGCTTGTACCAGGGCGTGTCGCGCGGGATGCCGGCCGCCTCGGCGTGGCGCATCAGGTCGTCCTGGGCCTCGGCCCAGGCGGGCGTCTGGATGGTCTTGATCGCGCCGGCGCGCAGCGTGAGCTTGTCATTGGGAATGACCAGACCCCAGTCGACCCCGATCACGCGCCCGAAGCCCCGGCAGGCCTCGCAGGCGCCCACCGCGCTGTTGAAGGAGAACATCGAGGGCAAGGGGTCGGCATAGCGGATGTCGCTGTCCGGGCAATGCAGGCCAGTGGAGAACTTCCAGACCTCCCACACGTCCTCGCCCGTCTGCGCGTAGACCGCGAGGCGGCCCGCGCCGCGCTTGAGGGCGACTTCGATCGCCTCGATGACGCGGATCTTTTCCGCGCCCTGCAGCCGCAGGCGGTCGGCCACGACATCGAGCACCTGACGGGGTCCGGTGGGCGTGGCCACCTCGCGCTGCGCCTGCACCCGCGTGAAGCCGCTGGCCGCCAGCCACTGCTCCACCTCCTCGGGCGTGGTGCTGGCGGGCAGTTCCACCGGAAAGGTGATCACGAGGCGCGGGTCGTCGGCCTGGGTGCGCGCCTTGAGCTGCGCGTAGATGGTCTCGGGCGAGTCGTGCCGCACGGGCTGCGCGGTCTGGCGGTCAAAGAGCTGCGCGGCGCGGGCAAACAGGAGCTTGAGGTGGTCATTGAGCTCCGTCATCGTGCCGACGGTGGACCGCGAGGAACGCACCGGGTTGGTCTGGTCGATGGCGATGGCAGGCGGCACACCCTCGACACGGTCGACCGCGGGCTTGTCCATACGGTCCAGGAACTGGCGGGCGTAGGCGGAGAAGGTCTCCACATAACGGCGCTGGCCCTCGGCGTACAGGGTGTCGAAAACCAGGCTGGACTTGCCCGATCCACTCGGGCCGGTGACGACCGTGAGTTCACCGGTGCGCAGGTCGAGGTCGAGGTTCTTCAGGTTATGTTGCCTGGCGCCGCGGATGCGGATCAATCCCTGGGTCATACAGCCGGTCTTTCACAGTGAAGGCCAAACATTCTAGGGATCGGTCCGCGCT
>JACCDW010899501.1_pt1 | contig 13650 bp, 18 predicted proteins | sample 7449781 | NCBI WGS metagenome assembly JACCDW01 (sample SAMN15323449, study PRJNA562643) | freshwater metagenome | isolation source: river surface water | place: USA:Blue River Watershed | collected 2017-08-18 | reverse complement strand
CATATGGCGGCGGCGGTGGCGGTTATGAAAGTGCTGGTGGAAACTCACCTGGTTATGGAGCTGATGGTGACGTAAGAATCATATGGGGCCAGGGAAGATCGTTCCCGTCTACTAATACGGGAGATGTATAATTATGTCATCAAACGAATTGACCCTTATTATTAGACTACAAGATGGGGAACCATTTGAACATCCGATACACATAGATAACTTTACTCAAATTTTTCCTGAAATAGATGTTAACAATTTGCCTCCAGAATTTGCTAAATTTGAAAGAGTTAGAGCACCGTCATTGGGTGTTTATGAAAAAATAAACAATGTTTCTTATGAATTAGGTCCTGATGGTATTTACCGAGACACATATACTGTTGTTTCTATGTCGGGAACCGAAATTCAAGAGAAGCAAAATGATGTTATTTCTTATTGGAACGACGATCCATATACCCCTAAATCTTGGATATTTGATGAAGATATCTGCTCATTTGTTCCCCCTGTACCTTATCCAACAGAAGATGGAAAAAATTATTATTGGGACGAAAGTTCTACGTCTTGGAAAACTGAATAAGTAACAAGTGATCAATGTATTTTTGTTAGATTATTACACTCGTCTCCGCGAGTGGTTCAAACTAAAAGAAAACTTAAGTGATCAAGACTTATCTACTATTTGTGTAGAGGTAGATAGATTTTGGCAACGAGTGCCTATTAGCAATCATTATCTACACCCGGACGATATTGAAGATTGGCCAAATCCTTGGGAACTTATCAACGATAACAACTATTGTTATTATGCTAGAGCTTTAGGAATGGTGTACACACTATTGCTATTGGGTATAAAAGACATTGACTTTGTGGAAGCTTTAGACGATAATAAAGAACATGTTGTATTAGTCCTGGTAGACAACGCAAAATATGTATTGAATTACTGGCCCGAGTCAGTATTAAATATCAATCTATCAGACTTTACATTCGTAAAGAATATCAGTATTAGTTCATTAAAAAAGAAAATAGGCGAAGAATGAATAATGTAAGAAAACGATCAGGCAATACAGAACCCTTAGCCCTGGAAAAGTGGCAACAGCAAGTAACTAAGGTTTGCAATGGCACTGCCGATGTAAGCCAATCTATGATAGAAATTAAAGCACACCCGCATTTTTATGATGGCATCACTACTAGAGAGATTGATGAAATCACTCTTAGAGCTATTGTAGATTTGATTGATGTAGAACAGAATCCTGACGTTGGACATGTTAACTATCAGTATGTCGCCGGTAGACAACGACTCAGTATGCTTCGTAAAGATGTATACGGAGACTATAACCCACCATCATTGTATGAGATTGTAAAGAAGAACGTCTCGGTGGGCCTTTACACTCCTGAACTTCTTGAATGGTATTCCGAAGACGATTGGAATAAGATGGAAGAATTCATCGACCATGAGAAGGATGAGGAGTACTCATACGCAGCAATTGAACAAATGATTGAAAAATATCTTGTTCGCAATAGAGCTACTAAGGAAATCTATGAAACTCCTCAGGTTCGCTATATGGTTGCAGCAGCAACCGTCTTCCATATGGAAGAAGCTAGCAAGCGTCTTAAATTCATCAAAGAATATTACACGGCAGCAAGCGATGGTCTTTTCACTCTCGCTACTCCTGTGCTAGCTGGTCTTGGTACTCCCACTAAGCAGTTTAGTAGCTGCGTACTTATCCGCAGTGACGATGATTTAGATTCGATTTTCGCTTCTGGAGAAATGATGGCTAAGTATGCTAGCAAAAGAGCTGGCATTGGCTTAGAAATCGGCAGGCTTCGCTCCCTCGGTTCGCCTATCCGAGGGGGCGAAATCATGCATACTGGTATGATTCCGTTTCTAAAGAAGTGGTTCGGTGACTTGCGGTCTTGCTCACAGGGCGGCATCCGCAATGCTAGTGCTACTGTGTTCTACCCTATCTGGCATCACCAGTTTGACGACTTGATCGTTCTTAAGAACAATCAGGGTACGGAAGAAACTCGTGTTCGTCATATGGACTATGGTGTTGTTTTAAGTGCATTCTTCTGGAGACGATTTAAGAACAAAGAGAACATCACGTTCTTCGATCCAAACGAAGTGCCTGATCTTTACGAAGCATTTTATAAGGACACTCAAAAGTTTGAAGAACTTTATGTGAAGTATGAAAAGCGTAAGGATTTACGTAGGAAGGTAATGAGTGCTGAGGAAGTCTTCAAGGGAGGAATTCTCAAGGAACGCACTGACACGGGTAGAATCTATCTCGTGTTCATCGATAATGTTATGAGTCAAGGTCCGTTCGATCCTGAATATCATACAATCTATCAAAGCAACCTTTGCTGCGAGATTCTTCTTCCCACAAAGCCCTTCAAGCGTTTAGACGATCCAGAAGGTCGTATCGCACTTTGTACCCTCGGGAGTATGAATTGGGGTGCATTTAGAAATCCAGAAGATATGCGTAGAGCATGTCGTATTCTGTTGCGTAGCTTGAATAACATTCTTGATTATCAGGATTTCTTGTCAATTCAATCTAAGCTATCTAACGAAGATATCAGACCAATTGGCATAGGTGTTACCAATCTTGCATATTGGCATGCTAAGCGTGGCTTCAAGTATGGCGAAGCAGAAGCACTACAAGAAACTAAGAGTTGGATGGAGCATCAGGCTTACTATCTAACCGAAGCAACTGTTGAACTTGCTAAGGAACGCGGTAAGTGCAATGACAGCGATAGAACTCGCTATGGTCAGGGTATTTTCCCTTGGGAACTTAGAGCAAAGGCTGTAAACACTCTTGCTAACTTTACTCCTGAACTTGATTGGGAAACATTACGTGCCGAGATTAAGGAACATGGTGTTCGCAATGCTACATTGATGGCTATTGCTCCTGTTGAATCAAGTAGTGTTGTCATCAACTCAACAAACGGTATTGAAATGCCCATGGCACTGATTTCTACCAAAGAATCAAAGGCTGGGTCATTTGTGCAAGTTGTTCCAGAATATCAGAAATTGAAGAACAAGTATCAATTGATGTGGGAACAGACTGATTGCGTCGGATACATTAAGACTGCTGCTGTTTTGGCCGCTTATGTTGACCAATCAATCTCGACTAACACATTCTATAACCCTGCTCACTTCCCAGAGCGTAAAGTACCAACAACACTTATCGCAAAGAACTTGATGCAGGCGCAACTATGGGGACTCAAGACCTTCTATTACTCATTGATTAATAAGAAGGGCGCAAAAATGCAGGACGAAGAACAAGTAGAAGCTCCTTTAGAAGTTATCGACTTTTTCGAAGAAGATGCAGACTGTGAAAGTTGTAAGTTATAAATCATGTTAGAAACAATTTGTGATATTTTAAAGGATGCCTATGCTCGTAACTGGATTACTAGCAGAGACGGTAACATCAGCCTCCGTGATTTTGATAAAGATCACTTCTTCATCACTCCTAGTGGTGTTAGAAAGCAGACGTTGCAACCAGATCAATTTAAGAAGATTGGGTTAAATGAGAACGGCTGGGAAGTTTTGCCTTACACTGCTATATCTAGTGAGTTACAGCCAAGTGGCGAGATTCCCTTACACTATGGATTGCAAAAAGAATTAGGTCAACATCGTTTAGCTGGTATTCGTGTGGTAGTTCATGTCCATCCTACGTATTGTGTTGCTGCAATGCACGCCGGCATTAACTTAAACGAGCTAGTGACACACTTCCCTGAGTTAGGGAGATATACTAAGGTTGCTCCAAATGTTGGAGATGTTCCCCCGATCAGTGAGGAACTTGCTACACAGTGTCATACTAATTTAGGACTTGACAGTGACGGCAACATTTCATATGACATTGTAGGCATTAAGGGTCACGGAGTAGTTGCAATTGATACTAGCCCGTGGCGAGCATATGAACATATTGAACGTTTAGAGCATATTTGTAAAATCGTATTAGCATCGGGGAATTATTAAATGAGTAAAAGTCAGTACAACTTAACTACTAAAACAGACTACCTTAATCGTAAGATGTTTCTTGATCCTGCGGGTCCAGTGACGATTCAGCGTTTTGAAGAAGTCAAGTATAACAAGATTGCTGATTTTGAAAAGACCGCACGTGGGTTCTTCTGGGTTCCGGAAGAAGTCAGTTTGACAAAGGACGCACAAGATCACAAAGAATCAAGCGATGCAGTAAAGCATATCTTTACTAGCAATCTATTGCGTCAGACCGCACTTGATAGTTTGCAGGGTAGAGGCCCTTCGCAAATCTTTACCCCTGTTGTATCATTGCCTGAATTAGAAGCATTAGTATACAATTGGACATTCTTTGAGACGAACATTCACAGTCGTAGTTACAGTCACATCATTCGTAACATTTACAATGTGCCCAAAGAAGTCTTTAACTCTATCCATGACACACAAGAGATTGTTGACATGGCTTCAAGCATTGGTGACTACTATGACAAGTTGCATGTACTTAACTGCAAGAAGGAAGCTGGCATTGATGTATCAGAAGAAGAACATATCAAGGCAATCTATCTAGCACTTCACGCAAGCTATGCACTTGAAGCTTTCCGCTTTATGGTGTCGTTTGCCACAAGCCTTGCAATGGTTGAGAACAAGATTTATATCGGTAACGGCAATATCATTTCTCTCATTCTACAAGACGAATTATTGCACAAGGGGTGGACTGCATTCTTGATCAATCAAGTTGTCAAGGAAGATCCTCGTTTTGCTAAGGCAAAGATTGAATGCGAAGAAGAAGTGTTGCAGATTTACAAGGATGTTATCCGTGAAGAAAAGGAATGGGCAGACTATCTCTTCCAGAAGGGCCCAGTCATTGGTCTAAACGCTGCGATTCTTAAGGACTTTGTTGACTATACTGCTGTTGGTGCGTTGAAGGATATCGGCATCAAGTACTGGAATCCTGCGCCAAAGACTACTCCTATTCCCTGGTTCAAGAAGCACAGTGACACTAGCACTAAGCAGACTGCACTACAAGAAAACGAATCGACTAATTATGTAATCGGCGTTATGAGTGACGTTCTAGATTACGACGAACTACCAAGCTTATAAGGAGAAAAAGAATGAGAGCTATTGTATGGAGTAAAGATCACTGCCCCTATTGTGTGCAGGCAAAGACATTGCTGAATCAAAAAGGTATTCAGTTTGAAGAAAGAAAAATCGGTGACGGGTGGACAAAGGAACAGTTGTTAGAAGCAGTTCCGAACGCTCGTACTGTCCCTCAAATTTTCCTCGACGGAGAACTCGTCGGTGGATTTACGGAACTTCGTGCTAAGTTTTTAGCAGAAGCAGCATAAGAAAGAAAAATAATGAATAATATTACGATTGGAGAGACCTACACGTTTAAGCTTACGAGCGGCGAAGAAGTGGTAGGAAAAGTTATTGCAGTTGAAGAACATCTTGTATCACTAAAGGATCCAGTTTCAGTTGCTCCTGGTCCTCAGGGTTTGGGTTTGATGCAGAGTATGTTTACTGCTGACCCCAAGGATCCTGCAAGACTAAATATTAATAACGTAACTATCTTTGCATTGACTGATGAAAGTGTTAAGGCAAAGTATATCGAAGCAACTACCGGAATAGTAGTTCCTGATAAGAAGTTGATTTTAGGATAATACATGGCCAAACTTAGTAGAATAGGTGATACAAATTTAGTTGGAGGAAAAATAATTCGCGGTGCAGCTACAGTGTTCGCAAATGGAATTCCTGTAGGGTTACATGTGAGTCCGATCACTCCTCATCCAGCTGGCCCTAAACACAAGGCATCGGTTACTGTAACTGCTAGCCCTACAGTGTTTGTTGAAGGGCAACCTGTTCTACGAGTTGGGTCAATTACTACTTGCGGTCACGTAATTGTTACCGGTAGTCCTACTATAGATGTACCGTAAAGAAGATCATGGCAAGCACAGGAAAAAATAGTCCTTTAGGAGTAAACGTAACCGGAGCTTACATGAACAATACTGGGCTTAGAATTAACCCAGTAGCACAATCCTATATGGGAGTAAGTAAAAAGAACTCTGCATACAGTTTTGGATCCTGTGTCAGCGGAACATGTCTGAGACTACTAACTTTAGCTATCAATGATGCTTATAATAGAGGGCAGGTATTAAAAACTCCTGCTGGTACTAGTGTATACGATAACCTTATTTCAATTGGTTCGTCTTCTATTCCTGCCTTAGGTAATGCTAAGCCGCCTACGTATTTGCCAGTAGATCCGGCAAATGTTTGGGCTAGGCCAAACGCTACTACAACCATAGCTTCTTTTGCAGAACAATATGGAAGACAGACAGGATATTCTAATGCATTACCCGGCCCAGCGACATCAGGGTTTGGTAACTACGATGGATCATATGGAGATCCTCTACAAGGGTATGGAGTAACCGACCAAAAGCAAAATGCTACTTGGTATCCATATAATATGACTAATCCAAACCATAGCATTACCCAGTGGGGATGGATTCGTTGCCACGCACTACAAGCTTGGAATGAATTCAATTGGGACGGTATGGTTGTTGACCCCAATGATCCTAGTCTTCCGGCATACCTACAAGGCTACCAAGCACCTAATTATACGGAATTTTTATCTAGTATAAATTCTGGTCAAGGATATATTGAACAAGCGAATAAAGCTATTCTAGCAACAAGCAACGCAACATCATTCTTGGATGGTACTTACAGTAACATGAACGATTTGATCAGTGCAGACATTACAGGCGTGAGCTTGTCTACTATTGCGTTTGGCACGGATTTAGAGAATTTGGGTATGGCTATGGATCTAGCCACGATTGACTCATTTGGGTTACCCTCTAATCTGTTGCGTGTATTAGGAAATCAAGGTGCAATAACACAGGACCTAAGCTTAGTATTACTTGCATCAGGATTAACAAGCGTAGAGATTTCTGATATTGTCGAAGGTGTGATCGGCAATCCTACCGAAGACCAAGAACGAAAAATTTATGGTGCATTCTTGATGATGACGGGCGAAAACTTAAGAGGGATAATAGCACCTATACAATGTAAAACTAAAGGTTTAGCTACTTTAGCTGATTTATTAGACGTTCAAAAAATGTTCCCTAATAGCTATCAGTCATTGACAGTCCCTATGTACAATGCTGCTCCTGGACCAACAAATAGTAAAACCTATTATCTGATATATGATGGCACTAGTGTTAATCCCGCACTAAAAACTCCTGCAATGAAAGAGTATGTCGGAACACTAACTCCGTCAGGCACTCCTCCTATCTATGAAACCAGTACTATTCCTGCTAATTATAGAGAAATTCCTACAGGATTTGACTCATATCTAGCCGGCATTCTTCCTGAAAGTCAAGCATTAGCAGCAGGTGCATTTTCTTTTACTATGCGACAAATTAATAGCATTGAAACGTTTGATGTTCAACAGTTTGCTAAAGTAGTAAAGGGTATGGAAAATGTTAGTGATCTTCCGTTAACGAACGGAACAAGTAAGCCCACTAATCAACAAATGATTGATCAAAGTATTGCAAAAGGATCTTTAGGTACTGGACCTTATGGTAGCTATACTATGAGTGATTTATTTGGTTGTATGACCGGTCTCCCTTACCCTTGGAAGTTGATTAAAGATAGAATCAATCAACTTGAAACCCGTAGTCTGTACAACATTTACCAAGAATTATATCTAGCTGTTACTTGGGAAGGTGCTGTGTTAGCATTTACCCTCGGTAGTAACTCTCCTAGTGACTATTTTATTAGTAGTATTTCTATAGTAGATTCGGGCGGGGGATATGGACGAGGAGGGGCACCTGCCCCTACGATTACATTGCCTTATGGTGCAAGCGCAACCTGCACTATTGGTACAGATCCTAATAACGTAGATACATTTGGTAGACTTACTGGAGTAACTTTATTGTCAGGCGGTAGTCATTCGAATGACAGTGGTTGGTATGCAAACATAGAATGCCCACCTACAGCAGGGTTGCCGATAACGTCTAGCGGTGAGATAGCAACGGGCGGAACAAATACTGCTAGTGGAACAACCGGCTGGTCTGAGCCAATGAATCAGGTGGTTTCTTCTTATATAGGACAGGCAAATACTGAAATTTCTGCTATACTTCAACGCAATCCTGAAATTTCTAGGTATCTTAATACATATTGGAACACAATGGGAACTCAGCTTTTAATTGAGCAACGAACCCGATATAAAGCGTTCGCCCCTGTTTCAGTACCAAAAGACATGTTTAGCAATCCTTATCCTAGTACATTATTAGGATTGATTGATAGTATTCCTCAGTTAGCTCAGCTTACCGAACCACACATGGCTGCACAAACACTCGAAGCGATTTCAGATACTTCTTCGGTAGGTGGACAAAGTGCAATCGCAATGATGAGGCAAGAACGAAACCAGGCTAGACTACAATTGTTAGGTATTGAACAAGATAACAATATTCCTGATACATTATCTGACAATGAAGCAAAGCAATTGACTACTAATGGAACATTGCCAGGAGCAGTAACAGGCATAAACGGATACACCAACCCTGCTTGGCCATCAAATGTATTGTCAAATCAAGATGTTTCTCCTGTTCCCGGAGGAACATATATACCTACAGATAATAACTTCGATGATCTACCGACTGGATTCCAAAGCAGGGATCAAGTTGCACCCGGTGATATAACGCCTATTATCGAAAATGTTCCTTATCCAGCAGTAGGTCCTCTTGTTCCTGTTGGACCCAACTTAACTGAAGACCCATACGGCGACGGCCCCGTCATTATTCAGCCTGCTCCGGACTACGACCCAACTAATTTACCTCCCAATCTAGATCCAAGATTTATACGTAGTACGCTATTACCAGCGGTTCCCACTGTCAAGGAAGCTATCGATAGAGTCATTGAATGCAATTGTGATTGCTGGATTGGCTAAAAAACTTGACAGTCCCTATAATATAATATATACTATACACAATAAAGGAAATTTATGTCATATTTATTTACTAGCGAAAGTGTGTCGGAAGGACATCCGGACAAAGTAGCAGATGCAATTAGTGATAGCATTCTAGACTTGTTCATGAATGCGAAGGATCCATCTCTGAGATGTGCCTGTGAAACATTAGTTACCACTGATCAAGTAGTGGTAGCTGGCGAATATAAGGGAGAACTTGATCCTTTAGACGTTGACTATCTTATTCGTAGAGCAATTAAAAATATCGGATATGAGCAAGAAGGATTTCATTGGCAAACAGTGCAGATTGCTAATCTTATGCATGGACAAAGTCCTGATATTGCATTAGGTACTGATAATTTTGGAGCAGGTGATCAAGGACTTATGTTTGGCTATGCAACTAGTGAAACAGAAAATTACATGCCATCAGCAATCTACTATAGTCATAAAATTGTAGAGGCTCTTTCGGTTTTACGAAAAACTGGAAATGCTCCTTGGCTAGGACCTGATGCTAAGAGTCAGGTTACAGTAGAATATAATGATGATAACACTGTAAAGCGTATTGATAAGATCGTTTGTTCTACTCAACACCATCCTGATCTTGACATCAACGATTTGCGTAAGGTAATCGAAGAATTTATTCGTGAACTTCTCCCTAAGGATTTACTAGATGAAGATACAAAGTTCTTAATTAATCCAACTGGTAGATTCGTGATTGGTGGTCCAGATGGCGACACCGGTCTTACAGGACGCAAGATTATCGTAGACACGTACGGCGGCTACGCACCACATGGCGGCGGCGCCTTCAGCGGCAAGGATCCAACTAAGGTTGACCGCAGCGCAGCATATATGGCTCGTTATCTTGCTAAGAACATTGTTGCTAGTGGAAAAGCTAAGTGGGCGCAAGTTCAGCTTAGCTATGCAATTGGTGTAGAAGAACCAACTAGCTTATATGTTGACAGTGACGGTGAAAGCAGAGATATTGAACTATGGCTTCGTGAGAATGTAGACCTTACTCCTAAGGGTATTATTGATCGGTTTGACTTATTCAGACCAATCTACACTTCTACTACCAACTATGGACATTTTGGAAAAGATTATCTTCCATGGGAAAAAGTTGATCTTTTTTAAAATAATCGGTTGACATTGGTTGCCCGTTTTGCTATAAAAGATATATAGCAAGAGCGAGGAGCTTTTTATGTTTCAGGTTGGTGATCTTGTCCGGGGCTTTGAATACAACGAAGCCGGCGAAGAAGTTGAAGTGATCGGCACTTATGTTGCCACCACTGACGACCCCGAAGAATATATTCAGGATATCATCATCAAGACCGCCGATGGTCGCACTGTTTACATCGATGAACAGGTCGCTCGTCCTTACACTCCCGAAGTTAAGTGGACCCTCGCTAAAGTTCTTGATGGTTTCGCTGGCCTCCCCAGCGAAAAGTATCACACCTTTGCCGTCAAGAAGAACGGCGAAGTCGTTGGTCAGCTTAAGTGGAAGTATCGTCCCAAGAACGCAGGTGGTTATGCTTGGCAGGGCCTTCTGTTTAAGAGCAAGAAGCACTTTGGCATGGATGTGTCGTTCTTTGATAAGAACAAGCAGAACGTCCTCAACTGGTTCAAGGAGTACAACTAATGACTAAGGAAGAATTCTACGAATACGTGTTGTCGTTTTATAATGGCAAGGATGGTATTTATCCTGACATTGACGCTACATACGCAGAAGTAGTTGATGCGACTCGTAAGCTTGATCATATGTATCATAGTCACGGAGACGAACCCGTTTATGACAGTATTGACCGTGAGCGTGTCCGCGACTTTATTTTAGAAAGTCGCGGATAATGCTTGAACCTAGTGCAGAACTTGCATTACGAGATATGTCTCGTAGACTACTTGTTCTTATGGAGCAGGTAGGAAACGGTGAGTTGGTAGATACTGCACTGCTCGAAAAGCTTAATGAAGTTTCAGAATTCGTGTTTGCAAAATACCAAGAAGGTCAACAAATCACTAGTGAAGAACTTGCGTTGATGACCGATTTGTTGTGTTTGCTAGAAATGAGAACCACATTAATTTATCAAAATCCTCCAAAAAATTGATTTTTCGGTTGACTCTTACCCAAAACTAGTGTAGAGTTAATTATAAGCTGAGAAAACGGAGATACAATATGCTGGTCAAGGTTATTCATTTCGATGCTACTACGAATGCGCTTGATACTGTCGCAGTCGTGAACGTCCCCAAGCACCAGCTGGGCTTCAAGGAAGCTGAATTGGATGCATGTGAATATGCATTCGCTCGTACCCAAAACATCTTTGGTTCGTGGAGCATGGGCCCGACGTTTGAAGATGGTGAACATAACGAAGATTTCAGCGAGAATGTTGAAGTTGTAATGCCGCTTGTGACTATGATGGGTCGTAAGTATGGTCATCGTAGTTCAATGATTGGTGACCTCTTTGTTGTCAACGGTAACATCTATGTATGTGACACTTTCGGGTTCAAGCTTTATAAGGAACCTGTAACTCTGTGACTGATATGGATGAGTTATTCAAAAAATTTGAAGAACTCCGAAGGGACCGAAAGCAGGATCCCGAATGGCAAAAAAATAATCTTGAACACGATCTTCTAAGCACGGATTGGATAGTCACTCGTGCTAAAGAAGATTTGGTATATGCTCAAAACTTATATGCCGCGTTATGCAATAATCAGTTTGTAAAAAACGAAGTCTTTCCTATATTAAAAGAAGATTATTGGTCTTGTTCCTGGCGTTACGCTGGAGGAATCCTAGCTGATATGCGTGAAGAAGGAGATTACATGGACTACTACTGTAGTGGAAGTGGTGGTCCTACCGGTGATATGGGTGCTTCTGGATACTTGCCCGAAGGTGTAGTAGCAGATAATATAGAAGAAGATTTGAAAAAGCTTGGTTGGCTTATCATTCCTTATGATGACTAAATACTCATAGGAGATATGTTATGAATTTAAATCGTTTAGGTGCTGGAAGAAAGCTAATACAAAAAGTTGTTGAACAAGGCAACCTAAAAAATATGCGCTGGACAAAAGCGCAGCAATTAGCAGCATTAAATAATCAAAAGAACCCTCACAGCGTTAAATCAAGAACGGATAAATGAGCGACGACCGAAACAAAAAGGCAACACGCCTACAACGCACCGCCAATGCAATCAAAAAGCAAGTGCGTATTGCTAAAGCACTGGGTATGAACCATGTGCTAAAACAACCACACCGACTCGCAAAGCATCATGCACTAGACTGCGGCAATCCTGAATGTCTCGTGTGTCATTCAGAAAAGGTTTTCCGTAAGCCTACCCTCCAAGAAAAAAAGTTTATTGAGGCTCATAAAGGTGAAGACTCGTAGACACCACAACAATACCGGCTTTCGACAGATAAAGCGCGGCAAAACTTCAACCCAACTCAAACGCATATGCAAGAGATTGAAGCTGCCCTTCAAAGCGGGCAAACAAAACTCTTGACAATCCCCTAGCTACGTGCTATAACATAATCTTCGCTAACACTAAGGAGATACCCCGTGGGTAAGATTATCATTGGATTTATTTCACTTTTCCTCATTTTCTTTTTTGGGATTGATATTTTCAGAAAATTGACCAAGAAGGAAAAAATTAGCTTGACAAAGTGGGTCGGCTATAGTATATTGTGTACGTTACTAGCAACTATCGCTGCTGTAACAATCGTTCTACTCTTTTAAGGATCTAAAATAAAATGAATCGTATTGCTAAGGTTGCTGTTCTCGCTGGTCTCATGGCCACGACTGCTGCATGTACTCGTATTGAAACTGGTGAAGTTGGTGTCCGTCGTTCTTTTGACAAGACAATTGAAACTACTGAACTCCAGCCCGGTTCTATCAATCAGACAATCTTTGGTGACGTTCTCACCTTCCCGACTAAGGACGTTCAGGTTGATGTAAGTGACATGACTCCGCTTGCTAGCGACAACTCAACTGTTGCTGACTTTGATATGTCTGTTATCTATTCTATCAACCCGACTAGTGCTGCTGAAATCTATGTTGAAAAGAATCGCGGATTTCACGCTGAGACCGAAGATGGTGACACTCTGTTGATGTACAACTATGTTCGTCAGCTTGGTCGTAACGCTGCATACAAGGTTGCTCGTCGTTACGAGTCGCTTAAGATGGCAGATAACCGTGCTGAAATTGAACAGCTTGTTCGTCAGGAAATCGTTGCACAGCTTGCTAGCGAAAAGCTTGATGGCGCAATTTCAATCTCGCAGGTTCTTGTCCGTCAGGTTAAGCCTGCTGCAAATATTGTAGCATCGGCTAACTTGCTCGTACAGGCACAGAATGCTGAAAAGCAGAAGCAGGTTGAAGTTCGTACTGCAAAGCTTGAAGCCGAGCGTATCGCTGCTCTTAACGCTAACGCTGGTGCAACCAAGTACATGGAAGCAACCGCTCTTGTGACTATCGCCGAAGCTGTTAAGGAAGGTAAGGTTTCTACTATTATCGTTCCTTACGACTTCAAGGGTATTGTTAACGTTAAGTAAGGTTAAGCGCCCCTGAGGCTGAGTGGTTCACACGGGCTTCTAAAACCCATGATTGCAGGTTCAATCCCTGTCAGGGGCGCCAACTCTTTAAAGATGATAATATGATTGTAACCTATCTGCCCTGGCTAATGTCTGCCATGACAATTTGGATGACATTACTTGCTGGTAATAATAACAAGCACGCCTGGGCAGT
>JACCDW010581872.1_pt1 | contig 13650 bp, 12 predicted proteins | sample 7449781 | NCBI WGS metagenome assembly JACCDW01 (sample SAMN15323449, study PRJNA562643) | freshwater metagenome | isolation source: river surface water | place: USA:Blue River Watershed | collected 2017-08-18 | reverse complement strand
TGTACCAATGTAGAAATTGCCATTAACCTCATCGCGGATCTTGTAAATGCAAGAAACAGCTAGCAGAATTAGAATCGACTGTAGACCAAAAATTACGCGTTCGGCACCCAAAACTGCAGACAACCCATGCTGGAGTAACTCGAATGAAAAGTCACCCTCGTAGACACCGCCACCTTCAAGTGCCGCGCCATACACTGCAAGATCATTAAGCGAGACATAGCGGGCCGCCAAAATTTGCAGTCCTATTACAATAATTAATATAAATGCGTGAAAACGAAAGTTTGCACTTTTTTTCATGTGAGCTTACTGCTAAGTTTGTCCCCGAATGAGAATATAAATAGGACTAGCGTCATAGATACAACACTAATATACGCATCGGAGAAGGCTGTAGCCGCGACAAGCGTAGCTGCGAAAGACAAAAGTTGGGCAAATGTCAAAATGAAGAATTTTCGTCCGCGTAGTTTTTCTGTGTACCATGGTACCGCGGTAGTAGCAAGTATAGCGCAGACCAAAATCAAGGATGTGTCAGTTGAAAACTCAACTAGGTTCGCGAAGATGATCGCTAACGAACAAATTGCAGCAAAAACATGCAGGCGTAGTGTAAGTCCCTGATCATTAGATGGCACTGTATTTGTAAAGATTTTGTATCTAAATGCCAGCATAAGGCCCACCTGTGCAACCCTTGGCAAGCGCAGTGCATATTCGAATTCTTTTACAAAGGCAGCCCCAAGCATATGGTTGACAACGATCCGAAGCACAAAATCTTGGCAATTTGAGGTTAATAAATAGATAATTTCGTCCACCTTCAAAGCATGGCTTCCGACACGGAAAATGAGTTCTCGACGTAATACGAAGAGCACAATCGCACCAATTAAGACTAGGGTGAGGTCACGAGCAAAAAGAATCCAGATTGTTGCTTCAAGACTCAACTGTTCCCCAACTACGAAGATCAAGACGATGCAAAGCGCAAATAAGGCTCGAGGAATCAGCAAAAGGACCAGGATGATACTTTTGTAGCTCGATTCACAGAACACAAATACAACCGACTCTAACGCAGTCAGGCCAGCAAGTATGAAATAGAAACTATGAAAAGAACGATCCTGTATCATCGCGAAGGGCAGAGCAGCCGGCAAAGCGAGAATTAGAATTGCTGTAGTAAGTTGGGGTTGACGATTACCACCAGCAAAGTCGACTGTAGAGGAACTGAAAACTAGATTTGCAATGAAATAAATCGGATAGAAATCAGTGATCAAAGCGGCAAAGCTGTGATCATCCAAAGTCAGCGTCAGAAAAAGTATAGAAATAGTCTCGAGTACGCTTCGATATGCTGCACAGAACTTCACTGTGTCACTTTCTTAGTGATAAACAGTTCGAAGAATCCAACAACACTTGAGGTGACCCGTGGCAGAGTCACCCTAAAATTGGTAGTCAGGCGCCACATCCACTCGAGTCCCGATTTTCGCACAAAAGAAGGCGGAGATTTCTGAGTGCCGGCTAGAAACTCAACTGCAGCACCGACGCAAATAACATCTAGCTGGCTATCCAGTTCAACGACCTTCTGAGCAAGAAGGTCCTGATTAGGTGATCCTATACCCATTATCACTAATTTCCCCGTCGCGGCCTCGACGATTTCACGCGCAAGCTCAAGCAGATTTTCGTTGCTTACTATTGGCAAGACAATTGCCTTAAGGTAGCCCATTTGATGAAGAGCGTATGCTGTGGCATCGCTTGGCAACGCAAAGAAACACTCCTCTGGCGCCGTGTTCTTTAACTTTTCGGTGAGGTATAATCCGCCTGGCATGTAAATGTGTTCAATACCGAGGCAGGTCAATGCGAACTTGAGTAGCAACCCGTCCACAAAGAACTCACCCAGTTTTCGATCAAAACAAAACCCTTTCTCAAATAAATGCAGGAATGAATGATGGTTAACAAAATGTTTGGCCTTACAACGCTCCGACGGAAACTGGCGATCGGGCAAGAAGATATAGGTAAGCGACAGTGGCGTACTACGATTGCAGTCCATATAGTTGAAATCAAAGGTCATTCGACGCTATAAACGTGTACTGCTGGGCCCGGGTGAATTGTCTGTCGGCCTCAACACTGTCATAGGTTCTAATGACATCAGATAAATGGGCCACCACATCGGTTGCGGAAATCGTCGGATCATAGAGATTCACTAAGTAATGGCCCTTCAGACCTAAAAGGTACTCCGCGCCCGACATTCTCGCCCCGATAGTAATGCACTTGTTAACAGCCGCCTCTAGGTTAACAATCCCCGCGAGCTCGAGACTCAAGTTAATGTGGAAGGTGCTTTCCGAAAAGAGTGCCATGATTTCATCACGCGGCAGCGAGTCAAGGAAGCGTAAGTTATGACGAGCAGGCACAACACCCCAGCCTGAACCGACGACGAGAAATTCCAATTCTGGATGAAGTACAGAAAGGTCTTCGAAGATTTTTCTGTGAAGTGCGGGCAACTTAAAGTAAACGCGCCGAGATACGTGTATGACTTGTGGCTTCTTTTCCCTTGCAATAAAAGCCTCTTTCTTTATTTGAATAGCTGGCTTAACCCTTTTACTGCCAAATCGGGCCGCAAGAACTGGGTGAACAAATATCACGTTCATTTTCCGAATACGGTTTGAGATTGCGGCGTATATTACCTCGTATATGAAATAGTTGATCAACTTATTTATCAGGGGGAGAAACCGAACCTTGTACCAAGGCCCTTGTCCGCCGACCGGGCCAAAAAGAAAGTTTGTCGATGCATATACCATTTCCGGAACAGGTGTAAGTACCTGTGCAAAGTTAATATGGTGTATTTTCTTGCAAATGACACGCTTTTTTAAAAGTGCATAAACTTTAAGTGTCCAAAACAAGTAGTCAAAGCGGAATCCCATTGGGGTTTTGGGCTCATTCTTCCATCCGCATATACCCACGACTGCAATGCGACCGTCCTTGCGCTTATATTTGAATCGACCAATGATGCCGTCAATAAAATCGCCCTCAAGTTGATGATTGGCAGTAACAATATAGCTCTTCTTTCCAAGTGACCGAAAAGTATTTTCTCCCAGCAGCCACTCACTCCCTTTGTTGATTTTGAGCAGATAACAAACAAAAATCGTGTCGATCATCGATAGCCCCTGCGCAACAGGTACTTGTTAATTCTCTCAGCTCCGATCGAAATGAAAACGGCCTTAATTAACAGCCTCAACCTTGGTAGTAAAAATACGTCGAAACGCATATTCCTGCACGCCTGAATCAGCGTAGGGCGCGTACTCAGACCCCCATAATAGAAAATAGCGTATTGCCGCAAAAAGCGACTTACATCATATTTGGCTATCATTCGATTCATCCAATGCGCATCTGCGAAGATCTGGTACTTCTCGTCGAATAAAATCTCGCAGTCGTTAGGTGCGAAAAAGTTTTGATGGTTATCGCGACATCCACTCGCAACGAGCAACCCACCGTCAATAGCAAGAGTCGGAACGAACATATAGCAGGATTTTTCTGTTAGTTCACCAACTGGGATTGGAGTGCAAAGTTCGTCACCGCTATTAATAAAATTAATAAACTCCCCACCTGAATGAACAATACCTTTATTCATTGCATCATAAAGTGATGTATCTTCATTCATTATTAGCTTACTCCGTGCGCATAGTTTATGGAGCGCACTGATCTCGATGTCTGGTATACGCGCGACTACAACATGCTCAGTTTGCTCATCAAGTCGTGGATAGATTGAGTCTACTGTACGCACTAAATCTATCAGAGGTCCCTTATGAACCGTGACAATGGTAAGTTTGGGCCGCATTTGAACTTCTAGAACCAACCCTTTTGGCGCGCCTTCTTCAATCCTTTTATTATTTCACGCACATTAAGAGTTCGAATCGCCCGGTATGCAAGTTGTAGGTAAGTGGGTTCCCATCCATAAACCCAATTTGGATAACGATAGATCTTTGCCAGTTTTGAGCCATCCCATGGATGTGTTTCTCTACCAAAGGTAACCCGCGAGCCATCATACCCGCATGCAATCTTAAAGACATTCTGATCAATCTGCTTCAGGATCTCGAGGTTTGAAAACCGGAGTGGCTCATAAGAAGCCCTTTCGAGAATATAGTCATCAACAAAAAATAAGTTTGTGTTGGTGATTGCCACCAAAGAATAACCTCGCTTTTCCATCAGTGTATAGAACGACATGAAAGAATTGCCGACCGTGCTACCAATATCATTTTTGTAGTGTGTTAACGCTCCGAAGGTAGGATTGAACTCTACCACCAGTAATTTTGGCCGTACCTGCAAGTGTTCGACAATTGCAAGATCATAGCTGTCGATGTCGATGCTGAGAAGGTCGAGTTCTTTCAACCCTGCCTTTGCTAAGATTTGATCGACCGAATCCTCACCAGTCGGCTGCACAAAAGCGAGGACAGGAATGATAGATTTGTGAGTTGATGCTGTCCTCTTTAAATCCTGAAATTTTACTGTGTCGCCTTCCACTAAAATTAATTTCTTAAGACTATCGACCAACGCGAAAGTGTTTGAGAAGTGTTTCCCGTCCCAAGCACCGAATTCCATAGCGTTGTCAAGGCTAATTTTGAGATCATTCAGAATTTGCGAGATTATTCCGTCTTCACCATATTGCGAATATAGATTTTTGGAATATTTTTCGGCGCTCAAATAATATGTCGTCACTTTCTTATCCTTCATGTCTTTCGTGTTAGCGGGAAATCGAAGAACGTCGTGCTTCGATCAGAGATTTTTTGGGTTAGACTGATTGCCATTACCGGCGCTGATGTCTAGGCAGAATAATTGAGTTGGGTTAGCAGGATTCCGTTTGAGTTTCCGGCGTAGCCAGTGACAGCTATAGCAACTTTCATTCGACGCTAACGGATACCTCGTATCCGTTAGCCTTCAGAAGGGCGTGGCGCTTTGCTTCTTGCAGGTCAGAGGCCACCATTTCGTGGCACATCTGTTGGACGGTAATTTCAGGCACCCAACCAAGCTTTTTCTTGGCCTTGCTTGGGTCACCGAGCAGTGTTTCGACTTCGGTTGGGCGGAAGTAGCGCGGGTCGACGCGGACGATAGTTTGACCCACTTTGAGGGCGGGACATTTGTCACCTTCGATCTTTTTCACAATGGCGGTTTCTTCTACACCTCGGCCTTCAAAACTCAGGGTAATGCCTAATTCTTGGGCACTCCATTCAATGAACTGCCGAACGCTATATTGCACACCAGTGGCGATAACGAAGTCGTCGGGCTGCTCTTGTTGCAGCATCATCCATTGCATGCGCACGTAGTCTTTGGCGTGGCCCCAGTCGCGCAGGGCATCTAGGTTACCCATGTAGAGGCATTCTTCAAGGCCTTGGGCAATGTTACCGAGACCGCGGGTAATCTTGCGGGTAACGAAGGTTTCGCCCCGCCGTGGACTTTCATGGTTGAACAGGATGCCGTTACAGGCATACATGCCATAGGCCTCTCGATAGTTCACCACGATCCAATAAGCGAACATCTTAGCAACAGCGTAGGGGCTGCGAGGATAGAACGGGGTGGTTTCTTTCTGTGGGATCTCTTGTACCAGACCAAATAGCTCGCTGGTGCTAGCTTGATAAAAACGGGCCTTCTTTTCCAGTCCGAGAATACGTATGGCTTCGAGGATCCTGAGTGTGCCTGTGGCGACCACATCGGCCGTGTATTCAGGAGACTCGAAACTCACGGCCACGTGGCTCTGAGCCCCCAAATTATAGATTTCGTCAGGTTGGGTTTCCTGAATGATCCTCACCAGGTTACTGGTGTCGCTCAGGTCACCGTAGTGCAGCTTAAAGCGGGCATTGTCTACATGAGGATCTTGATAGATGTGGTCGACGCGCTGGGTATTGAAGGACGATGCGCGCCGCTTGATGCCGTGGACAATGTAACCTTTCTCGAGCAGGAATTCGGCGAGGTAGGAACCGTCTTGTCCGGTAATACCGGTGATAAGAGCAACTTTGGGTTGAGTGGTCACAGTAAGGGCCTTTAAATCTTGGATGCGTAATTAATTAAGAAGTCTTGATAAGCAGCATGTAGACCTTCTTCCAGTCCCATTTGAGCTTTCCAACCGAGCGCATTTAGGCACGAACTATCCATGAGCTTTCGCGGTGCGCCGTCGGGTTTGCTCGTGTCGAAAGTGATCTCGCCTTGGAAACCAACGGTCTTACGGATCGCTTCAGCGAGTTGACGAATAGTGATGTCCTCTCCATAACCCACATTGATTTGGCTAAGCATGGGTTGGGTAAGCTGGTCGTAAGTGGCTTTGCTTAGGTTAATGACGTGGAGGCAGGCAGCAGCCATATCATCAACATAGAGAAATTCTCGCCTCGGGGCACCAGTACCCCAGATCTTGATAATGGGTGCGTTTTTGACCTTAGCTTCGTGGAAGCGGAAAATCAGCGCCGGAATAACATGGGAATTTTCAGGATGGTAGTTGTCGCCGGGGCCGTAGAGGTTGGTGGGCATAACGCTGCGGTAGTCAACCCCGTGGCTACCCCCGTACTGGCGGTTGTAGCTCTCGCATAGCTTGATGCCGGCAATCTTGGCAATGGCGTAAGGCTCATTGGTGGGCTCCAAACTCCCGGAAAGCAAAGCATCCTCGCGCATAGGCTGAGGTGCCAGCTTGGGGTAGATGCAGCTGGAGCCGAGGAAAAGCAGCTTTTTAACGCCATTGCGGAATGCTGCGTCGATGATGTTGGCTTGGATCATCAGGTTTTGATAGATGAATTCGGCCGGGTAAGTGTTGTTGGCATGGATACCGCCAACCTTCGCAGCAGCGAGGTAGACCTGATCAGGTTTTTCGGCAGCGAAAAAGGCGCGAACAGAAGATTGGTGGGTGAGATCCAGCTCTGCGTGAGTACGCATAACAATGCGTTCAGCTGGGTGACCTTGTGCCAACAGTTGCCGTACTATGGCTGAACCCACCATGCCCCGATGGCCTGCCACGAAGATTTTGGGTGTATGGCTCATGGCTTTAAGCGCCCGTAGTTGTCTTCAAAACGGACGATATCGTCTTCACCCAAGTAACTTCCAGACTGTATCTCAATGATTTCAAGAGTGATCTTGCCGGGGTTAGCCAGGCGGTGCACTTCACCTACCGGGATGAAGGTGGACTGATTTTCAGTCAGGAGCAAGACCTTGTCGCCGTTAGTAATTTCTGCGGTTCCCTTGACGACGATCCAATGCTCAGCGCGGTGGTGGTGCTTTTGCAGACTGAGGCTGGCACTGGGTTTGACCTGGATACGTTTAACCTTGAAGCGCAAGCCTTCGTCGATGCTGTCGTACCACCCCCAGGGGCGATGCACCTTGCGATGCAGTGTGTGTTCGTCACGTTTAGTTGCTTGCAACTTAGTGACGATATGCTTCACTTCTTGGCACCGGCTTTTATCAGCCACGAGTACTGCATCTGGCGTCTCGATGACGATGAGGTCATGAACGCCGACTAGGCTTACCAGTCGGCTGGAGGCATGCACCAGTGAGCTGCGACTGTCGGTGGTTAGTACATCACCTATATGGGCGTTACCTTGATGATCTTTGGGCAGAGCTTTCCACACAGCATCCCACGAGCCGAGGTCGCTCCAGCCAGCATCGAGTGAGACCATCTTGATAGTGAAATCGCTGCCAGGACAACGCTCAATCACGGCGTAGTCGATGGAATCGCTGGGAGTAGCGGCAAACTTCTCCTTGCCAGGGCGAATGAAGGTGTTATCTTGTGTTCTGCCTTTCCACGCAGCTGTGGTGGTGTTAGTGATGTCAGGGCGAAAAGCGGCCAGTGCATTGAGCCAGACTGAGGCCTTTAGCACGAACATGCCAGCGTTCCAATAGTAACCGCCTTCATTGAGGTAGTGTTGCGCTGTTTCGGCGTTGGGCTTCTCCACAAAGCGCTGGACACTCAATGCTCCGGCGTTGTTTTGCGCGAGGACCTGGATATAACCATAACCAGTTTCAGGCCGATCGGGGTTGACGCCCAGGATGACGATACTGCCGCCATCTGCCTCTCGAACGGCCTGCTGCATAGCTTGGATAAAAGCGGTTGTATCAACCACGGCTTGGTCAGCAGGCGTGACCACAAGCACAGGATCGCCCCCTTCAGCTTGGGCGGCAAGCGCTGCTAGCGTGAGTGCTGGAGCAGTGTTTCGGCCTACCGGCTCCAGCACGGCAGCTCCCAACTCGATCCCAACTTCGCGCAGCTGTTCTGAGGCTAGAAAACGGTGCTCTTCGCCGGTGACGATGAGGAGGTTAGCAAGTTGTATTTCTTCTGTAGCAAGCGCTAACAGCCGCTGCGCGGCTTGCTGGAACAAGCTTTCATTGCCTGTAAGCGACAGGAACTGCTTAGGGAAGCCAATGCGTGATAGCGGCCACAAGCGGGCGCCAGAACCACCACAGAGAATGACAGGAGTGACGTTTATCATGCTTGTTGAGCTCCTTCCCCGCTCGGCTTTTCAACTTCTGACCGTAGCGCCTCGATTTCTGCTCTCAGCGCCTCGTACTCATCCATCTTGCGCTGCAGGAATCGTTGGGTAATAGCAGCTCTTTCTGCTAAGCCAGTTGGGGTGAGCACATAAACGTATCCAAACTTATTCTTAGAATTAGCGAAATTTTTCATCTTCACCAAGCCTTTTTCGATCAATGCTTTTAGGCAGTAATTCATCCCGCCGACGCTGACACCCAATTCTTCAGCAAGTTCGCGCTGGGTTAGATCTGGGTTTTCTTGCAGAATGCGCATCACTCGGAAATACTTGTCTTCCTGAAGCTTGGCTTGGCGACTTGTCATAAGATTTAAGGGTCTCCCTAGTAATACGTGGGTCTAAATATGTTTTAGACATGCTACCGCCGTGTCGCTTTACTCAGAAGAACCCGGTCGGGGGAACCAGAAAAAAGTTTTGTAAGAACTTGAACATTGTAACCGGTGCTCAGCTGGAAGGCCCGCTCCGTCATGAAAATATTTATCAGGCGTAGAGGATTTTGAGGGTCATCCTCCTGATGCAGCTGTACCGCCTCTTGTATGCTGAAAGTGCGCACCTACAGCTCCAGGCGGGTCAAGATTTCGGGCTCGTGCCGGCCGATGTAGCGCTTGACGGCCTGATTGGCGAGCAGTTTGGTAAGGTAGCCCTTGGCCACCAACATGTTAAGCAGGTCTGACCCGTAGTTGTGCTCAACCTTATGATACTTTTTCTGCCCCCGGCTCATTTCCTTTTCTAGCTTTTCTATCTGCTCAATGGGCGCGGTCTTCTTCTCTGGCTCGGTCGGCTTTACGCTGGCGTCTTCTTTCGAATTAGCCAATTTGCTACTGCTACCAAAAAGCTTACCGCTTTTGGCTTCTATGGCTAGAAATCAATACCCGAGGTGATTTGAATTGAATGAGGTTTTTGTATAGAAAGCCGTAAGCTAAAGCAAAAAAAGTGATGAGACTAAGCAAAGCATTTGTGTGTTGGTAAAAAACCAATGCACATCCAACTGGCACGAAAACAAAGCCCCAAATAACAATGGCCACCTTGGCATTGGCTTTGTTTTTGTCCGTACTTGTAATATCCACAGCCGGGTTCAAAATCAACCGCCTGTAAATGAGCGTATGCAGATGGAGTGCATCAGGGTGATTGACAGGGTGCGAGCGCACGAACTTTCTGCGATACATGCTGTATAGCGTTTCAAGCAACGGATAAATGCCAACCAGTACAGGCGCCATGGGGGATATCTCGAAAGATCGGTGCGGCAACAAGAGCCCCAGTTCCACCACCCATAGGCCGAGCAAGTAAGCACCACCATCCCCCAGAAAGATTTTACCAAACGGCCAATTCCACAGGACAAAGCCTAACGTGGCAGCCGCGGTGACCAAACACAATCGAAACACCAAGCCATCATTGACCAACCAAGCCAAGCCCGCTAAACCGAGCAACATGATGATGACCGCACCTGAAGCCAAGCCGTGAAAGCCGTCGATGATATTGACGGCATTGATAAAGCCTGCCACCACCAGCATGGTTAACAAAAGCGCGACTCCTGGCATGGCCAATGCAGCATCTAGCGGTGGAATATCTGTTCTAGTAACGCCCACTTGGAAAACAAAATAAACAAACGCCGACGACAAACAGGCCAATAACAGCCGTACGCGTGGTGTGACTTTGTGCGTGAGGTCTTCCACCAGCCCGCCCATAAAAACTGGCAACGAAGCTAACAGTAACCACCAGCCCAATAGAGAATCATTGGGATAGTATTTGCTTGATATCCACACACCGCACACCACACCAAAGCAAATGCCCAATCCTCCCAAGCGCGAGGTCGACTGGGTATGGAACTTCTGAATACCTGCGTCTTTGTCAGCACCAAACTGCGACCCCGAAATGGCCAGATAGCCACTTACCAATGCGGCCACTACCAAGGCCGACAACAAGGGCTGCCATTGAATGGCCAGGCTAGATGCGTTTGGCGGCATGAGCAATTACTCAGCTTTTCGCTTCCAGCGCCAAACCGATTTGAGTTGCGAGAGTTGCTGAGCGCTTTGCGGGTTTTCTGAAGCCTTGCGAAAGGCACGACGAATAAATGCGACCATAACACCTAAGAACAAACCAACCAAGGCCGACACCAACACGATGATGGCGCGCTTAGGCTTGGACTTACGCTCAGGCGCTTGTGCAGGGTCGACTACCTGAATCAGCGGGCCTTCGCGAGATTCATCTACCCTGGCTGATTCATATTGCGCCACCAACACACCCATCATCGCTTCTCGGGCCTTGATGTCGCGGTAAGACTTCACAGCCAACTGTTGCAAAGGTGAAGTGCTCTCTTCTCCACCCGAACCCTGCTCTATTTTTGCAAGCTGCGAGCGCAATGCGCCCAACTCGCCACCCAAACGCTGCACATCAGGGTTTTGTGGGGTGGCAAAGCGGCTCATAGCCTGCATTTGCACTTCCTTAGCTGCAATCTGACCTCGCATTTCTGCGCTGGCGCGCACACTGCCTTCAGCAATAACTGCCGTGACCTGCATACCTGACTTTTCTTTGGCAGCGCGGAAGTTGGCCTCGGCCTGGGCCAATTCCTCTTGCGTTTTGGCAATTTGCTGCTCAAAAAAAACTCTTTTTTGCTGCGCGTCAGTGACAGCCAACCTACCCGTAAGGTGGCGCAACTCTTCTACGTGGGTATTGGCTAGCTTGGCGGCGAACTCTGGGTCTTTATCGTCAGCAGAAATGGTGATGAGCCCAGATTTCTTTTCTGCCGAAATAAAAACTTTGACTTTCAGCTCTTCGCGTGTTTCAAAGATGGTTTTCTTCTGATAACGCTCTTGCAAAGCCAGCTTTTCAATAATTGCGCGCTGTAGCGTTTCACCTTGCATAAATGCAATGTACATTTCATCTGCGCTCTTCAATCCTGCAGCAGACCCCGCCAACCCCGCCAGCGCACCCAAACTTGCCAACGCGGATGCAGCACCGCTTTGCTGCTGCTGAGGCGGCATCATGACGGTTTTGGCAGTGTAGATGGGCGGCATCAGCAAACTCACCACGATGGCCAGTGTGGTGGTGATGGCAGGTATGGCAAAGAGGGTTTTCTTTTCTTCGCCAAGCGCAATGGCTAAATCGAGCAGGCTGATTTCGTCTTCATCAACATCTGGTGTTGTTGGGGCTGTGGTTTGATCGTTCATGATTAATAACCCAACGCCTTGATACCGGCTGCGCCCAAGCCCAGTTGGTAGAAGATTTGCGTGATGTCTTTGGCATTGCGAACCACAGCACTCCAGGTGGCTTCGCGGTTTAGCTTGTCAGGCATGACGATGGAGTCGCCCGGCATGACCTTGGCGCTGTTGATCGAGCCAAACCAACCGCTGTTTCTAGTCATCGCTGAACCATCGGCGCGAATGAGAATGACTGAATCGCGATCAGCACCAGAGCCAACGCCTGCGGCGTTGAGATAGTCTTTCACGGTTTGGTCGGCTTTGTAGATCAGCGCTGATTCAGTGTTGACCGCGCCGTACACATACACAAAGTCTGGGCGAGTAGGAATGATGAAGCGGTCGCCGTTTTGCAAGCGGATGTCTGGCAATTTGTCGATGTAGTTGAACAACTGAGGCTCAAGGCCCAGTGCAATACGACCTTCGGGCTTTAAGCTGCGAATGCGCTCTAGTGCTTGGCGTTGCGCTTGTTGCGCGGCCAAAATGCGGGCTTGTGAAATGGCGGCATCTGAACTGGCGCCCAAACTTTGGCTGGCTTGCGCAAGCTGGGCACTGCTTTCAGCCTCTAAGCGACGCACCAATTTGTCGAGGTTTTCGATTTGGCTTTTACGAACATCATCCCGATAGAAGGCGGAGCCAAACAAATAGGCGTCATGCGTTAAACCACCTGCGCGCTGCAACACGGTAGCCAGCGTGTCGCCAGGCCTGGCTTGATAAATACCAGGTTGAGCCACCTCGCCCTCTACACGGACCATGATGCGTCGTTTGGAAACGGGCACACGCATGTCGTTCACAGAAAACACGGTGATGACATCGCCAGCTTGGAGCAACTGGTTGTCTGGGTCTTTGTCGTTATGGAGCACCCGCGCTAGGTTAAAAGGCACCAAGCTAACGCTCAAATCTTTGCGATTGAGGCGCTCGATGACGGCGTAGTCCCAATTGATTTCGTCGAACAAGTTGCCCACCGTTTCAGCCACGGATGGCACGGTGTTGCGCTCGTTCACTCTGATGGCCGCTTGGTTAGAGAACATGCGCGCTTGGCGCGACTCGCGGTAGGTCTCGATGGAACGTGCTTCGCGCTCGGCTGTGGAGGTACGGCCGTCGTACTCTTTGCCAGTGGGCTTTAGGGTGATGACCGATCCAACTGGATTGGGTGTGGTTTGCGGCTTTTCAGAGGCCGCCATCTCCCTCAACCGCGCTTCGCGCAAGCCTTTTTGGTCGATGCGTGCATCTAGCACGGGATCGTCCAACAAATCTTCTGACATCAACTCACGCTCGCGCAAGGCACGTTCGCGCTGATTGGCATCGAACAGGACTTCGTTTTGTCGGCGCACAGAGTCGCGGCTGATGAGCACCTCTTTGCTGGGAATGAGGTCGCGCACCCGCATGCCTTCGCGCCAAGCCATGCGCGTGGGCTGAGCCACATTACCGCGCAATGTAACTGCATTGCCGAGCTCAGGCATGATGGCTTGCACGGTCACCATGTCGCCATTGGCGAGTAGCGTTTTGAGGCCTTTTGCGTCAAGCGCCACATCTTGCACGCGGCGGGGCTGGCTCTGCTCGGGGCTCAGGCGCTCTAACACGGCACGACGTGGGTCAGCCACCACAGGCAGGCCACCGGCCAAGGCCAAAAGTTGCTCTAAGGTTTCACTGTTTGATTTCAGTTCGTACACCGCTGGGTTATTGACCTTGCCTACCAAGGCCACATGACCAACGGCCTGGGGAATGACGCTGACGTCACCATCCACCAGCTTGACGTCGCCCACGCTGTTGCCTTGCGCCAAGAAGGCGTAAAGATCGAACTCAGCCGCCACTTGGCCTGCACGCTTGAGCTGCACACGGCGCATAGAACCGGTGGCATTGGGCCCGCCCGTGGCAAACAAACCGGTGGACAAAGTAGATGTGCTGCTGAGCGCGTAGCTGCCGGGGCGGCGCGCTTGGCCCACCACATAGACCGTGATGGTGCG